>ERZ1643251.5416-NODE-5416-length-10433-cov-5.658894_pt1 | contig 10433 bp, 8 predicted proteins | sample MGYA00579261_ERZ1643251 | MGnify/ENA primary metagenome ERZ1643251 (study PRJEB29033, sample SAMEA4952267) | chicken gut metagenome | biome: Broiler Chicken; feature: Gastrointestinal Tract; material: Caecum | place: Ireland | collected 2018 | study: Broiler...
TACTCCGTCTTTATGTCCTGACGCCCGCATTTTGCGGCAAGCAGGAACACCTTATCCAGCATCTGGATCATATTCAGGATTCCGTACCGGAGCGCAATCCTTTCACTCTGCGCGCCCGCGTAACGTCTTACAGCCCCCGCTATGCTCTGCGCCTCAAGATCACATATTTCCTTATGATACTCGACGCCCCGCCTTAATACCGTTTCACAGGAAAATTCCCGGGATATACGGCTTCCATGGCATCCTTCTTCACGAAGACAGATAATACAGCAGTCCGGCTGATGATCAGCCAGAGACAGAAGCTCTTCCTGCGTCATCCAAAGACCCGGAAATCCCCACGGGTCATATACTTCATATTCCTTTTCCCACCGCCGCACAAACAAATACCTTCCGCCGCCTCTGTAATAGCGGTCGCTTACCGCCGGCGCTGCGATCCCGTATTTCACCGGTCCAAAGACGAAAGTTTCCGGCAGCTCCATCCTGTCGAATTCCTTTCCCAGTCGGACTGCCAAAAAAGGAACCTCTGCCGCTTCTCCAAGCTTCCTGAGCGCGCTTTCCGTATCGATCAAAGGCCGGAACCATTCTTCCGCACCGCCGTCTGCGCAGAATCCGAACGCCCGCAGACTGACACAGTCCACACTGCTTATCTTTGGCAGCTTCTCGTATTCCATCAGCTGATCTAAAGCCGCGCAAAAAGTATCTAGCGTCTTTCCGATGTAAAACAATTCTCTTTCTCTCTTTCTTTATGGTTCCCCTGCATCCAATCCATCCGTTCTCCTGACTTCAATTCCACTCTCTGTCAGAGTCCTTTCAAAAGATTCATCCGTTCCTTCGAATACAGGATTAATAAATCTGGCTTCTTTAAACGAATCCACATTCAGGTTCTTATTGTCCTTGAATGTCACCCCGATAAAACACGTGTTATTAAAATTCGTCTCTGTAAAATCGCAGCCCTCAAACCTGGCGCCAGACACTGTACTGTCCGCAAAACTGGCAAAAGCAAAGCTGCAGTTAAAAAATTCAGAATAATTAAAACTGGACTGTCCAAGAAAGGCGTTCTTAAATATACAGTCCTTAAAAGTTGAATAAGATGACAGCATCCCGTCTGCGATACAGTTCACAAAAGAAACTCTGGTGAAAAATGCTCTTGTCAACTCAGCTTCTTTCAGTATAACATCCTGAAATGAACTTTCCGTCACCCGTGCCATCGTCAGATCGATCCGGCTGCAGTCACTCCGTTCAAAGGAACAAAGGGTAAATTTTGCCGCAGATGCATGGAGCCTATTCATATCTGAATCCTCAAAATTGACTAAGCGGCATCTGCTCTTATAAAAAATCGTATCTGCCAGGACCGCACTTCGGAAATCTGACGCGCAGATTCTTCCCTGCCGCAGATTCGCCTGTTCCATGATACAGCCGTGCATGTCACATGCATATATTTTAATGGAATCCATCTGTGTTTTTACAAATACACTCTGTTCCATGCATGCCCTGTAAAATACGATGTCCGTCAGCTCAGCACTTGTAAAATCACTTTGATCCATCTTAAAGACGGCCTCTTCCGCAACTTTCCCCCAGGTCTTCTGCATCATAAGCCCATTCTGCCCGTAGCGGCATTTCCGCTCTTCCAGAATATCTGCTTTTTCCTTTTCGGCTTCCGCCCAGATTCGGGGGAATACTTGCCGGTAATCCTTTTCAGGAAAAAGATCCAGCTTCACCCGCTCCAGAACAGATGATACAAATCCGCATTCCTTCATGTCTCTGTTTCCGTCTTCGTCTTGTGCCAGAGTAATCATAATATCTGTCAGACGTGAAGAAGAAAAATTATTCTTCCCGAGCACTGCTTCTGTAAGAGTGACATTTGCCAGGATAATGCCCTCAAACTGAGCCCGCTTAAGATCACAGTTCTTCATCTCCGCACCTGTAAAATCAACATTTTCAAATGTCGCATTCTGAAAAAAGCAGGCCTCAAAAAGCGTATTCGTAAACGAGCAGTCCTCACTGCTGGTATAATAAAACTCACAGTTATCGAAAGAAGCCATACCGAAATTGCAGTCTTTTATCCGGTTTCTCACAAAAAGACAGTAGTCGAATAAAGAGGTCCGAAAAGACGACGTCTCAAAACGGATCCCGTAAAAGTCAATAAAACTGAATTTTCCTGACGGGAAAAAGACTTCCAGCTTTGGGAGCATACAAAAAATATAGAGGGAAAGCTGCATCAGGAAAAACAAAAAAAGTGTTCCGATCTCATTTTCTTTCAGCGGCTCTGTTTCTTTTTTGGGAGCCGTTTCCATCTGTACCTGAAGCAGATTCCGTATTTCCGACAGAAGGTAATACGCATCACAGAATCCTGCCCCATCTATTTTGAGTGCCTGCTTTATTCCGAAAACTTTCTCATATGGAAAATTCTTTCCCCAGGTATGGGCTCTGGCATCATTTTGTTCCACATCAGTATCCCCATATACAGTCTCTCCATGCTCTACCGCAAACCTCACTCTTTCAGCCAGGGACTGCCTATGCAAAAATCCCTCTCCGTTCTCTGCAAGACAAAACAGGATTTTTTCCCATTCCGAAAATCTGTTAATGAATTTCTTTTTATTGATTCTGCTTTTTTCTGTCTCATCCTCTATCTGAAGCCATGCTTCCGTGCTTTCAGCCCCGCTCGTTATCTGGTCGATCAGTTCGTTAAAACTTTCATTGACGGAACTCTCCCAGAGCATCTGGTCACGTTTCTGTTTTAATGTGTCAAGCAATTCCCTCGCTTCTGCAATCTGTATTTTGAGAAGTTTATCTGCCGTCTTATGGAGTCCTCTGTCTATATCAATACACTTATTCAAAAACCAGGCAGAGCCGATCATACACACTCCATATGATAGAATAAGAATGATACGCACCTCGTCTCTTGAGCGGATATGCATAAAATAGAACATGCTGTAAAGACAGATCACAATTCCCATCAATGCGAGAGAAGTAAGCATATAGAGCCAGAGGCTTCTCATTGTCTTCTCCCGGTATTCGCGAATCACCACGCTGTAATATGTCTTCTCATCCGATGTTCTGTCCAGCGCTTCCTTCAAAAAAACATATGATGTGATCAGACTGCCCAGCATTGTAGCGATCAGTGTAATAAGCAGCGGCCATAAAGTGCTTCTCTGATCATCATAAACTGTGCTTATCTCATCACCGCTGCCGCCACTGCAAATATAACAATGATCGCAACAGTGGCTTTTAACTTGCTGCGCTTTTTATCCGTATGCCCGCTCATCTCAATCCTCTTCCCATAACACTTTATCTCTATAGTTTCCTGCTATCTGAAACGACTCATCCTTGCCTTGATAATATATGTACGCATCTGATCTCTGTCTTCACTTTTCTCCATTTCTCCCACGATCTTTTCACAGAAAGAAAATGCCTGCTTTTCTTTCATATATTCCACATATTCTTTTTGCTTTTTCATGTAGGAAACATATAGGAAGAGAGCGGTTCCTGCAATGCAGAGCAAGATCAGAGCCAGAAAAATAAACAGGCATATCTGCAGAGGGGATACATCTCCAGAAAAGGAAATAACTGTTAATACTATGACCGCCTCCAGACCTGCGATGACGCTTACGCTGGCTATTCCCAATGCACAAGAAGCAGCTTTTTTGCAGTTTTCATAGTAATCTTCTATTATATCTGTTTTTTCCGTTTTATCTGTGTTTTTCTGCACCATAAGCTCCCCCTCTCTTCGTCAGACATTTTCTTCTGACTAATTTTTACATTCTGCTGTCTCGGGTCAATGACCAGCCCCCAGTCCTAGTAATCTATGTACTGATAAAACGAATTTTGATCATCATAAGCATTAATACATTCTATCAACATCTATTTATAGTGCTTTCCTTTTATCTTTGTATTTCTTTGATTTCTTTCACTATTCTCAGATAATAAATACGAATTTATTTCTTTTAATAGTTCTCTAACTGTCATTGCCTTTAAATCATCTTTCTTTTCACTGTTTTCTATAGAATCTACCACTTTTAGAGCGATTGAAATATTTTGAGAAAGAACAAGTTTATCATGATAATTTCCCATACTGGCAACAGTCCTGTTGTATAGATAAAAGAATATAGAAGATATAAACTCTATTATAACGCCAGTTGCACATGTAATATAGGAAGGTTCAACTTGACCGTTATACATAAATATAATGCCAGTTGAAATTAATAGTGTTATCAGCACTATATATTCTCTCGTCTATTCTTATCGATATGGGATTACTGACTTTGTAATTTCTATATTCATCGGCGAATATCCTGATTTGTACAAAAATAATTCTAAATCCATATCTTTAATATCTGCTTTTGCTCCAATAATGATTTTCCGCACAAATTCTCTTTTTATTCTTGAAAAGTTAAGATCGTAATATGATATAATTTTATTATTTGATACTCTAAACTCCATTGGACTTCTAATAAAATCTTCTTCAACAGACATATTAAATGTTTCTGCCATTCTGTCTACATAATCACTCCTTTTATTAACGCCACGTATATTGCCAAAAGGATGATAAACAAGCCGCCATTCCGCTTCTTCTTCAAAATATGGATTTTTGTAAAAGACTGTATTGTACAATAAGGCGATTGATAGTTTTTTTACTGTATTCATAATATTTAAAGAATTTTCTTTATCATCAGTAGTCCACCTATTCCGTATATGTTTTGCAAAGTATTTCTTTATCTGTTCAACTAATTTATTTGGTGAATAGTATACTTGTGCAAAATCATAGTTTGACTGAATACTTTTGGCTAATGGAAAAAAGCAATTAGTATCGAACCCTATCGAAACGCCACAAGCATCGTTCGCATACCCTCTCCATTGACTTAACAAATCACCTTCTGCTGAAAAACATACAACATAACAATTTATAGACAGTTCATTAAAAGTATATTCAAACAGTTGTCTTACAAAATCATCCTCTAGTTTATATTCAGTAGATAAATTTCTATTGTATTCTGACAAGCATTGTTCACAAACATCAATAATCAGTGGCAAAATATATACCATCTCTTCACGATCATTGGTCTTTATTACATTGCTTAATCTTATTGTAGAATTGCTTATAATTTTATAAAAGGTATCTAGTCCACAATAATGATAAACTACAGGAGGTCTGTTTTTCGCTATTCCCATATTTTGTACTTTCCTTTATCTAAATGATGTTGGGGGCGAAACTATATATTAGTTGCGCCCTGTTCCTATAGTACCTTGAAAAATTCATATTTTTAGTATTTTGCTGAGATTTCTGGCACATATGCCGGATATTTCACTCCTTGTTTTATGCAAGTACCGGATTTTGAGCATAATTCCTCCCCTTCACATAATTGAAGAGCTTTCTGAAATTTAATGTTGCTATCTTGGAACCGAAAAAGAACTTACCGCGCTGTTTCCCACGAGGCATCTTGTCCAGATGGTAATTCCTGCGGATATTTGACGGGGCACATTCCGTAGCCTTGCATAATTTTTAAATTCTTCCGCACCCATGTTCCGCTGGACTTTCACCCGTTCATACGCTGCTTTGGATATTACTATTTTGGCAATCCGCTTAAAGCTCTTCGGTTTGCACTGGTCCTGGTACGGGCAGTTGGCACACTGTCCATGCAGAAAAGAAACGGCGCAGGGTCTTGTCGCTCAGCGGCTGCTCCTCAAAACTCGTTATGTGCAGGGCATACTGGAGCCGAAAATCCAACATAAGATTTTCGACCATTTCATCATCCGAATAATCAAAAAGCTCTTTGATAATGAGCGCGCCAACGATTACGTTTACCGGAGTATTCGGTCTGGATGCCTTATCACTGTATAAGACAGAAAAGCGCTTTTCATCAATGGCAGGGAATATTTCATCAGCAAAAACTTTTGCCCAGGATTTTTCCAGTGCTTTCTGTTCCCTGGCGGTTAAGCCGGAAAAACTATCTGTAAATGATATTTGCTGGTAAGAATTTTCTTTGAATGACATAGAGATTACCTTCTTTTCTAGGATAGCTCTATTATACAGCAAGATAGGCATTTCGGCTTGTATTTACTACAAAATATATGAACTTTTCAAGGTGCTATAGACAGGCTTTTGCCCCCAACATCATGTCAATCCACTATTATCTAAAGAATGTTAATATCTGAATTAGCAAAATAATCATATAGTTTTTTATATTTCTTATAAATCTGATCATACAATTTGAAATACTCTTTCTGAGGGTAATAACATATTTCCTGTGCACCCCCCATCTTTGCAGTCGCTTCAAACATATTATCATATCCACCATTTTCTTTTCCTGCTGCAACTGATGAAAAAATCGCCATGCCAAAGGCTGATGCATGCTTTGAACGGGACACTTTAATAGGCTTTTTTATAATATTTGCATATATCTGAAGGATAACAGAACTATTATGTGCCACACCCCCAGCCGCACAAATTTCATCCACTTTTATATTATGTTTCTCATATCCTTCAATGATTAATTTCAAACCAAACGCTGTTGATTCTATCAGTGAAAGATAAATATCCTCCGGTTTTGTATTAATATCTAATCCCCAAATAATCCCTTTCAGCTGCGAATTTTTACGTAATCCATTCCACCAATCCAAGGCAATACACTTTCCTCTCTGAGGTACAGTAGAAAGTTTTTCCTCCATATAACAATGTATATCCTTGTTTTTACTCCTTGCCTCCACATAATACTGATACGGAATTATATTTTCAAAAAACCAGTTAAAACAATCTCCGACCGCCACCTGACTTGATATATAAGTATAATATCCAGGGAATATACTATTTTTTACTTTCATAGAATTTGGTATATTCATATCGGACTTTGACTGCAGCATATGACAGGACGATGTACCAATCACTGAAACCATTTTCCCCGGACCGGTAATACCTGATGCTGGAAAGGCAGCAATCGCGTCTATATTTGAAATAGAAACAGCAACATGCATTCCCAGCCCCAGCTTTTTTGCTTCTTTATACGCTAAATATCCAGCCCTCTCAAAAGGAGAATATAAATCAGGTAAAAGCTTTTTATCGACAAAATCCTTTAAATCAGTATTAATTTTGTTAAGAATACTCTTTTCTATATATCCCCTATCAGGAGTCCATAAACCAGTAAAACCTGCTTGACTTCTGCTGCACTTTTCATTTCCTGTCAAAATCCAGACAAGCCAATCACTCACCTCTATGAAACGCTCCATTTCTTCATAAAGTTCCGGATCATTATTCAAAATATAAAAAGCTTTTGGCAATAACCATTCCGAAGACATTTTTCGGCTGCCCAAGTTTTCTTTCTCCAATATTTCATTGATTCTTGCGGCTTCGCACATAGCGGTATGATCTTTCCACAATTTAATGTAGGCATTAGGACAGTTCGCATACTTATCTCTAAAACACATAGGAACACCGTGCGCATCAACAGCTAAAACAGTACTAGTTGTTGAATCAATACCGATAGATATTATTTCTGTTGGAGACACAGAACTGTTTTGAATTAACCGAGGTATTCCTACGTATATAGTATCTAAATAATCCAGAGGATGATGCAGCACCATGTCTGGTGTCACCTGAAGTCTTTCACAGAACGCACTATGCTTATATTCCATCACATGCTCTGCTATCTCTTGGCCATTGGAAACATCAACCAAAATCAATCTGCTTGATTTACTCCCATAATCAATTCCTATTGCATATTTTCCCATTTAAAATTCTCCTGTGACGCGTATATTCAATATTGAGAAACAATTTTTAACAACCGAGTTTTACTTTGTATTTTTAACGAATAATATGTCTGTCTCGGAATAACTATTGCATCTCCAGTCTTTAGATGTATCAGTGTATTCCGTTTCTCCTTTTTTAGAGTAACATCCATCTCCCCTGCTATTATTATAAAAAAGCAAGAAAAATATATATCTACATTGTTATCGAAACCAATTTCCTCATCATACACTTCAAATTTGCATTCAATATTACCACATTTAAAATGTTCATATCTATCTGCTGTAATATCATTAAAAACATGTGGTTTATAACTTATATATTTTTGCCCCTCTGCCCACATTTTAGATATATTATCACAAAAGAAGTCGTAGTTTTCTTTATTACTTTTATATACTATGAAACTTCTTCTATTTCTATCATTCAAAAGTAATGGAGAATATATGTCGATTTTTACGTGATCCATATAACTATATTTTTCATCATTGATAACAAGCATCCCCGCATATGGTAATGCTATATCAGTGAATTTGTATTCTATTACTCCTTTCTCAGCTTCATATTTTCTACTTTTTTCTCGTATTACTTTCGCCGCTGTAGTTATTGCATCTCGTGCATTTACATCAGAATTTGCTACAACGCACATTTTATATGTCGCAGCATCGTAATCTGCATAAGATCCCGGACTAGTAAGAAGGAACTTAAAATTTGTCCCCTCATGTATTTTCCTTTCGAATAAGTCTTCTATCTTATGACTGTATACACTCTCAGAAGCGATTAAATTTGAAGATATAAACGAGGTCGCGGCATAATTAACAATTATAACTTCCTTGGCATATTTCCACCGTTGTTCTAGAGTCGGATGATTGTCTACATAACTTCTAGAGAACATCTTTATTTGCAATGAAGATTTAAGATTATTCAACCATAATCTCAATTCAGCTGTCAGATTATTACTATCTTTATCACAAGTGATTGTAATAAATCCATGAAGATCTGTGGATATTTTTATCTCCCCGGAAGTACAAATACATACATTTGTTATACCAAGACTTCCCATAAATAATCCTGCTTCAAAAAGAACGTTATCTCTAACTGTAAAGAATTCATTTCCTCTGTACCATAATTTATCATCCGATGCAAACACAAATACTGCAGCATCGACTTCTTTAGCAATGCGTTCAAGATTCTCTAATGTAAAAGTTGAAGGAACAAAAAGACTCTCATCCCACACCTTTGTACAACACCCTTCCTTTTCAAGAATGCTGGCAATATTATGCGCCAATTGTACAGATTCTTTTGAACTGCCAATAAATATTTCCATGTTTATATGCTCCTTCATACTCAAGATAGTGTAAAATAAGATACTATCACATCTGCTTGCAAAATAGCATTAACACCCACAAGTCTAAAATTGACAAAAATGATTATGCGAATTACCATTAAGGGCTATGGATTGAATCTTATCTTACATAAAAATGTCTTTTAATCCATGTAGTCAAACCGTCCAGCCCAGGATATACCGTTCTCTCATTAATATTCATTTGATCAAGCATATCTCGAATTCTCCATTTTAAATTTTTATTAATACAGTATTTCACTGTATTCGATGTACAATTCTCAAAAAAAGATTCGATATCCTTTATCTTTTTCGGTATTATAGAAAAGTAAGAATACTGGTTAATAATCCGCTGATCTATCGACGGTGGTTCAAGCAGTACAATAGCCCGAGCTTCCATATCATAGTCGTACTCATCAAGACTGTCTTCAAAGCCCCTGACATTATCCGTAATTGAACTAAGCATCTCAACGGTAAACAGATGTGCATTCTCTTTATATAACGTATTCCTGTATTTTTCTGGTAAAAGTCCATTCATCTCATCAATGTCTATTTTCCAAAGTACGGCATCATTTTCATTCATCTTGGCTAAATCTTCACCACTTGTAGCAAAATGAAGCCCTACCAAGGGGGAATATGTCCAGTCAAGCAGTCTTGTCGGAAGCCCATGATGCTGCCCAATGATCAACTGTCTCCATACTGATTTCTTCAGAGCGGGATCATTTATGGATGCATATTTAGTAAAATTTCTAAGAATTGAGCGTTCTATCTGCTCGCTTTTTTCCCCACAGTTTCTCTGCAGTCCTGTAGCCAGTCTAAAATTTTTATTAGGCAGACCTCTGTACAGGAAAGAAGAACGATTCCTTTTTAAATCAGAATCATAGTCCTGATCAAATATTATTTCTGAAATTTCTTCTAATGTTTGTATCCTTACTGTTTTTATCATTAGAGACCTCCATACAAATATCATTAAAAAAATTATAATATAACTACGTAATTCACTCAAGTATGTGTGCCCTATTTAACTCTTTTATCACACCATATACAAAATCATGATACACCCTTTGCACAAGAATTTCCATACACTGTCACAGTGTTGTTTCATGAACGTCAATTGCAAAAGTAAATTCCATCCTTTTTTCACTGAGGATGGAATTTACTGTTTCCAAATCAAGATGTGGAATTTAATAATTCCAAAATATCCTCTATAATCTATCTGTTGCCCTGTCCGGCTGCCATTCAGTGGAGGTATTCTCATGACAGTAAAACAGAAACATTTAGATTTAAAAAGCCGCTATGTACTTGAGTATTCTCTGAATTCTTCTCTGTCCTTTAAGACAATCGCCAGAGAACTTG
>ERZ1643251.5419-NODE-5419-length-10428-cov-5.359587_pt1 | contig 10428 bp, 6 predicted proteins | sample MGYA00579261_ERZ1643251 | MGnify/ENA primary metagenome ERZ1643251 (study PRJEB29033, sample SAMEA4952267) | chicken gut metagenome | biome: Broiler Chicken; feature: Gastrointestinal Tract; material: Caecum | place: Ireland | collected 2018 | study: Broiler...
ACGATTATGACTCGCTGCTCAATACCAAGACCGAAACGGTAGGTGGAAAAGACTACAAGAGCACTATGGTGACGATGACCCGTTCCGATATGGAAGGAACATTCCCCACAGTGCCTCTCAAAGATGATATGACGTTCGGCACTCACCTCGGCCTGCTTCTTTCCGCAAAGAATGAAGCGGCGGGCACCAGCCAGACGACGGGTACCGAAGAGGGCAGATACACCGGTTACTACAACTCGTCCGACGATAAAACGACCGACCCCTGGTACGTTGCAAGCCCCGATGACATCAACGCCGACTGGACACAGGCTACGGAAGAAGACGTGGCCGACCGCGTAGACGGCAAGGTGGAAGTATTGCTCGGCGAAATGGCCGGCATAGACTACTGGGACGACGAAACGGTCATCGCCGAAGGCCCTTACGAGGGCATGACGGGTGCGGAAGCATGGACGGAATTCATGAACCAGCTCACCTGGGACGAAGTTAAAACCGTAATTTCCAACGGTTCGTTCGGTACGCCCGCAATGCCCGCTATCGGCAAGGAAGCAGGCAAGGATCAGGACGGCCCCGCACAGCTTAAAAGCAACGGCACTTACTGGTGCTGCGAAGTTGTCATCTCTTCCACATGGAACGTAGACCTCGCTTACGAACAGGGCGTCTGCGTGGGCAACGAATCGCTCTTCCAGGACGTAACCGGTTGGTACGGCGCGGCGATGAACATTCACCGCACTCCTTTCTCGGGACGTAACTTCGAATATTATTCGCAGGATGCTCTTCAAGGCGGCAGAATGGCTGCGGCTGTAATAGGCGGCGCACAGTCCAAGGGCCTCAACTGCTACATCAAGCACTTTGCGGTAAACGATCAGGAAAGAGGCCGCGGCAACCTCGGCACGTTCGCAAGCGAGCAGGCCATCCGCGAAAATTATCTTAAAAACTTCGAATACGCGTTCAAGTTCGGCGGTTCCACGGGCGTAATGGTCGCTTACAACCGCGTCGGCGCGATAAACGAATTCGGTAACTGGGCAACCAACGTTCAGATACTCCGCAACGAATGGGGATTCAAGGGCGTTGCCATCACCGACGCATACGGCGGCGGCAACGTTCTTGCCAACATGATGCAGCGCGGCGGCGTAGATATGCCCCTCGGCAGCTACGGCGGCGAAAACTCAATCTCCGGCACGTGGGACGCAACTCTCCGCGGCGGCAAGGGCGACGTGCGCGACGGCAACGCCGACGCACAGGGCGTAGTACCCGAATCTCCTACGCAGTACCAGGTTATCCGCGACAGCGCAACCAGAACTCTCTGGGTATTCGCAAACACCAACATCAACGAAAACGGCCTCGACAAATCTTCCGTTTCGTATGACGACGAAATCACATGGTACGCAGGCATCGACGGCGGACTCAGCGGCATCACCCCCGTTTCGTTTGCGGTAGATACCGATAAGTACGGCACAAAGAACGTAAGCTACGATTCCGAAGGCCTGCCCGAAGGTTTAAGCATTTCGGCAAATGGCAATCTGGTCGGCACCACAATGGAACTCGGCACCTACGACGTTGACGTAACCGTAATAGGCGACGGCTGGTCAAGGGCCACGGCTCCCGCAAAGGTAACCATACGTTCGCTGTACGATTCGTCCAACGGCATGACGGCCAAGGTCGGCGAAGAATTCAATACCACACTCGAACAGGTTTACTTCGAAATAGGCGACGCATGGGACGGCGGCGACATAAGGTCGTTCGCTTACAGAATGGTCAGCGGCGAAGTTCCCGGCCTCACCCTCGGCGCGGACGGCACGCTTTCCGGCACTCCCACCGAAGCCGGCGAATACACGATGACGATAAGAACGACAATAACTTACTTCCGCGGCCGCAACCGCACGGTAACGTTCGACAGCGTTCTTCCCTTCGTTGTAACCGATGAGTCGGCTGCAAGCGGCAGCGATATTTCGTTCAGAGTAGAAAACGGCGAGCTTCAATACTCGACGGACGGCACCAACTGGGTTGACGTATCTACGGAAGGTGCAGCGGTAGGTATAGAAAGCGTAACCAAAGACAAGGTTGACGAAAACGGCGCTACTTATACCATAACTTATACCGACGGAACGACAAAAACTATAACTATTGCCGAGCCTGCCGGCAGCGGCGACGGCGAAAGCGGAGGATGCAACGGCTCGCTCGAAAGCACGTTTGCGATAGTCGGCGCGACGCTCTTCGTAACTGCGGCCGCCGTGGTTGCATTGCCTGCATTGCGTAAGCGCGGCAAATAAAATAGTTCAAGGGATATTTGAATTCGGTTAAGAGTTCAAAAATCAATCAAAATTTGGCTCCAAATATCGCCTTGGTAATAGCATTGCTGTTGCCAAGGTTATATTTGGTATTTAATAAAATTTATTTAACGGAGAATGACAATCATGAAGACAAAACTTAAAAAATTTTTGGCGATTCTTTGTGCCCTTACAATGGCGGGCGGCTTGGCCGTAATGGCTGCCGGTTGCAGCAATACGGAAGATGAAACCAACAATCCCCCCGTGGAAAAGCCCGGCGGCGACGAACAGACCCCGGGCGGCGACGAGCAGCCTTCCGCCGGCACGATACTCAGCTCCTTCGACGATTATCCCAACATCAAGGACGACCTTATATCGAGCATAAAAACTCATCCCGAAGGCGAGGCCACTTATCGTTTCCAAGCCGAATGCACGGATATAAGGGGCAAGTCGGGCATGGGTTATTCCGGCCCCGGCACCGGCGCGAGCATGATGGTAAATATCGGCAACAACAACGCCTGCTTTTCGTATCTGTATGTGGAGGGAATGACGGTTAACTTCATCGTCGTTTCCGACAGGGACGTGGATAATGCCGAACTTTCGTTCTGCCTCGGCGGCGAATTCGTCGATATGCTCGTCGATTCCGAATTGTTCACGGTAAGGGTGGATACCGTTGCCGAATTGGATTTGATGCCCACCGATGAGGGCGGCGCACTTGGCTTGTGGGATGACGCGTTTTTGAATTACAACGGGAATATGCCCGAAGATGAATACCTTGTGTTCGAATGTCCAATCGATGCGACCATTCACGGAGCAGGTTCGCAGCAGCCTACCGACTTCCAGGAATTCCTTATCACCACCAGCCTTAAATTGTACGAGGGCGTAAACTGCATTTCCATGGTCATAAGTGGAAAGGATTTTGAAACAGCCGATATAGGCACCATGCAGTGCCAGGCGCCCTGCGTAGACTATATGTCCATCACCACCGAAGCACAGCTCGGCTTCTATGCCCAGCAAAACAACGGCTACGGTACTGACGGTCTGTCCATAGTTTCCTGAAAATAAAAAGGAGAAGCAAAATATGAAATTATTCTGGCTGAAAATCTGGCGCAGCATTCCGTCGAGAGTGTGGCTGATAGTAACTTCCGTAGTCGTTGTCATCGGCGTGGTGGTAAACGTTCTGGCTTCCACCATGTTCTACAACACCCTCGGCATAGTGCTCAACAGCCCCGAAAGGATGGAAGTCATCAGCGACGAAAGCCGTTTCAGCACGCTCGAAGGCTACGACACGCGCGAAACCGCCGCCGCTTACGGCGATCAGGTAACGCTCAACGCCGCGCGCGAGGGCATGATCCTGTTAAAGAACAATAATAACACGCTGCCCCTCGAAAGCGACGGCGCGTTAAAGGTAAGCGTGTTCGGCAAAAACTCGGTAAACATCGCTTACGGCGGCTCCGGCTCGGGCGCGGCTTCGGGCGATAACGCAAAGGGCATTTACGAAAGTCTTTCCGCCGCCGGCATAGAATACAACCCCGATCTCGTTTCGTTCTATAACGACAGTGCCGCTTCAGGCGCGGGCCGCCCCGCCAATTCAAACGATCTGGACAGCGGCAAGGTAATCGACAACATCCCCACGGGCGAAACGCCCTGGGCAAGCTATTCCGCCGACTTAAAGACCACGTTCGCAGATTATAACGACGCGGCGATAGTCGTGTTCACGCGCATCGGCGGCGAAGGCTTCGACATGGCCCGTTCTTATCTCAAACTCGACGAAAACGAAAAACAGCTCCTCGCCGAAGTGGGCAGGGAGTTCGAAAAAGTCATCGTCGTGCTCAACGTCGCAACCTCCATGGAAATTAACGACATCGCCGCGGACGACAACGTAGACGCAATTTTGTGGGTGGGCTTCACGGGCAACAACGGCATGATGGCCCTGGGCGAAATTTTAACGGGCGCCGTCACGCCTTCCGGCAGAACGGTGGATACGTTCGCCATGCTCGACAGCAACCCCACCTGGAACAACTTCGGCGGCGAAATAGGCAGCGCCGAAAAGTATTCGGGCGATTCTTATCTGCAAAATTCCCGCGTAGGCCTCAGCGAAACTGGCGTTTACTTCCTCGACGAAGAGGAGGACATATACGTAGGCTACCGCTATTACGAAACGGCTTATGCCGAAGCGCAGGCGGGCAACTATGCAAACTTCGATTACGACGGAGTTGTGGCTTATCCCTTCGGCTACGGTTTAAGTTACACCACATTCTCCTGGACGCTTGAAAACGCGGAAGAACTGCCTGCAACGCTTAGCGAGGATGCGCAGTTCACCGTGGAAGTAAACGTTAAGAACACGGGTGCCGAATACAGCGGCAGGGATGTGGTCGAACTTTACGTAACGCCCCCTTACAATCAAAGCGAAATAGAAAAATCGGCAAAAGTGCTGGTAGGTTTTGCCAAAACCGACATTTTGGAACCCGGCGAGGATCAAACGGTTTCAATCACGGTAGACAGCCCTTACGCGTTCGCATCTTACGATTGCTACGATAAAAACGGCAACGGATTCAAGGGTTACGAACTCGAAGCGGGCGATTACACGTTTACCGTTTCCACCGACGCGCACAACGCAAAGGACATGGCAAACGCAACCTTCAAGGCCAACGTCGCAAGCGACATCCGCTACGAGGACGGCGCAACCGAAGGCAGCAAGGTTACAAACCTTTACACCGACAACGCGGACGAAAACCTCAATGCCGATACCGAACTTTCGGTTCAGCTTTCGCGCGCGGACTTTGCCGGCACGTGGCCCACGTCACGCACCGAGGACGAAAAAATGCCCGCCGAAGGTCTTGTGGACGCAATGCTCAGCATAGAGCCCAACCCAAACAACCCCAATAATTACACCGAAATGCCCAAAACGGGCACCGATGCCGCCGCCGACATAGTAAAGGAGGACGAAAACGGCAACGAAATCAGGGAAAGAAGAGTCGTTCAGTTCGGCGACCTCGTCGGTGTTGATTACAACGACCCCATGTGGGACGCATTCCTCGACCGCCTCACCGTCGACGAAATGATCGACCTGGTGAACGAAGGCGCGTTCCAGACGGGCGCAATATCGCGCCTGGGCGTTCCCCTCACCCGCCAAAGCGACGGCCCCGTCGGCTGGGTAAACTTCATGCCCGGCATTAAGGAATCGTTCGTCGGCTGTTGCACGTACTGCTGCGAAAGCCTTCTCGCCGCAACCTGGAACGTAGACAGGCTGTACGACATGGGCGTTTCTGTCGCAAACGAAGGCCTCGTCGGCTACGGCGACATGACGTTCAGCGGTTGGTACGCGCCCGGCCTCAACATTCATCGTTCGCCCATGGGCGGCCGCAATTTCGAATATTATTCGGAAGACCCTCACCTCGGCGGAATGATGGCCGCGTCGCTCATGAAGGGTCTTGCAACGGGCGGCGTTTTCGTAACGCTCAAACACTTCGCCCTCAACGAGCAGGAAACCCACCGCGCGGGCGTTCTCACATGGAGCACCGAACAGGCCATGCGCGAAATTTATTTAAAGAGCTTCGAAATCGCTATCAAAACCGCACAGCAGGATTACACCGTTAAAGCCGACGGCGAAAGGGTGGAAGGCGGCGCGGTAAAATCGATGGGCGTAATGTCCTCGTTCAACCGCATCGGCAGGCGCTGGGCGGGCGGCGATTACAGGCTTCTCACCACCATACTCCGCGACGAATGGGGCTTTGAAGGCCTTGTAATATGCGACTTCAACACCAACTCGCACATGATCGTAAAAGACATGGTTTACGCCGGTGGCGACCTCAACCTCGAAATGGTCGGCACCAACGTGTGGAGGGATGTCGACAGAAACAGCGCGGCCGACATTACCGTGCTTCGCCAGGCCAGCAAAAACATTCTTTACACAATAGCCAACTCCAACGCATACCGCGGCAGCTTCGTTATGCATATGCCGATATGGCAGATAGTCATGATAGTCGTCGATTGCGTTGTGATAGTCGGACTCGGTGCATGGGGCTCCTTTGTCATAAGAAAGGCGATAAAGAAGTTTAAAACCGAAAATGCCAGGAATTTCGCACAATAAACAAAATCGGTTAAAATCATAAACGAGGCGGTCGGCCGCATTATGCGGCCGACCGCTTTGTCGCGTTTATGATGAGTTGATGTATGTTTTTGGCAGAATAAACATGTTTATTATATATCGATTATCGTTGTAAAATTGCGCTGCGGAGTGTGTTTGTATCAAAATCGCTAATAAATGTTAAGCAGAATATGTGGTCAAAAGGATAGAGATTTTCAGTTTGTAATCGGCTGTAATTATTTAGTGTTGAGCTGTTGACTTTTTGATCGAATTAATGTATAATGCGACTAATCTCGAAAATATTTCAAGATTAGTCGCATTATTTTGTCGGAAGGAGTGAAATAAATGGCATATATACACCGCTCTATCGAAGATCTGGTAGTAATTACGGATAAAACGTTCAAGTGCATACTCGTCACCGGCGCAAGGCAGACGGGCAAGTCTACAATGATAAAAAAACTTTTCGGGGACAGAAAGTATGTCACATTCGATGACCCTTTTATAGAGGAGCAGGCAAAAAACAATCCCGATATGTTTATGGCGCTCAATCCGCCGCCCGTCATCTTCGACGAAGTGCAGTTCGTAAAGGGGCTCTTTCGCTATATAAAGATGAAGTGCGACGAAAGCGAAGAAAGGGGGCTTTATTGCCTCACGGGGTCGCAGCCTTTCGAACTCATGCAGGGCGTTTCCGAATCACTTTCGGGCAGAGTGGGTATTATAGAGCTTGCGGGACTTTCCCTCCGCGAAATTACGGGGGATAGTTTTTCGCGCCCCTTCCTGCCCACCATGGAATACGTTGCCGAGCGGGCAAAAAATATCAAAACACCCCGCAATATATGGCAGATAATACACAGGGGCGGCTATCCCGAACTGTATAACGGCAACGTCGATTGGGGTACTTTTTATGCAAGCTATGTAAAGACTTATCTGGAACGCGACGTGCGCTCGCTCTCCGCCGTGCAGAATTTAGACGACTTCCGCAGGTGTATGGTGGCGGTCGCCGCGCGCACGGGGCAGATGCTCAATTACTCCAATATCGCCGACGAGATAGGCAAAGACCAGACTACCGTTAAAAATTGGATATCCATTTTAGAGGCGTCGGGCATAATCTATCTTCTCGAACCATATCAGTCATCCGTACTCAAAAGGGCGATAAAAACGCCTAAAATTTATTTCAGGGATACGGGGCTGGCGGCGTATCTAACAAGGTGGCTTACGCCCGAAACTCTGGCGGTCGGCGCCATGAGCGGGGCATTCTTTGAAACTTTCGTCATTTCCGAAATTTTAAAGTCTTACTCAAACCGCGGCATAGATTACAGATATTGCGTATCGTATTATCGCGGAAAGGATAAAAGCAGGGTAAAGTCGGACGGGCGCATAGTCGAAAGCGAGAGGGAGATAGACCTGATCATCGAAGAAAACGGCATACTCTATCCTGTTGAGATAAAGCAGGGCACTCATGTCACGGCGGATGAAACTTCGGCGTTTACCGTTCTCGACGGCATACCCGATAAAAAACGGGGCACAGGTGCAATAATATGTACCTGCCCTCAACCCGGCGCCCTGCGCGAAAATGTTTTGCAGATACCCGTGTGGCATATTTAAACTGATCAGGTGTAAAGGAGGGGAGTATGGGTATTTTAAGCGTCGCAAGCGGCGATTCGGTATGGCGCGGATATGATTATTTCAAAGACGGCTGCGTACTCGGCTGCGTTCAGACGGGCGAAACCGAATTTTCCGGCAAAGTGCGCGGCACTAAAATATATGATGTGAAAATTGATTACAGGCATCCGCGCAAGTCGTCTTGTAACTGCCCGCACGCCGCAGGCAGAAGAATAGTGTGCAAACACATGGTCGCGCTGTACTTCACCGTGTTCCCGACGGAGGCCGACATTTTATTGGAGCAGAACGAAAGGTGGGAACGCGAGGAATAGGAGGAGAACGATAAAGTTTACGGCAGGGTCGAGAAGTATATTCATAATTTATCGGCGGAACAGGCAAAAAATGAACTTTACAGCCTTTTAATGGACTCTCCCGAATGGATATTCGATAAATTCGTTCGCGAACGCGGACTGGATCATGCGGAAAATAATAAATCATATAACATAAGCGAGAAAACTTATAACGAAGTCGTAGAGAGTATTAAACACAGTATCACTTCTCCGCGTGATGATTTTAATTATTATTTTGATAAAAGAAGCAAAAGGGTACTTCTCGAATACGCCGATAACGACAGGTTCAAAAAAGGCAGGGCTGCAGCTAAAAACAATGTGTTGCTTTTACCCCGCAAGGCCGATTTCGACAGGGTCGAGGCGATGAGATTGTTCGCCGCGCGGCAACAAGAGCCGGCAAAAGCTGAATTGACTAAGGCGCTTTCGGGTATGGAAGCCGCGGAAAAATTTGCCGCTATAATCGGAAAATATGAATTGGATAGTTTTTGGTCGGCTTATCTCGGTGAGTGTATCCGCATATTAGCCGAAGATTGGTGCAGAAAAAATATTTTATGGCAAAATTAAAGATTTAATGTTAAATGAATTTTTGTATTTAATTAAAGTTTAATTAAAGAAGTATAATAAAAGCCCGCAGAAATTTTTCTGCGGGCTTTTATGGTCGGAATCGCTTGTAGTGCGAATTGGCACACTTTTGGCACATAATTTGATTTTTATATAAAAACAAGGGTAAAATCGGGCAAAAATGGGCCAAAATCAGGCTTTTTTTAAACTTTTCAATAGCTTCAAGTCCAACAAGCGGACGGGTGTTCAACCCCAGTAGAATGTAAAAATGAGCACTTTTTAGCCGTTTTTGACTTAAAATAGCCTTGAGAAATCTAAATATTTTTTGAGTTGTGCATAATAGGGAGTAGGGGTATAAGATTTATACCCCTATGTACATGGCATATTTCTGTCTTATGCGCAGTTTTCTGTATTTTACGCCGAAAATCGTAATGCCGAGTTCTTTGGCGGCCTCGGATTGCTTCATGCCGCTCATATAGCAGTTGAGCGTTTGGATTTCGGGCTTGGTGAGGTGCAGTTTTTCAATGAGCGCATCGGCTTTTGCGTAGCCTTCGTTTTTATCTGCAAAACAGTCGCGCGGGTCGGGAATGTCTTTTTTGTTGTGGTTTAGTTCAAACTGTCTGTTGTGTGCTATCTTTCTGCGGAAGTGTAAAAGTTCTTTGTCCACGGCGCGGTAGCAGGCGGTTTTATCGTTATGTATTTGCCTGACTTGTCTTTGCCGTATATGTCGTCTACATACATTCCCTTGAATTGGTAGAGAAAGCAAATTGCAAGTTGAGCGTAGTCATAACCGTCCGTAATGGTGTAATCTATTTGAAAGATACGATTGAGGTCTTTGACAAGTCCGTTATATAGTTTGCTTACAACTTCAAAATCATAGGGCATTACATTGCGAAGAGCTTGCAGAGCAATCATCTCGCCCATGAGCTTTACATTGTCGTCCGAGATAGGTTCGGCGAAGAGTTGACCTTCGTTAGCGTATTTACCGCGAGAGAGTTTTGTAACGAGCATTTTCATAAGTTTATGCCTCTGGAATTTAATTTGCCTTTTACGGGCAAGAGGCAAAGGCAGCGCGGGACGGTAAAAATGCTTGAATTTTATGTAATTTTGCGCAAGTCAACGGGGAAAAGAAAAATTGTTGTGTTTGCGGCATATTATGGGGTTAATTGCAAATTTGCAACAATTTTGCGGCCGTTGACTTGTGCGAGGAGCCGTGCTACACTGAGCCTCCCGAAAAAGGGAAATACGGAGGCAGAAAAACGAGAAAAATACGAAAAATACGCGCGGCGATGATAAGGCGGCGATTTGCAAGCGGGTTAGCGCAAACGCACCTCTCGTCGCCGCAAACTTCGCTTTGAGCAATGTGTCTGCCGGCGCATTGCAAGTTCGCTCCGTTGCGGCTCCTCTTCCAAAAAAGTCCTTCGATACTTTTTGGGAGCCCTGTTTTCGGTTGCTCTATTTTTTTCGGCAATGATTTGCGCAAGAGGTCAAGCTGTTGTGTTAAGTCGGTTAAATTGAAAGGCGTGAGCTTGTCTGCGGCGGCGCGAAGCGCCGCCGC
>ERZ1643251.5422-NODE-5422-length-10425-cov-4.745612_pt1 | contig 10425 bp, 8 predicted proteins | sample MGYA00579261_ERZ1643251 | MGnify/ENA primary metagenome ERZ1643251 (study PRJEB29033, sample SAMEA4952267) | chicken gut metagenome | biome: Broiler Chicken; feature: Gastrointestinal Tract; material: Caecum | place: Ireland | collected 2018 | study: Broiler...
GGTCTATCCCATTGCCTCGCGCTGCGGCGTATTTGCAAAATCGGATATTCAGCCGCTTCTCAATCAGGGTGCGAGCAAGGCAGATATTGCGGCGTCCATTTTTCAGGCAGTTGTCGATCAGACGGTCTCAGGACTTGCACAGGGACGTCGCATCAAGGGGAAAGTGCTCTTTTTGGGCGGACCGCTCTATTTCCTGAAAGGACTTCGCCTTGCCTTTTCACGCACGCTCGGACTCGACGAAACGCATGCCGTCTTCCCTGAGACGGCGCCTTGCTTTATGTCCATCGGTGCGGCGATCTATGCCGCCGAGGAAAAGGAGGAGACGATCGAGGAACTGACCGCGCGCCTTTCGGCGGTTTCCGATACCGACAATATCGCGGTCGGCGAGCCGCTCTTTGCCGATCATGCGGAGTATGATGCGTTTGTCGCCCGTCATATGCGCAGCGATCTTGAGTTTGAAAACATCCTCATGTACAAAGGTGAGGCGTATCTCGGCATTGATTCGGGTTCGACGACGACCAAACTCATGCTCATCACGCCCGATTGCAAGATTCTCTATTCCCATTACCAGACCAACAACGGTCAGCCGCTTGACATCGTAGCAGGGAAGCTGCAGGAGATCTATTCTCTCATCGGAGACCGCATCGTTATCCGCGGTGCGTGTGTTACGGGCTACGGCGAGGAAATGCTCAAAGCCGCGCTGAAAATCGACTTCGGCGTCGTTGAGACGATGGCACACTTCAAGGCGGCGCTTCACTTCAATCCCGACGTGGATTTCATCATCGATATCGGCGGACAGGATATCAAGTGTTTCAAGGTCAAAAATCGCGCGATCGATTCCATCATGCTCAACGAGGCTTGTTCCTCGGGCTGCGGCTCCTTCATTCAGACGTTCGCCAAGGCAATGGGGATGGAGATCGAGGAGTTTTCCCGTCTCGGATTGTTTGCAAAACATCCCGTCGAGCTTGGCTCGCGCTGTACCGTGTTCATGAACAGCTCTGTCAAGCAGGCGCAAAAGGAGGGCGCGAGCGTCGAGGATATCTCGGCAGGGCTTTCCTCCTCCATCGTCAAAAACGCCATTTATAAAGTTATCCGTGCCCGCACGCCCGAGGAACTCGGTGAACATATCGTCGTGCAGGGGGGAACCTTCCTCAACGATGCGGTGCTTCGCTCCTTTGAAAAGGAGACGGGCAAAGAGGTCATCCGTCCCGCGATTGCGGGACTCATGGGCGCGTTCGGCGCGGCGCTCTATGCAAAGGAAAATACGCCTTCGGAAAAGCTCATCTCTGCGCTCATGACGGAGCCTGAACTGCGCGCGTTTTCCTATACTTCCCGCTCGGTCACCTGCAAGGGCTGTAATTCTCACCTTTGCGGACGGCAGACGGTTTATCTCGGGGAACAAGTGCGAACGCGGTGCGGGACTTCCTGTCCGCAACGATCTGCCCGACATCTACGCCTATAAATACGAAAAATTGCTCGCGCTTCCGCAAAAGATTGTCAATCCGCGCGCAAGAGTGGGACTTCCCGTTCAGCTTGTCATGTTTGAACAGCTCCCGCTCTGGACGAAGTTCTTTGAGACGTGCGGCTTTGAAGTCGTGCTCTCCGACCGCAGTTCGCGCGAGCTGTACTTCCGCGGTCAGCATACGGTGGCATCCGATACGGCATGCTATCCCGCAAAACTCATGCACGGACACATCGAGTCTCTTCTCGATAAAAACGTCGATTTCATTTTCTATCCCTGCGAGAGCTACAACCTTGACGAGCACGATTCGGTCAATCACTATAACTGTCCTGTCGTTGCGTACTATCCCGAACTGCTCAGAGCCAACAATGAACGGCTGACGGAAGAGAATTTTATCATGCCGTACCTCGATCCGAACAGCGAAAAGACGACGGTACATACATTGCACCATGCGCTCGCGCGCTGGAAACTTTCTTCATCGCTCATCCGCCGTGCATGGCGGGAGGGGCTTGCGGCGTATGCCGCTTTCCATGCAGATGTGGTTGCCAAAGGAAGGGAAATCCTCGCGCGTGCAGAGCATGACGGCAGTCAGGTCATTGTCCTTGCGGGCAGACCCTATCACGCCGATCCCGAGATCAATCACGGCATTGCAAAACTGCTCAACTCTCTCGGCATCGCCGTCCTTTCGGAGGACGCCGTATTCGAGGAAGGGGAGCTCGTCAAAGTCAACGTACTCAATCAGTGGACGTACCATGCCCGCCTTTACCGTGCGGCAGAGTTCGTCTCTCACAGAAAAAATGTCAACCTTGTCCAGCTCGTCTCCTTCGGGTGCGGCATTGACGCCATCACAACGGATGAGGTCCGCTCCATCTTAGAGTCGCGCGGGAAACTGTATACGCAGATCAAGATCGATGAGATCAACAACCTCGGTGTTGTCAAGATCCGTCTGCGCTCGCTGCTTGCCGCCATCGAAGAGCTCGGAAGAAAATCATGAAAAAGGTCATGAAAAAAGATTTGAATCAACAACCGACGGCAGATTTTACCCGTCCGTATCCCGTGTTTACGCCCGAAATGAAGGCGACGCATACCATCCTCATTCCCGATATGCTGCCCTGGCACTTCGATCTTTTGGTCCATGTCATGCGCCGGGAAGGGTATCGGGTGGAAGTCCTCCACAACGAGGGACGCGCCGTCATCGACGAAGGGCTCAAACATGTCCACAATGACACCTGCTATCCCGCTCTTTGCGTCATAGGGCAGTATCTCAACGCCCTCAAGAGCGGAAAATATGACCCCGATCATACCGCGGTCCTCATTACGCAGTCGGGCGGCGGCTGCCGTGCGAGTAACTATATCCCGCTCATCCGAAAGGCGCTGGCGGCGGAGTTCCCGCAGGTGAGTGTTCTCTCCCTTAACTTTTCGGGACTGGAAAAGGGCAACAGCCTGCACCTCTCTCTCGGAAGTTTCGTGCGCCTTGCGTATTCCATTTTTTACGGCGATCTCATCATGACCTGCTTCAATCAGACCAAGCCTTACGAGACAGAAGAGGGAAGCAGTGCCCGTGCCCGCGCGGCATGCGTGGAAAAGATGAAGAAGGCGCTTGATGACGGAAACTATAAGAAGCTCAAAAAATATGCAAAGTCTATCCTGCAGGCGTTTTCTGCTGTCAAGGTGACGAATGAACAAAAGATCAAAGTCGGGATTGTGGGGGAGATCTATGTCAAATATTCCCCGCTCGGCAATTCCCATCTGGAGGACTTCTTGCTTTCGGAGGGCTGCGAACCCGTCGTCCCCGCGCTGATGGACTTTATTCTTTATTGCGTCATCAATAACGTCAATGACGAAAAACTGTACGGAAAGGGCAAAAAGACGGCGTGGATCTTTGCGCTTGTCTACCGCTGGCTGTATGCAAAGCAGAAAAAATTGATCGCCCTCATGAAGAAGACGCGCTTTGAACCGCTTCATGATTTTGAACACCTGCGCAGATGTGCAGACAAGGTCATCAATCAGGGCGTCAAGATGGGAGAGGGGTGGCTGATTCCTGCGGAAATGACGGCGCTTGCCGAGACGGGAACGGAAAACATCGTCTGCGCACAGCCCTTCGGATGCCTGCCCAATCACATTGCAGGCAAGGGCGCGGTGCGTGCAGTCAAGCAATTGCATCCCGACGTCAATATCGTTCCCGTCGATTACGACCCCTCCGCGACACGCGTCAATCAGGAGAACCGTATCAAGCTCATGCTTGCCACTGCGCGGGAAAATTATGGACGAATAAAAAATCAAGAAAAATAACGATCGCATATCGCCTGCATCGACCTCGACCACTGTATCGGGGAGGACGGCAAGCGTTCCGCGCTCGCGGACGAAGTGCTTGCAAAGTGCGGCAAGACGTATTCGGAACAATCGGTCAGCGGCAGGGGCATCCATGTATTCGGCAAAACGAAGGGAACAGATATTCGCTCATTCTCCAAAGACGGGGATTACTACTACGATGATGCGGGCATTGCGGGATTTGAATATAACGGGCAGAAGTACTACTACCGCAAGAACCTGCAGGGAGATATCCTTGCGATCTATGATTGCAACGGGAACATGCTCGGCGAGTATGAGTACGACGCATGGGGGAATATTCTTTCACAGGGCGACTCCGAACTCCTGAGTATCAATCCGTTCCGTTATCGCGGGTACTATTACGACGAGAAAACCGGTCTCTATTATCTGAACAGTCGCTACTACGACCCCGAAACGGGCAGGTTTATCTCGCCAGATGACGTGGACGTTCTGAATGATACGTTCCTGCAGCCGAACGGGCTGAATCTTTATACATACTGTTATAACAATCCCGTCATGATGACTGACCCGGACGGAGCGTTTACGTTGACGTGGTGGCAGAAGCTGCTGATCGGACTTGCGGCCCTGGTATTGGGTGCAGTAGCGATGGCGATTTCTGGCGGCTCGTTTGCGGCGGCGTTTGTATGCGGATTTTCGGCCGCAGTGAAGAGTGCGTTAGCGGGCGCGGTCATGGGCGCAGTTTTGGGCGGCTTGTCGGAAACATCCGAAGAGCAAAGTCATGAGATAAGGAAGAAAATTAAAATGGAAAAACGAATGCAGCTGCCCCTTTTTCAAAAGGGGCAGCTGGCATTTAAAAACGTTCAATCGAAAATCATATCAGGTCTTTTGCGGCAAAGTTGACGAAAAAGCGGACGCTCTCGCGCGGACGTATGGTGCTGTAAGAAAATCGCTCATCCAGGAAGGTCGTGCTCGGTTCCAACCCGAGGGCATAGTCTCCCGAAGCGTGGCTGTTCCATTGAACCATGCATGGGAGCGTGTCGCCCGAATAGGAAAGAACAAAGCGCCTGCGGATGCGTTCGTTGATCGCTTGGACGCAGGGCGTTTTGTTCTTCAAAAAGAAGCAGCGCTCTTCTGCGTTGTCCTCGTTTGCGCGGAACACGGTGCGGCGGGACAGGTCTATTTTGGCAAGCGGGGTACGAGGAATAACTTCTTCTGCGTCCGATAAAATCCTGACGCCTTCATCCAGCATCGGATACCCCAGATTGACATGATACAAAAGACAGAAGTTTTCCGTGCGCGTGCCGCTGTTGATGAGCTCGTCGTGCACCGTGACGCTGTCGCTTTCTACGGCGGAAGTGACGGTGCGACGCAGGATAAGATGCTTTCCGAACAGTTCTCCGTCCTCGATCTCGGCGGTGATGCGGATGCCTTCCTCGCCGCATTCCGCACGAGTGACGCGGGCGGGCAGGCTATGGAAGGTGCCGTGCAGTTCATGCCCTTCCCGCGCGCCTGCGCTGTCCAGTCCGACGGTATAGAGCATTCCGCCCTCAAACCGCCTCGAAAAGGGGATTTCACGAGCGGTGAATCCGTTTTTGGAAAGGAAGGAGACGTTCATGCCTCTGTCATAGAGCTGCATCATGTCAAGCGCCTTGCTCTCGTTGAGCAGAAAGCGAAGCCTTCCGTTGTCGCAGTCAAGAACACGCAGTCCGCGTTCTCTTCCTTCAGTCATCTCATAGCGGCGAACAGATGCGATCTGCATCAGGTTTGAAACGCGTCCGTCCATGTCTTACTCCATTGCGCTGAATACGCGCAACGTCTTTTCAGCATTTTCGCGCATGGCGTGCTGTGCGGCAAGCGCCATATCATGGAAAAACCCCGTGGGCTGTTTTTGGGTCAGCGCTTTGGCGGCCTCATAACCCGCATAGGACATGTAAGTATAATAATTGATCTTGTTGATGCCGCGCCGAATGACTTCGCGGTATTCCTGCGCCGAGATTCCGCTTCCGCCGTGCATGACAAGGGGGATGTCCGTCCTTTCGCGTACTTTGCTGATGATGTCCATGTTCAGCACGGGTTTGACTTTATAAATGCCGTGTGCCGTGCCGAAGGCAATGGCAAGCGCGTCCACGCCTGTCTTTGCAAGATAGTCGGGTACGAGCGCTGCATCCGTGTAAAGGTCCTCGGGCTTGCCGTTCTTTGAATCGGCGCCGCCTTCGCGGTTGGGAAGCCGTCCGAGCTCCGATTCCACATCTACGCCGTGCGCGTGTGCGTAGTTGACAACTTCACGCGTTCCTGCCACATTTTCCTCGTAGGGACGTGCAGAATAATCGATCATCACAGAGGTGAATCCGAGATCGATCGCCTTCTTGCAGTAATCGAAGTCTTCGCCGTGATCGAGATGAACGCAGACGTTTGTCTTGCTGCGTTTGGCAAGCTCGATCATAACGGGCCCGATGGTATCGATGGGGGCGACGTCTTCGTGCAGCTGTGCGTGCGAACAGATGACGGGAACGTTGAGCGCTTCCGCAGCGTCAAGAACGGCGAGCAGACATTCAAGGTTGGGCGTGTTGAATGCGCCCACTGCAATGTTGCGTTTTTTTGCTTCTTCAATGACTTCTTTCAGGGATACAAGCATGTTTGTTACCTCTCTATATCGACGATGTCATAGTGCAAATAGGTGGAAAACGCCTCTTCAAGGACGTATTTCATATGCCCCACACCGACGGTGGTATGATGTTTGAACCCGCCCTTTGCAAGGCGCAGGAGCTTGCTTTGCAGATCGGGGATCTGCGCGACGCCGCCGCAGCCGAAATAGCCTTCTTCAATGGGTTCGCCCGTAAAGCGCGCCTCGCTCGCATAGATTTTAAGTTTCCCGTCTTCGGTAAAGCAGTTTGAGAAAGTCATGTCAAACGCGGCGATACGCCCTTCGTTGCTGCCCCAGCCTGAACCCGGATCGTTTTTTGCAAACATCTTATGTTCGGTGACGCTGCCTTTGCCCGCCATGAGTGACTGCGCGACGGGGCCGCAGTGGAAGAGGATGACTTTGTTTTCATCGTTGCCGTAGTTGTTGTTCCAGTCCAGGCACGCTGTCGGCTTTCCGCTCGCAAGCGCCATGGCGCGCATCGTGATCGCGGATGTGAGGTCGATCTCGCAGGAGCAGACGATACCGCGGTCGTTGAGCTCGGAGATGAGCACGCACGGACAGACGCGAAGAATGGTCTCCATTTCGTTCCAGCATCGGAGCGTGACGGCGTCCAGATGATATTCTTCGATGTATTCGTCGATGACGACGGAAATTTTTGCAAGCGTGTTTTTATTTTTGGCGGGAACGCGGGAGAAGTCGGTGTATTCTTCCAGTCGTGCAAGTTTTCGGAGCACGGCAGGGTCGTTGTTCTGTTTGCCCTGTACCTTGAAAATAAGTTCGGACAAGTCAAAACTCTCCACGTTGATGCCGTAGCGCTGCAAGGTCACCTCGTCGAAGCGAACCGTCTTGAATGCGGTGGTGCGTGCGCCGATACACCCGAGGTTGAACCGTTTCATACCTTTTACGATGCGGCAGATTGCGGCAAAGTCGTCAAGGTTTTGGCGGAAGGCGGCAGAGAGCGGGTGTACGACGTGCGGTTTCAATACGGTGAAGGGGATTTTGTACTGATAGAAGACGTCGGTCACCGAGAACTTTCCGCAAAAGGCGTCGCGGCGGTGCGCGAAGTCCATTTTCCCGATCTCATCGGGGTATGCCTGCATGAGAATGGGGACGTTCGCATCCTGCAATGCCGCCACGGCGCCGTTCTCGTCGATGAAGATGGGCATGCACAGGATGACGCCGTCATATTCGCCCTCATGGCTCTTGAGCCAGTCATGATACAACTTGCCCTCGTCGCGCGTTTCCACGGCACCGTAGCGTGTGGCGTTCTCGTCCATGAAGAGCGCTTCATGTCCCGCCTGCGTGACTGCTTTGATCATGTCGGCGCGGGCGCCTGCGATGAGCTCCGCGGGCATAAAACCGCGGTTCCCGAAAAATAACGCAAATTTCATTTCCAGAACTCCTTTAATGCCCGATATAATTTCTTATATTTGGCATACTTTTTCTCATAAATTTCGCGGTACGTCTTTTGCGGACGAAACTTTTTACGGTATCTTACAAAGATATCCCTTGCTAAAACGAGATCATCGCATACGCCGAGCGCCACGGCGGAGAGCATGGCAAGGCCGCACAGTCCGCCTTCTGCGGAACGCAGGGTCATCACGGGGATGCGGAGGATATCGCTCTTGATCTGCAGCCAGAAATCGGAGTTTGCGCCGCCGCCCGTTGCTATGATCTCCCGCACGCGGATGCCGAACTGCGCAGCGGTCTTTAAGTTGAGCTTCATTTCATATGAGGTGCCCTCGAGAATTGCGCGGAAGATCTGTTTATCCGTGGTTCCGAGCGTTAAGTTGAGAATTGCACCCTTTGCGCTCATATCGCAATGGGGCGTCGCGCTTCCCGCAAAGTAGGGGAGCAGCAGCAAATCGTCGGGCGGAATCCTGTCTCCTTCCAGATAGGCAAACTGATCGTCGCCGCCTGCACAGAATCCGTGCAGGATCTGCCTGCGGTACCAGTTTACCAAAAGATTGGACGTGTAATTGAACATGTAAGTGCAGTATTGTCCGCCCGGAAAGGGGACAACGCAGTATCCCATTTCGGCAAATTGCAGATCGTCGGGAGCGCACTTGAAGACTGCGGTGATACACTCCACCGAACCCATTCCGTCAGCTGCCTCGCCGTCAGAAATTGCTCCCGCGCCGATCGTGGCGCAGATCTGATCGTGGCTCCCGAGGATGAGTTTGCAGCCTGCCGCAAGTCCGAAACGCTTTTCCGCTTCGGGAGTGACCTCTCCGACAATGCTGCCCGTTGGCATGGGCTCGGAAAAGAGCGAGGCGTCCATTTCCAGATTGTTCAGGATCTCCTGCGAAAAAACTTTGTTTCTGATATCAAAACATCCCGTACGCGTTGCAAGGCCGTAGTCGATCGCCCGCTTTCCCGTCAGCAGATATCCGATATAGTCGCAGATGAGCATGATCTTTTTTGTGCGTCGGAAAATCTCGGAACGGTTGTTTTTCAGCCAAAGCAGTTTGCTGATCGAATACATCGCCGCAGGCAGGGTCCCCGTGACGGAAAACAGCTTATTTTTGCCGAACATTTCGCTCAGAATTTCGGCTTCCCTTTCGCCGCGCTTGTCCGTGTACAGCATAGGAGCATACAGGATGCTATCGTTTTCATCCAGCGCAACAAAGGACTCGCCGAACGAGGAGATCGCAACCGAGCAGATCTCTCCCGCCTTTGCGGCTTCCCGCGTGAGCATGGCGACCGTCTCTGTAATGGCATTAATATCGGCGGTCTGCGTCCCGTCGAACTCGGCCAAAGCGCACTCTGCCGCGCGATAAAACAGGATATTTCCCTTTTCATCGAATACCTGTGCTTTCAGACAGGTCGATCCGATGTCCAGCGTGAGCATCAGCATACATTTACCTCTTTTTTCCGATTATACTTGCATTCTGGGAATCGGTATAGTATAATTGATAAAAAATATATGGTAAATTCGTATTTATGAAACCACATTTTGAAGGTGAGTCGGCGGGGCTGATTTCCCTGCTTTCAGACTTTTATAATCTGTTGGGAATCAAGATCTGCGTCTATGATCAGGACGGGGAGGAGATCGGATACTATCCTGACCGATTTACACAGTTTTGTGCGCTTTTAAGGCAGGATCAGGCGATGGAATCGCGGTGTAAAGACTGCGACCGCCGTGCGATCGAACATTGCCGAGCGACAAAGACGGGGTACATCTATTCCTGTCATGCGGGGCTTACCGAATGCATTGCGCCCATCCTGATCAACGACAGGATCAACGGATATATTGCAATCGGTCAGATTCGGAGCACGCAGGAAATGAGCTTTACCGGCGGGGAAAACAAAGAGCTCCTGAAACAGTACTTTTTGGAGATGCCGGTCATTCCGAAAGATAAGGTGGTTTCCGCATTGCATGTCGTGCAGGCCTGTGCGGGGTATGAAGAGTTCAAAAAATTTCTCTATGAAACTACACGCTCGTTTGGGTTGCGGTTTGAGCAATACATCAACAGCCATATTGCAGACGAGTTGAATATCGGGCGCCTGATGAAAGAATTCCGTCTTTCCCGCGCAGAGCTTTATCACAGCGTCGAACGGGCATTTTCCTGTACGCCCGCGGTCTATATCAGAGAACAGCGTCTGCTGTTTGCCTACCGACTTGCCTCCGAGACGCAAATTCCCGTGGGCGAAATAGCCGATCAGTGCGGAATCGGGGACTATAATTATTTTTCCAAACTCTTCAAAAAGCGCTTTTTGCAAAGCGTTCGTGAGGTGCGCGGCGAACGTAACGGCGAAAAAGAGGAAGATTTTAATCTGCAGGGTTGAGATAAAACCTTGCCTTGCGACTTTGCTTTACCTTTTCAAAAATTCTGACGGCAAAAATAAGGTTTATGGGGCATATAGGAGAAAGGCGATAACTGCTTGAAGAAATACGGAATATATGGTAAAATGAGTACGATGACAGGAGGACGAAATGAACAAAGCGCAGAACAATGGTGTGACGGTCAGTTTTTTTGAGGGTAAGCAGGGCAAATTGTGGCTTACGCTTTTTATACTTGCTCCA
>ERZ1643251.5423-NODE-5423-length-10425-cov-4.462584_pt1 | contig 10425 bp, 9 predicted proteins | sample MGYA00579261_ERZ1643251 | MGnify/ENA primary metagenome ERZ1643251 (study PRJEB29033, sample SAMEA4952267) | chicken gut metagenome | biome: Broiler Chicken; feature: Gastrointestinal Tract; material: Caecum | place: Ireland | collected 2018 | study: Broiler...
ACCGGTTCTTCCGTCGTTTCAGCTACTTCTTCGACGGGTTCTTCCGCCGCTTCGGCTACTTCCTCAACCGGCTCTTCCGTCGCTTCCGTAATCTCTTCGACAGGTTCTTCCGTCGTTTCGGCAACTTCTTCGACGGGCTCTTCCGCCGCTTCGGCTACTTCTTCGACGGGTTCTTCGACCGTTTCGGCGACTTCTTCGACAGGCTCTTCAACCGGTTCAGCCACTTCCTCAATCGGTTCTTCGACCGCTTCCGCAACTTCTTCGACGGGTTCTTCCGCCGCTTCGGCAACCTCTTCGATAGGTTCTTCTGCCGTCTCGGCTACTTCCTCAACCGGCTCTTCAACCGGTTCAGCTACTTCCTCAATCGGTTCTTCCGCGGCTTCGGCTACTTCTTCGACCGGTTCGGTAGCCTCTTCAACAGACTCTTCCGCCGCTTCGACAACATCTTCAACCGGCTCTTCAATCGTTTCAGCTACTTCTTCGACAGGTTCTTCCGTCGTTTCGGCAACTTCTTCGACAAGTTCTTCTGCCGTTTCGGTAACCTCTTCAACAGGCTCTTCAACCGTTTCGGCTACTTCTTCGACCGGCTCTTCGACCGATTCGATAACCTCTTCAACCGGCTCTTCCGTCGTTTCGGCTACTTCTTCGACCGGCTCTTCGACCGATTCGGTAACCTCTTCAACAGGCTCTTCAACCGTTTCGGCTACTTCTTCAACGGGCTCTTCTGCCGTTTCGGCTACTTCTTCAACCGGTTCTTCAACCGTTTCGGCTACTTCTTCGACAGGCTCTTCGACCGATTCGATAACTTCTTCGACAGGTTCTTCGACAATTTCGACGACGGGTTCGGGTTCTTCTTCGTAAACGGGTTCTGCAGGTTCGGGAACAGGTTCGGCGGCGGCAAGGCTTTCCAGCCAGGCGACGGCGTCGTTCTGATCCGCCGATTTCATATCGCAATGCCTGTCCAGACGATAAATCCCCTCGGCGCGGAGTTTTTCGGTCATTTCGTCGGCGAAAGGCTGTCCGTTTTCCGCGACGCAGCCGCCCGCGCAGGCAGAGACTTCCGCGAAATCATACGCCTTCCCTTCCGCGATCTTTGCGGCGAGCGCTTCGACGCCCTCTTCCCCGCATGCCACCGCGATACTGAGCGTTTCGCCGCCGGCGATGATCTTTGCTTCCCGGAAATTCTTCCTGCCGCGAAGTCCGCTGTACTCCAGTTTTTTGAAGGGTTCTTCCGCCTTTTCGGGCAGGAGATAGCGGACGAACGCCTCCGAAAGGCCGCCCGACACGGCGGGCAGCACGCCCGCGCCCGAATATTTGACAAAGGGAACGTCCGCGCCCGAGCTTTTCAGCATCCGCACGTTGATGCCGGCGCTTTGCAGCATGACCGCCGCTTCGCGGGTGGTCAGGACGAGCACTTCTTCGTCCGTCTCCACTTCCGCGGGCGCGACGACGATGACGCGGGTCTTTTTCCCGTCGCCGATGGCGTTATAATATTTGCGCAGCAGCGCCGCCAGCGTCAGGGCCGGCGCGAAGCCGTACACCTTTTCCCGAAGGCCGGGGTATCTCTCCCCGATCTCCGCCGCCTGCGCGTGCGGGGCGACGATCAGGGGCAGATTGTCCTCTTCCCTGCGCGCCAGATACGCCTGCACCGCTTCCGAAAGGGCATAATCGACCGCGAGAGCGCCGTCCGCGACGACGTCCGCGCCGATCATGCGAAAAGCAGCCGCGACCTTGCCGAATGCGTCTTCGCCGCGGGCGAGCCCGAAATATTCGCCGATCGCCGTGCGCACCGCGGGCGGAAGAATCACCGCCACGCGGACGTTCTTCTTCGCTTCGCGGAGCATTTTCCACGCCTTCTGCATCGCCGTCAGTTCGCACGCGGGTTCCGAAGATACTTCTTCGGCTGCCCTTTCCGGCATTTCGCCTTCCACCCGATATTCCATGATGTTCCTCCTTGCCTTTCGGACTTAAAGCGTCCGAATCGGGGATATTATAATTATGATATATTTATTATAACATACATTGCCGTCTTTTTCAATAGCTGAACGGAAAATTTTTGAAAAAATTTTTCCGGAGACGAATTTTTTTCTCAAAGTTTCTCCAAAGCGCCCGAAATCTGCCGGAAATCGCCGAGTTCCGCCGCGGGAGCTTCCGCTTTTCCGAATCCGTAGGAAACCCAGACAAAGGGAATTTCCGCAAACCGGCAGGCGAGTTCGTCCGTATGGGTGTCGCCGACATAGACGCAGTCGGTCAGGCCGTATCTCTCCCGGAGGATTTTCAGATTCTCCCCCTTCGGCCTGCCCGTATCCCCCGCGCACAAAAATCCCTTGAAATGCGCTTCCAGCCCGCAGAAAGAGAGCATATTCTCGATATAGCCGCTCTCGCAGTTGCTGACGATGTACAACTCGTACCGCGCCGCCAGGAGGGGCAGCGTCTCTTTCACGCCCGGATACAGTCTGCCGCCCTCCCTTTCGAGAATCCCCTCCTGCGTTTTCAGGCATTCGGTGACGATTTCGACCCGCGCTTCCCGCGGCATGCCGGAAAAGAACTTCTCCTCTATCTTCTCCCGGGTAAGCCCCATGCAGGCGTGTATGTCCGCGAGCGTCCGCAAGGGCAGCCCCCGCTTTGCAAAGACGCCGTTCCAGGCTTTGAGGACGCTTTCCGACGAATCCCAGAGGGTTCCGTCCACGTCGAATATGACCGCTTTCATCTTTCCGGACGCGCTCCTTCCGCGAGAATGTCGCTGCCGAGATACATCCTTAAAATGTCCTCTTTGTCCGGGCGATAGGTCACGCCCGCGAGCTTGGGATTTTCCGACGCCTCTTCCGCCCATCTTTCCAGATCGGATTTTTCGTAACGAGCGTGCCCGCGCAGGAGCCGGGAAAGCGCCCCTTTGAACGCCGCGACGTCCTTTGTGCCCGCCGCCCGCAAAATCCGCTCCGTCCTTTCGGGCAGGCGCTCTTCGCACAGCGCCAGCATCTCGCCGAGCAGGACGCCGTTCGCCTCTCCGTGCGGCGTACCTTTATAATAGGTGAGCGGATACCCCATCGCGTGCACCGCCGTCGTACCCGATTGGGCGATGACCGTCCCCGCGAGCATGGAGGCGTACAGCAGTTCCTCCCTGTCCCCGTCGGCAAGGCTCCCCGCCTCTATTTTCGGGAAAATCCGGAAGAGAATGCGGATGCTTTCCAGCGCGGCGAGATCGCTCACGGGCGTGGACTTTACCGTAAACATCCCCTCCACGGCGTGCGACAGGGCGTCCGCCGCCGTGTCCGCCGTAATCTTTTTGTCCAGCCCCGCCGTGTACTTCCCGTCCAGAAAGGCGATTCCGGGAAAGAACGCCGGGGAGGAAATGCTCGTCTTGGTGCGGCGGAAATCGTCCGTAAGCACGGCGTATTGGGTGACTTCGCTGCCCGTGCCCGCCGTCGTGGGAACCGCCGCGACGGGCAGAGCCCCCGTCCAGCCCCCCGAAAAGACGTCTTTGTCCACCCGCGGCTCGTATGCGAGCGCCGCCACCGCCTTGGCGGCGTCCAGCGCCGACCCGCCGCCGATCCCGACGACAAAATCCGCGCCCGTCCGCCGCACCTCCTCCGCGCCCGCCTGTACGCAGGCGAGGGTGGGATTGGCGACGACTTTATCGAACACGCACGCCTTCTGGCCGTTCGCCTCCAAAGCGGAAAGGACGTCGGAAAGCGCGCCGTTTTTCGCCGAGCTCTTTCCCGTCACGACGAGCGCCTTTTTTCCGAAAGGACGGAGCAGGGAAGCGTTCGCCGCGACGCAGTCCCGCCCGAAAAGAATTTTTGCGGGCATGAAATAAGTAAAGTGCATCTTTGTCTGTTTTCCTTTTTTCCTCTTTTCCTCTTCCGAAAACGCCGCGCGGTCCCCCTCAAAGGGCGCCGACGCGGACTTTGGCAAAACAGATGGGCTGGCCCGCTTCGACGAACCGCCGCTCGTACTCGGTGACGATATTGTCGGGCGGATTGCCCCCTTTGTGCAGGTCGTAACTGACTTCCTCCGCGGCAAATCCGCACGCCGCGTATTCGCCGAGAGAAAATTCGAAAAAGTCGCGGTTGTCCGTCTTTTGCAGGATATATCCGCCCGGGCGCAGGAGTTTTTCGTACATTTTCAGAAAATTCCGGTGTGTCAGCCTCTGGGAAGCGTAACCCAGCTTGGGCAGCGGCGTGGAAAAGTTCAGATAGATCTTATCCAGCGAGCCCTCCGGGATATAGCAGGGCAGGCACTCGGCGCGGATATTCAGAAAGCGGATGTTTTCTATCCCCAACCTCTTCACCTCTTCCAGCGGGGTTAAAATGACGTTGCTCATCTTTTCGAGCGCGAGATAGTCGGTTTCGGGATGCCGCTGTGCCAATTCGCAGACAAAGCCCCCCTTGCCGCACCCGATTTCCAGCTCCACGGGCGCCTTCCGCCCGAACGCCCCTTCAAAATCGATGAGGTCACGGTAATTTTCCGCAGCCTCTTTCATGTTGAGGATGCCGCCCGCGCCCCGTGCGAGCAGATATTCGCCGCATGCCGCCATGCGGGCGTCGAAATTGCGCTTTCTGCGCATTCTCATAGACATAACAAAACCTCTTTGCGTACCTTTAACGCCGATTTGCCCGATCGCCTTTTTTCGGTCAGAATCTGCCCGTGCTGCCGAATCCGCCCGCGCCCCGCTCGCTCTCTCCGAGCGTCTCCGATTGGAAAAATTCCGCGCGCAGGAAGGGCGCCACGACGAGCTGGGCGATCCGCTCTCCGTTCCCGATCGTCTGGGGCTTGTCCGAATGATTGTGCAGCGCCACCATGATCTCCCCGCGGTAATCGGAATCGATCACCCCCACCTTGTTGGCGGGGGCAAGACCCCGTTTGCAGGCGAGACTGCTGCGCGCGTACACCAGCCCCGCGTAGCCTTCGGGGATTTCCAGCGCGATGCCCGTATGCACGAATTTGGTTTCGCCCGGCAGAAAAGTCACCTCTCCGTCCGTCAGCGCGTACAGATCGGCGCCCGCCGCAAATTCCGAGCCGTATTTGGGCAAAACCGCCCGTTCGTCCAATTTTTTGACCGCTATTTTCGCCATAGCCGCCCTCCGTGTCTTTCCCGTTTATTATATCAAAAAAGAAGGAAAAAGGCAACCGAATGAGGGCGGCTTTTGCCGTTTGTCCGCGCATTTATCCGCACATTTGCGCGCTTTTCGCGCTTTTGCCCCGCCCTTCATCCGAGCGCGGTGTCCAGAAACATCATCAGCGCGAAGCCGGCGAGCAACCCGAAAAACGCCGTTCCGCGTCTTTTTCCGAAGGCGCCGGGGATGAGTTCGGACGCCGTCACCGCCACCATCGCCCCCGCGGCGAAACTCAGCGCCCAGGGCATGAGGCTGCCCGCCAAGGAAGCCGCCGCCGCGCCGATCACGGCGGCAGGAATCTCCGCCGCGCCCGAGAGGGAGGAGAGAAAAAAGCTCTTTTTGCGGCTCATGCCGCCCGAGCGAAGGGGACAGGCGACGCACAGTCCTTCGGGCAGGTTCTGCACGCCGATTCCCAATGCCAGCATGGCGGCGGAACGCCCCGCGCCGCCCGCGAAGGCGACGCCGACCGCAAGCCCCTCCGGAATGTTGTGCAGCGTGACCGCCGCATACGTCAGCCCTCCCCTGCCCCCGCCTTTTCGGGCGCGGGAAAGGAGAAGATCGGAAAGTACGACCGCGATTCCGCCCAGGCAAAAACCGAGAGACACCGCGACGGCGGGCGGGAGGGAAACGGGGTATTCGAAAGCGGGAAGAAGGAGGGAAAAAAAGGACGCCGCCAACATGACGCCCGCGGCGAAGCTCTCCGCAAACGCGGAAAAACGCCCGTCGGGGGAATCGGAAAAAAAGATGACCGCCGCGCCCAGCGTCGTCAGGAGCCAGGTGCAGACGGACGCCGCCAGCGCCTGCAGGACGGGCGGAAAATTCCAGAAGTTCATCGGTAAAAATTTCCTTTGTCTTTGTCGGACAAAAGCGCCCGCAGATTTCCCCCGGTGCGCTTCCGCCCTTATGACAGCATATGAAAAATCGGAAATTTTCGTCCCCGCGTACGATAAACCCGCCCGCGGAAAAATGCCGCGGGCGGGCAATAAAATTATATTCATCTCTCCCCTGCCCCGTTCGAATCCGATCCGAAAGCAGATTTATTCCGCGCAAAAGAAAATTCAGAATACCTCCATGAGGAGGGATTTCTCTTTCAGCCAATCCCGCTTCGCCCGCCAATCGGGCACGTACCTTTCCACCGTCGCCCAAAAGGCGGAACTGTGGTTGCGATGAAAGGTGTGCGCCAGTTCGTGTACGACGACGTAGTCGATGACCGCCACGGGCGCGTACAAAAGGCGGAAAGAAAAATGCAGGGCGCCGTTATACGAACACGACCCCCACCGGGTCTTGGCGGAATTGACCGCGAGAGAGGGAAAAGACGTCCCCATCTCCTCCGCCCGGCGGACGGCGATCGCGGAAAAAATGCGCTTCGCGTTCTTTTTCAGCCACCCGACCAGCCTTTCCCGCGCGTTTTCCGCAGGCAGAAATACCGTTCCCGTCCCGTCGTCGAAGCGGATGCGCGTCCCCGCATAAAGGCGCAGGACGCACTCCCTGCCCATGAGCAGAAAGCGATACCCGTCCAACTCTTCGCCGGGAAGGCGGACGCCCGAATGCCCCGCCCTCTCCTTCTGCCTGCGTATCCAAGCGGATTTTTCGCGCAGAAAGGCGGCGATGTACTCGTCTGCACACGACAGCGGGGCGCGGACGGTGAGTTTTCCGAACGCGTCCACGGACAGGGAGAGCGTCCTCCTGCGGGAGCGCACCACCCTGTCCGGGGAAATGTCGGGCGGAAGATTACTTTTCGTAGCCGTTGGGGTTGTTGCTCTGCCACTTCCACTGGGACGCGCACATCTCTTCGATGCCGTATTTCGCCTTCCAGTGCAGTTCCTTTTCCGCCTTGTCGGGGCAGGCATAGCAGGCGGCGATGTCGCCGGGACGGCGGGGACAGATCTTATAGGGCAGCGTCTTGCCGCACGCCTTTTCGAAGGCGTGGATCATGTCGAGCACGCTGTATCCGTGTCCCGTGCCGAGATTGTAGACGTGCACGCCCGGCTCGCGGCAGTACTCGATCGCGGCGATATGCCCGAGCGCGAGGTCGACGACGTGGATATAATCGCGCACGCCCGTTCCGTCCGGGGTGTCGTAGTCGTTGCCGAACACCTGGATGCAGGAGAGTTTCCCGGACGCGACCTGCGCGACATAGGGCATGAGGTTGTTGGGAATGCCCTTGGGATCTTCGCCGATCGTGCCGCTCTCGTGCGCGCCGACGGGGTTGAAATAGCGGAGCAGAATGACGTTCCATTCGTTGTCCGACTTATAAAGGTCGGTGAGGACGGTTTCGAGGAAATACTTGGTGGAGCCGTAGGGATTGGTGGTTCCGCCCGTGCGGCAGTCCTCCGTGAGGGGCAGCTTTTCGGGCGTGCCGTAGACGGTGGCGGAAGAGGAGAAAATGATCTTTTTGACGCCGAATTTCTGCATCACTTCCAGCAGCGTGACGGTGCCGCCGATGTTGTTTTCGTAATATTGCAGCGGAATACGGCAGCTTTCGCCCACCGCTTTCAGCCCCGCGAAATGGATGACCGCGTCGATCTTGTTCTCGCGGAAGATCTTTTCCGTGCCTTCGCGGTCGCGGATGTCCGTCTGATAAAACTTCACCTTTTTGCCCGTGATCTTCTCCACCCGGCGCAGGCTCTCTTCGCTGGAATTGCTGAGATTGTCCATCACGATGACGCCGTAGCCCTTATTGAGCAGCTCGACGACGGTGTGGGAGCCGATAAACCCGCTCCCGCCGGTTACCAGAATGTTTTCCATATATTTTCACCTCGTTTTGAGTTTTTTGCCGGATCCTTTTTCGCTTTGTTTCCGTTTTGTTTTGATGTATTTTCCGCCCTTTAAGCGCCTTTGCCGAAGGGTTCCGAAAGAGGATGTCACTCGGAACGCTCCGTCTCCTCTTCGCCGTCTGCGGCTTCCACTCTGCGGGAAAGCACTTTCAGCACCTTCTGCCGCGCCGCCTTGACGACTTTGATCTCCAGAAATTTATACCGCACGATCTCCCCCACGGGCGGGATGCCGCCGTATTGTTCGGTCACCCAGCCGCCGACCGTGTTGGAGTCGCTGTCCGCGTCCTCTTCTTCCAGCCCGTACAGGGCGAAAAATTCGCCCAGATCGCACTTGCCGTCCACCCAATATTCGCCGTCGGCGATCTTCCCGAACAGGACTTCCTCTTTGTCGTGTTCGTCCCAGATCTCCCCGACCAGCTCTTCGAGAATGTCTTCGAGCGTGACGATGCCGACGAGTCCGCCGTATTCGTCCAGAACCGCCGCCATGTGTATCTTTTCCCGCTGCAGCTGTTTCAGAAGGGTGGAAATGCGGGCGTACTCGGTGGTGAACACGATGTTCTGCACCGCGTGCGCAATCGTCTTTTCCCCCTTGAGATAAGCGTCGTAAAAATCCCGTTCGTGGATGAGCCCGACGACGTCGTCGATCTTTTCCCGATAGACGGGCAGGCGGGAATAGCGGTTTTCGCGGAACACGGACAAGATCTCCTCCATGGGGCTGTCTTCGCGCACGGCGACGACGTCCACCCGGGGGACGAGAATGTCCTCCACTTTGAGGTCGTCGAATTCCAGCGCCGAACGGACGAGTTCCGATTCGTCCTCTTTCAGCGTCCCGTCCTCCTCCGCTTCGTCCACGATGGAGCGCAGTTCCTCTTCGGTCACCGCGTCCTCCTTTTCCGTCTTGAAGGCCTTGGAGAGCAGTTTCGCGTATCCGTCGAACAGCAGCCGCAGCGGCGTGAAGATCCAATAGAACACCCGCAGCACCGGCCAGATGCGGAAACACGTCCGCTCGGGATGCGCCGACGCGATGCAGCGGGGAGTGACTTCGCCCAACAAAAGCACGGCGACGACGGAGAGAACCGCCGCGACGGCGACGCCGCCAGCGCCTCCGATCAGCCTTTCAAATGCCGCGGTCGCAAGGCACGCCGCGACGAGATCGGCAACGGCATCTCCGATGAGAATCGCCATTTTCAGCCGTTCGAATTTCTCTTCGGCAAACGCGCGGACGGGTTTGCCGTGTTTTTTGCCTTCCGCCTCCATGCTTTTCAGCCGGATCTTGTTGGCGCGGGAATACGCCGTTTCCGCCGCGGTGAAAAAGGCAGACAGCAGCAAGAGCACGACGATCGCGATAAATAGAGGGACTGTGTCCATATGACCTCCGCCCGACCTTTCAAAACGGAATTTCCGTTCTCGGGCTATTTTATCATACTATATTCCCGTCCGTTTGTCAAGAGGCAGACGGATATATTCCCCCTTTTTCGCAAAAATAATCGCGTTTTCACTTTTTTTGCGCCGATCGAGCACTTTCGCCGCGCCCGCAACCCTCTCTCGACCGCGGTTTTCCGCCTTTCTTTCCCTGCCCTTCCCGATAAAAGCGCAAAGTTTTTGTCTCGGTAAAGGCGGCGCGGGATATAAAAAACGAGCCGGGCAGACAACTGCCCGACCCGGCTTCTGAAAGATACAAATCAAACGAATGACACTTCCCGAAATCGGGTGTTTCATTGCTCAATACGCCTTCGCGTAAGCCGCGGACTTGATGCACATCTGCACGAAGAAGTACACGCAGGGAACGAGAAGATACCACTTCGCAAGCACTTCTTCCCAGATGAAATGCTCGGCGAACAGGAAGCCGAACGCCGCCAGAAGCAACAGGGACAAAACCGCCGAAAGGGCGCAGCTGCCCTTTTTCAGGCTGTGATTGCACTGCCGGAAGGCGCCGATCGCCATGACGAGAAAGAGGAAGGCAAACACGCCGTGCAGAATCGCGTAAGGCAGCGCCGGATTCTCCGTAAGCGCAAACAGCCAATCGCCGAACTTGCCCCCGTACACGTCAAAGAGGAAGTCCTCCACTTTCAGCCAGATGTCGGAGACCGCCGCGGGCAATCCCTCCACCGCGACGAGATCGCAGACGATATACCCGGCGAGCAGCACCAGGCAGACGAGCATCCCGATGATGTCCAGCCCGCCCGCGAGCTTTGCCCGACGGATGACCCTTGCCCTTCTGATCTTCGCAATCGTTTCTTTATCCATAAACGTATCCCCTTGAGAATAAAATTTTCCGTATCCGAATATCTTCTTATAATATCATCTTATCATAAAACCGTCACATTTGTCAATACTTTCGGCAAAAATTTTTCCGGAAATTTCCGCGCGCTTATCCTTCCCCTCTCTCTTCTTCCGCGGCGCGCAGAATCTCCGCGGGGGAAGAGACGAGCGCCGTCGCCCCGTGCGAAAGCAGAAACTCCCGCGTCTTGAAGCCCCAGGTCACGGACAGGCAGGGCAGGGATGCGTTTACCGCCGTCTGCACGTCCACT
>ERZ1643251.5426-NODE-5426-length-10424-cov-6.448934_pt1 | contig 10424 bp, 9 predicted proteins | sample MGYA00579261_ERZ1643251 | MGnify/ENA primary metagenome ERZ1643251 (study PRJEB29033, sample SAMEA4952267) | chicken gut metagenome | biome: Broiler Chicken; feature: Gastrointestinal Tract; material: Caecum | place: Ireland | collected 2018 | study: Broiler...
ATCCATCACCGATCCCTGCCTCGGCTGGGCGGATACCGAGCGCCTCGTGCTCGATATCGCCGATAAAGTTTAAAAAGGGGGGCAATATATGTCAGAGCAGCCGAAACAACCGAGCGGGCGCGTCAGTTATCTCGGCCCGGACGGCAGCTATTCTTCCCTTGCGGCAAAAGAACTTGTCCCTGCGGGGGAAGGCGTCGCGTGCGGCAGCTTTTATGCGGCGGTGCAGGCGCTTTTAAGCGGCGAAGCGGATTGCGCCGTTCTGCCCGTCGAAAACACTTTGCAGGGTGCCGTCACGCAGAATTTGGATCTGCTGTACGCGCATACGGAGCTTTTTGCCGTGCGCGAATATCTTTTGAAGATCGATCATCGCCTGATCGCCAAAGAGGGTACGTCGCTTTCGGATATACGCCGCCTGTTCTCACACGAACAGGCTATTTTGCAATGCGGTAAATTCATCGCGCAAAATCTTCCGCAGGTGCAGATCGTCTATACCGATTCGACCATGCAGAGCATCTCGCGCATATCCGAGGCGGGGGATGCTGGTATCGTCGGTTCCCATGTACAAGCGGAAGGCCTCGCCTTTATCGGCGGCAACATTGCGGATGAACCGAAAAACTTTACCCATTTTTTGCTCATTAAAAAGGGCAGGGAAGCCCTGCCCGAACACAGCGGTCATATTTACTTCGCGGCGACCTGCCCGCACGAGCCGGGCGCGCTTTTGAAGATGTTGCAGATCCTCTCCGTGTACGATCTGAACATGACGAAGATCGAGTCGCGCCCCATCAAAAACTCTCCGGGCGAGTACTGCTTTTTCATCGAATTTAACGGGGATGTAGCGGATAAGAATGTGCACGCCGCGCTCTCTCGTTTGGAAGAATATACCAAAAACTTCAAACTTTTAGGCTGTTATTGAGCGGTTGCATAGTACTATGCATGGCATAAAATGCTGAAAATATTCAAAAAATAGCGATGAGCGCCCAACAGAGGAGAAAGGCGGCAACGCCCTGCAGCGCTTTCATGCAGATAAAGGGCCCCGCCTTTACGCCCGCGCTTTTGAGATAGCCGAGCTGCTGTGCGAGGATGCACGCGCCGCCGAACGTAACGGCAAAGGCCGTCAGCGGCAGGGCGAGCGGACTTCCGCGCGCGGCGAGCAGGGCGCATCCGTGCGTCGCCTCCAACAGCCCCGCGGCGATCCCCTTTGCCGCCTGTTCGGGCAGGAACAGCCCGAAAAAGTGTTCGATCGGCCAGAGGATATACAGGTCGGAGAGGGCGAGGGAGAGAACGTAAAAAGCGGCGATGAACCCGCCCACGCACAGGATCGAGATCACCGCGCCGTGCACGCTTTCGTACAGGATATTGTCGGCGGAGCGCAAGGTTTTTTTCGGCGGAGAGTCGGGCAGGGGCTTGGCAAAGGGCAGACACAGCAGGCACACGAGAAGGACGGCGAGCAGGTGCGCGGCGAGCAAGATCGCGCCCGCTTTCGCACTGCAGTACATGGCGCTGCCCACGCTGCCGAGCAGGAACATGGGGCCGGAGGTGGAGCACAAAACGCTCATGCGCCCCGCCTGTGCCGGCGTGATGGAACCGCTTGCCGCGAGGTCGGCGATGATGCGGCTGCCGACGGGATAGCCGGATAAAATGCTCATCAAAAAGCAATAGGCGGCGATGCCGGGCAGTTTGCATCTTCTCGTCAGCGGCGTGAGTTTGTCCGCCAGCTTTTCGGCGGCGCCGAGTTTGGTCAGGATCGCCGTCAAAATAAAAAAGGGGAACAGCGCGGGCAAAACGGCTTTTGCCCACAGGCTGAGCCCTTCCATGCACGCCGCCGCATAGCGCGCGGGGGAGAGTGCGAGCATGAAAATCAACAGCAGAACGGCCGCCGAGATCGCGGCGTATTTTTTCGTTTTCGCCATACTATAACAATATGGAGGGTGAGTGCATTTTATGAGCAAAACATTGGGTTTGGCGCTCGGTGCGGGCGGTGCGCGCGGCGTGGCGCACGTCGGGTTTTTGAAGGCTTTGGAGGAGGAAAATATCCGCCCGGATTTTATTTCCGGCTCCTCGATGGGCAGCATCGTCGGCGCTTGCTATGCCAAAGGGATGTCGGCAGACGAAATGCGCGACATTATGCGACAGTTGAAAGTGAACGACATTTTAGATTTGAACATACTTCCCTTGACGAAATTGGGGCTCATGAAGTGGACGAAAGTGCGCCGCCTCATTTCCTCCTTTTTGGAAAACTGCGAATTTTCGGATCTGAAAATACCGTTCTCCTGCGTCGCGGTGGATATCATATCGGGCAAATTGCAGCTATTCGATGAGGGCAGCGTGATCGATGCGATCCTCGCGTCGAGCTCCATGCCCACGGTGTTCCGCCCCGTGGAAAAGGAGGGGATGCTCCTCGTAGACGGCGGCGTGCTCTGCCGCGTTCCCGTAAAGCAGGTCAAGGCGATGGGTGCGGACGTCGTGGTCGCGGTCGACGTGCTCGGAAAGTGCGAGCAGGTGGATAAGGTCCCGAACATGATCTCGCTCATTACGCGCGTGTACGACATCATGGACGCGCATCGCACGGCAGACGAGCGGCGCCGCAGCCGCCGCGTTGTCGACCTTTGGCTGGAACCGAAGATGCCCGAAGTGAGCCAATACAAGATGAAGTACCACGACTCCGCCTACGATGCGGGGTATGCGCTCGGCAAGGAAAACGCGGCGAAGATCGCCGAACTTTTGAAGGATTGAGGAGTGGCATATGCTCTTTCGCACCGTGCGGGGCGAGGATATTCCCGCCCTTTTGAAGATTTATGCGCAGTACATCGATACGCCCGTAACGTTCGAATATGCGCTGCCCTCGGCCGCGGAGTTTTCCGAGCGAGTTGCGGCGGTTGCGGCGTTCTATCCGTGGCTGGTCTGCGAGGAGGGCGGCGAATGCGTCGGCTATGCCTATGCGCACCGCATGCAGGAGCGCGCGGCATATGCGTGGAATGCGGAGCTTTCCGTCTATCTCGGCAAGGAGTATTGCGGCCGCGGCATCGGCAAAAAACTGTATTCCGCGCTCATACGCTTGTGCGCCGCGCAGGGGATCAAAACGGTCTACGGCATCGTTACCGTTCCCAACGCGCACAGCGAGCGCCTGCACGAATCGCTCGGTTTCCGGCGCGCGGGCGTGCTGCATAACAGCGGTTTCAAGGGCGGCGCGTGGCACAGCGTGGCGTACTTCGAAAAGAATATCGCGCCCTACGGCCGTTCGCCCTCCGCCGTCCGCCCGTTTCCGGAAATAGCGGCGCAGGCGGCGGACATATTGTCCTTTGCAAACGGGGAAGAATAAACGGATCATTTCAAAACGATGGAAAATTTATTTACGAATCTGCACAACGATATAAAGCCTTGGGCCGAGAGGATGCGCCCGACGGGTTTGGACGACTTTGTTGGGCAGCGGCATATTCTCGGAGAGGGAAAATTGCTGCGCCGTCTGATCGAGGCAAAGCGAGTGCCGAGCTGTATTTTTTACGGCCCGCCCGGCACGGGCAAAACCACGCTCGCGCGCATCATCGCGGAAACGACGGGCGGCAGCTTCGTCATGATGAACGCGATTTCAAGCGGAGTGGCTGAAGTAAAGGTCGTTATAGAGGAGGCGAAGAAAAACTTCGAGATGTACGGAAGAAGGACCTACCTCCTCTTAGACGAATGCCACAGATGGAGTAAAGCCCAAAGTGACACTTTATTGAGTGTGTTGGACATTGGCACCTACCTTGTACAAACATAAATTTATTTATATTACCCGTGATATACAATTAGATGTCTTTAAGACTCTGAAAACCGTCAATAAAAAGACGGGACGGACGATAGAAGAAGAGTTGCTGGATTATTGCAGGTTTCCCAGAAGCATTATCGACTTAAAGGCGTTTTTGGGAATCAAGGACAAGAAGAGCATCCAAGCGCGATTTACGAAACCCTTAATGCAACAAGGAAAGTTGAAGTTTATTTATCCGGAATCTCCAACGAGTGTCTGGCAAAGATATCTGAATACCGAAGTGGATATTACGCCGAAAATGCAAGAGACAATGGTTCAATTGGCTAAGACGGAAAGGCATTTGGAACTGGAACGGATGACGTTAAAGTTTTGTAAAGTGCCGCGCAGTTTGGGAGAGATTAAAGATCATGTAGGGTTGGCAGGTTACGATATTGTGAGAAAGCGGGCAGTACAGCCGCTGATAGATCAAGGCAAAATCAAATTGCTCTATCCGCATGATCCGTTTTATGTCAAGCAAAAGTATGTTATAGCGGAAGCCCCGGTTGATTTTCCTGCGCTTACGGAAGAGAATATAATTTTATTTTGCTCAACCCCGCGGACCAAAGAAGAAATTAAGGAGCATTTTGCAATTGGGCAAGATTTGCTTTACAAATTCTTGAATCCGATTATAGAAGAAGGAAAGTTGACTTATACGAAAAGCACAAGGATTGGAAAGAATATAATACACAGAAAATTGGTGAAGAACGAAAATCCTCAAAAAGTAATAATCAAGAAACGAAAAATTACAGATGAGGACATTATAGAGTTCTGCAAAATTCCGCGTCATCATCGTGAGTTATGGGAAGAATTTGAAATATCTACTCGGACTTGTCAAAAAATTGTTGACAGACTAATTGAAGACGGTAGATTGGTATATACGGAGGATACAAAAAGTTACAAGAGAAAAGTATTAAAAAATGATCCTGTATTAGTGAAAATGCTAAACGATACAAAACTGAAAGACGAAGATCTCATCGCATATTGTCGGAAGCCGAGGTTAATACAAGAGATTATAAATAATTTTGGCATTACCAATTACGAATGTAAGAAACATTTAGATAGATTGTTTGCTACGGGAGAATTGGTGTATACCGAAAAAGCAAGAAGCTGGTACAGAAAAATTAAAGCAAAGGGTTTGACCAATGATGCCGTAACTAAGGAAAATGTAACCGATGAAGATATTATATCGTTTTGTAACGTACCTCGGTATGTATACGAAATAAAAAAAGAATTTCACTTGAACGATACTTCATTTAAAAAGATTGTTGAAACGATGATAGATGACGGAAGATTAATAAATACAGAAAAAGGAAAAGGATATTATAGGAAACTGTTGAAAAATGGATAACTTATTTACACATATGCACGACAATCTTAAACCGTTAGCCGAAAAAATGCGCCCGATAAGTTTGGACGATTTTGTCGGTCAGCAACATATTCTCGGCGAGGGAAAACTCCTTCGCCGACTGATTCAAGCCAAAAAAGTCCCGAGCTGTATTTTCTTCGGCCCTCCGGGAACAGGCAAGACGACTCTTGCGCATATCATCGCTCAGACGACCGGTGGCAACTTTGTTGCTATGAATGCAGTTTCAAGCGGGGTCGCAGATATCAAAGGGGTGATTAGCGAAGCTAAAAAAACTTTTGAGATGTTCGGCAAAAAGACCTATCTTTTGTTGGATGAGGTGCATAGATGGAATAAGGCTCAAAGCGACTCATTGCTTGAAGTGCTGGAATCCGGAAAATTAATCATGATAGGGGCAACTACAGAGTCGCCGACCTATAGTATGACCCGTGCTATCGTGAGTCGTTGTTCACTGTTTGAATTTAAACCGGTGGGAGTAGAAGATATAAAAAAAGCGTTGAGAAGGGCGATTGAGGATCCGAACGGATTGAAGTCTTTCAATATAAAAATAGATGACGAGGCGTTGACGTATTTTGCAATAGCTTGTGCCGGCGATGTCCGCAGTGCATTGAACGGTCTCGAAATAGGTGCACTGACCACCAAGTTGAATAAAGACGGTGAAACAGTGATTACGAAAGATATCGCCGCGGAATGCCTTCAAAAAAAGGCTTTGAGTCTAAACGACGACGTATTCTATCATATTTTGAGTGCATTCTGCAAGAGCCTTCGCGGTAGCGATGCGACGGCGGCTTTATATTATGCAAATCGGTTAATCGAGGCGGGTTGTGAGCCACAGCTTTTGGCAAGGCGGACGATAGCGCACGCGAGCGAGGACTGCTGTTCGGCGAAAGCGCTGAATACGGCATGCAACGCCTTGTACGCGCTTAATAATTTGGGAATGCCGGAAGGGAATATTATCCTATCGCACGCCATTATCGAAGTCTGCGAGGCTCCTAAAAACAACCGTGTGATCGTCGCAATGGAACGGGCGATCGATGATGCTCGGAATCATCCCGACGATAATATACCTGACTATTTGAAGAATCATACGGAAGCGAGTAAGAAATATAAGTATCCACATGATTATGGCGGATGGGTAGACCAACAATATCTTCCGGATTCTCTGAAAGACAGGGATTACTTTAAGAAGGAGAACAAATAGTTTATTTTAATAGAAAAAGGCCGTCGGATAAAAATAACAAAGAAAGTCGGCTATAACTGAAGAGGGGAGAAATGAAATTGCTGAACAGTAAAATTTTAGAATCTATTGTGTCACGGGATAAACGCTTATCTGAAAGTTTATTGCCAGAATTGATTAAAAGATTAATTCTGTCCAGTATAAAAAATATTGATAGCATTCGTATTCCCTGTAAAGATGATGTATGGGCGCCAGGATTTGACGGGATTATTGAATGTTCAGAAAGTACTAAATATGTATGTTCGGGCAAAAGTGTCTGGGAATTTGGTACCAATAAAGATTCATTAAAAAAAATCAATGAAGATTACGAAAAGCGCAATCAAGATGCTTTAGGAATAGACAAAACCTCAACAGCGTTTTATTTGGTTATACCAAAAATATGGAAAATGTCTGTTGGAATGGAAGCATGGGAGAATCAACACAAAGGGGAATGGAAAAAAATACATATTATCGATGCGAGCGAATTATGCGATTGGATCAATTCAATACCTTCGGTATGCTGTTGGGTGTTCGAAAATTATTATGATGAGAAGCTTTTATCGTTTACAAGCGTGAACCAAGCTTGGGAAAAGTTTAAAAAGAGAACAGAACCAAATTTAACGCAGGATTTATTTTTGGTTGGCAGACAGGGGGAAACAAAATTACTTAATGAAAATAAAAGTAAGGCTATAACAAGAGTGCAAGGCAATAGTTTTGTCGAGGCTTTAGGTTTTACTATTGCGTCTGTGCTTTCACATAAAGAAAATAGAGAAATTTTTATTGTTGTAGAAGATGAAATAACTTTTAAAAAATTAAACAGGGTTGTCGAAGATCAGACATTTATTTTCACATTTCCGTATGGCGGAGATGTGAATTTGGATAACAATAATTCCGTTATTCTATGTTTTAGTGATGCCGATATCAGTATTGTACCGGATATAAAACTAAATAAACTTTCGAAAAATAATTTTGAGGATGCTTTAAAAAAGATGGGCTTAGATAATATTGAAGCCTGTCGTTTTACTAAATTTACGGATAGAAATGTAGCGGCCTTATTAAGAAAAATACCGGGAACAATAAATATTGCTAAGCCCGATTGGGTAGAGAAAATTGATTTTTCATATTTAGAACCAATGCTTTTAATGCGAAGTATTAATCGGGAAAGCCAGATAGATAGAAGTTTGGTCAAGTTTTTTGGCGTAGAATATAATGAATTTGAAAACAAGATGAATGCTTTGGCAAGATTTGAAGATAGTCCTATCAAAATTGTAGATAGGTATTTTGCCCTTATACACTATGAAGAAGTATGGAATATTTTGCGATTAAGCACATCGCATAGATGTTATCAGACATTAATAGAGCTGATTAAAAAAATCTTGCGAAATCAGATACCGCAAGATAATAAATTTTTTTTCAATACACAAGACACTTTATTAGAAAATCTGTTTAAAAATTTAATCTACTTTGCATCGAATAGTCCGACTGAGAAATCAAGAGTGGCGGAAGATGTGAAAGATATTTTGGAGGAATTGCAAGAAGAAGGCAATCGCGGTAGATTGCTTGAGTATTTAAGAATTTTAGCTAATGCAGTTCCAAATTTAATAATATCATTCATAATCAAAAATTTAGAAATCGGTGGCGAAATAGATTCTCTTTTTTCAAATCAAAGTTATACGCATGATTACTGTAAAATATTATTTGCACTCGAATCACTTCTAAATTTTGACGAAAGCAAAGGTCAGGCTTGTGAAGCCCTGAAAATTTTATATTTGCGCAATTATCGGTATAGTATTTCAAATACTCCGAAAGAAACATTATCAAATGCGCTGTGCCTTTGGAATACAAAAAATGCTCTTTATTTAAAGGATAAGGAAAAAATTCTTATAAAATTTTTAGAAGACGAGCCGGTACAGATGGGGATTTTTACATTGGATTTATTGGGAAAAAACCATTACAGTCGGTCTGTGGGGGTTGAAGAATTTAAGTCAGATATTCATAAAGATAATGTAGTAACCTACGGCGAACTGATAGACGTAATCTATACATTGGATTCTAAAATTGCAGATGCTATAATAGCTACAAAATCAACAGAACTATTGATTAAATTTATTAAGTCAAGTCGTGTTGTAAAGATTGAAATATATGAAAGTTTGATAAGTCGTATAATTTGCGATGAATATGATCCGCAAGAGATGCAGAAGGCGTATTTTGTTGTGTTAGAGCAAATAGTATGGTGTAAGAGAATATATCACCATGAGAAGAATGAAATAAATAAAAAATATATAGATATTTTTATAAAATACAGTAAAAAACTGCAAAGTCCGGATTTGTTTTTGCGATATTCTTCCTATTTCCAGAATTGGGATGATTGTCCGCTGTTTGATGAGGATGATTATGATGAGGCAGAATTTAACTATTCTTGGAAATGCGACAGGAAAATTCAATACAGAAAAAAGATTTATGCTGAGCTTAAAAAAGAATATGGCGAAGATTTATATGTTCGGTTGTTAAGTCTTATGAGTGATGAATCCATTTGGGGACAATTTTGGCTTCAAGTTGATGATATCGATATAAAAAATTTATGTGATAGATGTATCGAATTAGCTAAATACCAGATATTGATCTGTGTATTAGATAAGCTATCCCTTGATTTGTTTTCCGAAATATTTAATACATTTACACCAGATGTAAAAATTAAAATTTTATCAAAAATCAAAAGAGTAGATATTTTTGATCTGTTGGATACAACCGAAAATGAGGAAGCCTATTGGACAAATAAAATTATGTACCAATACGATGAAATATTTTATAAAAAATTATTGGAGTATAATCCCGCTGGACTTCTTTCCTATTATGCTGATAATGAGAATGAAATCGATAATATCGAAAAGATAGTAAATATCTTGAAGCGGATTAAAGAGCTAAATGTCGATATAAGGGATAGCGGAAATAGATGTTATTTAGATACAATTTTAAAAAATTTGGATAAGTCAGTTTATTCCGAAGATATAGCTATATTGGAATGGGATTTTTACAAAAGAAAACTGATTAGCGGCTGGTTGGAGGGAATGAGGAAGTACTATTTTTTCAATCCGCAAAAAATAGTCGAGCAATTAAATAATGAAGATAAAAAATATGAAGTGTATCTTGATTTTTTGTACAATTTTTCGTTACCGCAAATTGCATACACAGCTTTTACTAAGTGTGAACTTTTTTTCGATATCATAATCAATTGTACGGAAGATAAAGATTGTGCGTTTGCTATAGTTGGACAGATTTTAGGCCGATCTATTAAAGGAGAGGATGGAATTTTTCCTCACGAGTTCGCTCGAAAAATCATTGAAAAATATAAAAATCAAGACTTAAATCAGAGTTTTATCGTTGGAAAAAGACATAGTGAAGGAGGGCGAGTAGTAGAAGACGGGAGTGATCAAATTGAGATCGCGGATAGACTTAAAAGCGATGCGAACAGTATAAGTTTACAATATCCTGTGACAGCTCAATTATTGCAAGAATTAAGCGACGAACATATCAAAGATGCTAACCGAGATAAGATTTTTACAGAAATTGAATGTGACTGAATCTAATAAATAATTATTATTTTTAAGAATACCAGAAGGGAATATCATATTGTCGCACGCCATTATCGAAGTCTGCGAGGCTCCTAAAAACAACCGTGTGATCGTCGCAATGGAACGGGCGATCGATGATGCTCGGAATCATCCCGACGATAATATACCTGACTATTTGAAGAATCATATGGAAGCGAGCAAAAAATATAAGTATCCACATGATTATGGCGGATGGGTAGACCAGCAATATTTTCCGAACTCTTTGAAAGACAGGGATTACTTTTCGAAAGATAAAAAGTAATAGGGAATATTATAGAGAGTAAGAGGCACTATTCATATTTGAATGGTGCCTCTTGCTAGGTTAATTATTTTTTACGCGTATCTTTTACAAAGGTATATATCCAATAAGATAAACAAAAAAGAAGACACACGGATAAGATGACAAGAACAACGATCAACCAAACGGGTATTATGTTTGTAGTTTTATGA
>ERZ1643251.5428-NODE-5428-length-10421-cov-6.488134_pt1 | contig 10421 bp, 10 predicted proteins | sample MGYA00579261_ERZ1643251 | MGnify/ENA primary metagenome ERZ1643251 (study PRJEB29033, sample SAMEA4952267) | chicken gut metagenome | biome: Broiler Chicken; feature: Gastrointestinal Tract; material: Caecum | place: Ireland | collected 2018 | study: Broiler...
TTTAAGGGCAAAACAAGCCCGTCCTCATTTGTCCTAATTTCTAATCATCTCTTCAAATTCCTGTTCTGTGATTATTTTCACTCCTAAGTCTTGTGCTTTTGTTAGTTTGCTTCCTGCTGCTTCTCCTGCTAAAACATATGTTGTTTTCTTAGATACTGTTCCCGATGTTTTGCCTCCAAATTTTTCTATTATTTTTGTTGCTTGGTCTCTGGTATATTTCTCTAACGTTCCTGTTAGAACAAATGTCATTCCTTCGAATCTGCTGTCCGCTCCTTCTTCTTGTTGTGCTGTCATGTTTAGTCCACACTCTTTTAATTTGTTTATTAAATCTATTGTTTGTTCTTCTCTAAAGAAATCGTAAACACTTTGTGCAATTATTTTTCCTACTTCTTCACTTAAGTACAAACTTTCATATGTTGCATTCATTAAGCTGTCCATTGTTCCATATTTTTTTGCCAATGTCTTGGCCATTTTTACCCCAACATGTCTTATTCCTAATGCATTTATTAGTCTATATAAATCTCTGGTTTTGCTTTCTTCAATTGCAGCAAACAAATTTTGGGCAAATTTCTTGCCATTCTTTTTGAGTGATGCCAAATCTTCTACTGTTAGTTTATATATATCTGCTATATTGCTGATTAATTTTCTGTTTATCAGTTCTTCTATAATCATTTTGCCTAACCCCATGATATCCATAGCTTCTCTTGAAGCAAAATGAATTATTCCTCTATATAATTTTGCAGGACATTCTATTCCGTTACAGTAATATGCTGCTTCTCCTTCTTCTCTAACAACTTGAGCTCCACATACAGGGCACACTTCTGGCATTTCGAAAATTTTCTCTTCCCCTGTTCTTTTCTTCTTTTTAACTTCGACAACTTCCGGAATAACATCTCCTGCCTTTTGGATTACGACAGTATCTCCTACTCTTATATCTTTTTGTCTGATAAAATCTTCGTTATGAAGTGTTGTTCTAGATATTTTTGAGCCTGCTACAACTACTGGTTCTAGTATGGCCATTGGAGTTATAGCACCTGTTCTTCCAACTTGGCACACAATGTCTTTCAGTTTTGTTTCTTTTTTCTCAGGTGGGTATTTGTATGCCACAGCCCACTTTGGAGTTTTGTACGTTGTTCCTGCTTTTTCTCTTAGTTCCAAATCATCAACTTTAACAACAGCCCCATCAATTCCAAAAGAAAGTTTTTCTCTATCTTTTCCAATTTTTTCAATAGCTTTTATTGCTTCATCTATATTATTGCAAAGTATTCTTACAGGATTTACATTAAATCCCAATTTTGCCAAATACTCCAAACTTTCATAATGTGATTTAAACTCTATACTATCCGATTTTTGTACATTAAAAATATATATGTCTAGTGGTCTTTTAGCAGTAATTTTGCTATCTAACTGTCTTAATGAGCCTGCTGCCGCATTTCTGGCATTTGCAAATTGTTCTTCCTCATCCATTAACCTATCTGAATTTAGTTTTTCAAATTCTTCTTTGCCTATAAACACCTCTCCACGAACAGTTATATCTATTGGCTCGGTCAATTTCTTTGGTATTGTTTTTATAGTTCTCAAGTTGTCTGTAACATCTTCTCCTACTAATCCATTCCCTCGTGTAGCCCCACGTACTAATATACCGTTTTTATATTCTAGAGCAGCAGAAAGTCCATCTATTTTAGTTTCAACAACATATTTTAGCTCAATATTATTTTCTTCTGCCAAATTTCTCATTCTTTCATCGAAATCTCTAACCTCTTGAAAAGTAAATACATCTTGCAAACTCTGAAGTGGAACTTCATGTGTTACTTTTTCAAAACCTTTTTTTATACTTGCTCCAACTTTCTGTGTTGGCGAATCTTTTCTTATAAGTTCTGGAAATTCAGCTTCAATTCCTTTAAGTTCTCTCATAAGCATGTCATACTCATAATCACTTACGACCTGCTTATCATCAAAATACATTTGTGTATAATAATTTAATAAAGGTACTAATTCCTCTACTCTTTTTTTCGCTTGCTCTATATCCATTTTGTGTTTTCTTCCTTTCTCTTGTTTTTTTCCTCCGTCCCCCAAAACAGGAATTTACTTTTCTTCCTTAAAAATTTCTTTGCATCCTTTTAAGTAATCAATTCCAGAGAAAATTGTTGCGATTACAGAAATTCCCAAAAGTAAAGTCGTAGCCAAATTTAAAACATATGCTCCACCAGTTAGGCTTTCTGTAAAAATTGCTCCAAAACTATGTACATCAAGAAACGCAATTGTAAGTCCTAGCATTTGTGTACAAGTTTTTATTTTTCCCCATACACTTGCCGCAATAACCTTTCCTTGCTTTTCTACTGCTATTAGTCTATATCCAGACACAATAAATTCTCTAATTACTACAATTGCTGGAATCCATGCTGGCAATTTTCCTGCTTCAACTAAAATAAGCATTGCAACAATTACTAAAATCTTGTCAGCAATTGGGTCTAAGAATTTACCCAAGTTTGTTATTTGGTTTCTTGAACGTGCTATATATCCATCTAATTTATCTGTTAGAGATGCAATTACAAATATGACATCAATTATTACAAATGATAAAGGGACTCCACACACATCTCCTGGTATATTAAAAAACGGTATTATTAATATAATAGGTACTAATATAATTCTAAATATTGTGATTTTATTGGCTAAATTCATTTATTTCTCATCCTTTCGAAGTTGTTTCTATTTTCAACACAAAAATCCTTATTACATTATATATAAAGAATGGAAAAAAATAAATAGAAAATTATAAAAAAATTAATTTTATTTATTATGATTATTACCTGCTATTCTGTACAATATCAACTATATCTGCAATATATTCACCTATTATAGGTATGTTCCATGTTACAATTTTTTGAAGCACAATAATTATAATTGCTGTTATAATTGTAACACCAATTCCAATGCCGATTCCTTTTACTATACCTGACCATATATTTCTCCAAAATAGCTCTTTTCTATTTCCGAGCAGTTCAACTAAATCTAAGAATTTACTTTTTGTCATGGCATAATTTAAATCATCTAGTTTTTTATTTAATTCTTCATATATTTTTCTTTTCATGTAACAAACCACATTCTCTAATAATTAACTTTTTCTTTCATATATTTATTTCCAATTGTTCCTACTTTTATACATTTATGCAGAGCAAAAATGAAACATTGGGAACAGTTTTAAGTCTGTCCCACGTTTCACGTACAATAAAAAAAGAATAGCTTTTGAAATGCTATCCTAATTTTACTTTTAATTATTTTCAAATTTTTATTTAAGTCCGTATTTTTTCTTAAATTTATCTGCTCTACCACCTGTTGTTTCTCTTTTTAAGTTACCTGTCCAGAATGGATGGCATTTTGAACAAACATCAACTTTTATATCAGACTTTGTTGAATTTGTTTTCATAACATTACCACAAGCACATGTAATTGTTGCTTCTGTATAATTTGGATGTATTCCTGCTTTCATTTTGTATTCACCTCTCCTTTACGATATTAAAAAACACTATATTATATGATAACATAGATTATAAATTATTTCAAGTGTTTAATTCTTGTTTTTAAATATTTTAAAAATTTATTTTACTTATTCTTAATATTAAGCAATAACAATTATTTTTATTGGGCAATATTTTCAGCTCTTTGCTCCTGTATATATTGTGCAGAGCTTTGCAATTCTTGCTCTAAAGATGCTTTATGCACTAATTTATTTACTATATTAAACAAACAAGCAATTATTAATATTGCAAATAATAATTTTTTCCAAATTTTTGCTATCATATTTTTTTCTCCTTTTACAAAAATAATTATACTTATTTTTATTAAAAATGTCAAGAGCTATGATTAACATAAGTTTGCCACATCTAATTACATATGTAGCCTTCTATCCAATTCCTCCATTATGCTACGTCCACATAGTATTAATGAACACACAAAAGTAAACAAGGCTATGGAACTTGATATTATCATAAATATTGGCGTTGTAATTACACCTGGGAAAGCAAAAAATATAATTAATGGTATCATGCTTAGTACAAATATAATTAGTTGATATACTGCATATTTTAAATATCTATGTACACTTACCAATGTTAGTATAAATATTGTAACATTTGCAACACATATTATTATTGGTATTGCAAGGTTTATTGCCCAGCCACTATATCCCAATATGTAATCTATGCAAAGAGTCAATATTGAAATTGCAATTAGTTGTATCATTACACTTGATGCTATATTTATATTTCTCCTAATTGAATATGTTACCGTAACCCATGTATACACTATTCCTGCAATTACTATCAAGCTCCACAGAAATCTCGTTGATGTACATGCATTTATTATCATGCAGATTCCTGCTATAATAAGCGATATTATTGCCATCATTTTTATAGCCAAATGGCTACTTTTTACGTTTATAATTTTAGGATATAAAGTCATGCACACCATTCCCTTCTACTGTAATATTAATTCCTTCATCTTTTAACTTTTTGCAAAATTCTTGTTCAACCTCAGTATATTCTAATGTTGATGTGAATGTAAAATTCAGATCGTTGTCAAAAGAACAGGCGGAACATTTAATTTTTTCTACAGATTCAGGTGCAATTAGCATCATAAATTTGTCTATGTATTTTTGATATTCTCCAATTATACCCATTCTTCCAATATTAGAAAATGTAGTAGTAGTATATTTTCTAATTTCTATATAGCTCAGTTTAACAATTCCAACTTTGAAAAATAAAGGGATTAACTTTATAAATGGATTATTTCCTAATTTCACATTTGCAGACATAGTTTTGCTAATTTCATCTTTTTCAAGTTTCTCCTCAAATCCTTTTTTAACAAATTTTAATATTTCTTCAAAAGAATCTAGATTTGTATTGCTTTCTGTTTGAATAGTAATATAACTAAAGAAATTACTTAAAGTTTCAGATTTAAAATATTTTCTTAAGTCAACTGGTATACAAACTTTTATAGGCTTCTTTCCATTATTTTTTTTATAATTAGAATTATAAATGCTATAAATTAACACAGCTGTTAAATATTGTGTTATTGTCACTTCATTTTCTTTTGCTTTATTTTTTAAATCACTCAAATTAATATTTACATGTATAACTCCAATTGCTCCAAAAGGAAGTCTTTTCCCTTTTAGTATATATGCTCTTTTCCCACTTTTAGCTCCTTTTGACTTTTTGTCATAATTCTTCAAATAATCATCTTCAGTATTATCTACAATTTTTCTTTCTGTCCTTAACTTTCTACTAAAATCATCAGGATGAGCAAGTTCTAAATAATTATATACTATTTCTTTCAAAAAAATCGTACCACTATTTCCATCTGTTAAAGAATGAAAAATATCTAAATTAATTTTGTTTTCCCAATATGTAACTTTAAATAAATAGTCGTTATTAGTATTGGGATCAATGTATTTACATGGATAATTCTTTTCTTGCTCTATAATAATATCTTTATTGTTATCTTCAAAATAATACCAGAAAAAGCCTTTTCTTAGCCTAACTTTAAAAGCTTCAAGCTTGTGAAGTGAAATATTTACAGCTTCTTTTAAAATGTTTGGATTAATCTTTTCCTTGAGTACGGCAGATAGTCTGAAAACACTACTATACTTTTTACTTGAAGCTATTGGAAAAATCTTAGCTGAATTATCCAACCTTCTCCAATTATTCGTTTTTGGCATTTTTGTCCTCCTTTTGAGAAATTGGGGACTGACCCCTTTTTCTCATTCTATAATAATATCCACTACCTTATTATATCCATCTTTTGCATGTACTATATTTCTCTTATGTTTCATAAGCAAGAAATTATGTATTGCATCTTCATATTCTATAAACTCTACTTTCCCTTTATTTTCAAATGCAAATTTTTTTGCATCTGGGTTAAGCATGTCTTTAGTACCAGAAAAGATGAAGATATTTTCTAATTTGTCTGTAGGTCCTAGTACAGGATTTACTAAATAGCTTTTCATACCATTTTTTCCCGCATATTTTTGACCTGATAATTTAAGTAGAGCTCTGTTTAGAACTGGGTCCTTTATTTTATCAATTTCAGGATTATCCATTCTTACGTCCAACCATGGAGATATTAGAATTGTTTTATCTGGTAATCTATGTCCAAGTTTTCCATTCCTTTGGTAAAGCGCTAAAGCAAGTCCTGCTCCTGCTGAGTCTCCCATTAGTATAAATTCTGTTTTTTCGTCAATTTTGCCAATTATTTCCTTATATAATGGTTCCATTATTTTAAACACTTCTAAATATGTATGTTCTGGTGCTAGCGGATAATCTGGAACAATAATTGTGCTTGAAGTATCATCTATTATGTCTTTAAAGAAGTTCCAATGATACTTTTCTAATTCTCCTACATATGAACCGCCATGAAGGTATAAAATCACTTTATTTTTATCGTTTTGGGATAAATCTTGCACATTTTTTTGTGGCGCTATAACAAAAACATCTCTTCCCATAAATTTTTCTTGTTTAAAATCATATAACACAAAAACATCTTTTGGCAATTTAGATGTTGCTACTCTTAATTCAAAATATAATATTCCTAATAATATCGCAACAAGTGCAAAAAATAATATTAACATTTTTCTTCTCCTCAAGTATTTTTTCTCTTTTGCAGTTTTTACGCTGATTATATTTAGCACAAAATAATTTCAATAAGTATATTATCATATTTATATATTTTTTTCCACTTGTTTAAAAATTTTTGAAAATTTTACAAAAATATTTTTTTGTTTTTTGTAAAAAATATTATTGTAAGAAAATCATTTATCATCAAATTAATTTCTTAATTAATTATGCAAATTAAAATTATACACTACAGCAGTAATAATTTTAGTTAAATTATTATGAAAGGAAATGAATTAGATATGAATAAGAAATGGATTATTTTATTAGTCGTTTTACTTATTATTGGTGGTGTTTTATTATATTTCTTTTTTGGAAGAAACAATAACAACCAAACTCAGAATCCTGAGCCTAATTACTCTTCTAGTAGAATTTCTGCTAATACGACTGTTCCAAATGGAAACGGTACTACCAACAATACAAATAATATAGATAATACCATAACAAATAATACAGATAACAATTCTGTTACTAATAATTCCACAAATAATCGAACAACTCCAAAAACCGAAACGAAAATCAGCAGTTTTTCTACCCCAATAGTAGATGACCACGAAAATAGAATAAACAACATAAAAATAACTTGCTCAAGAATAAGCGGTACTGTTGTTAAATCTGATGAGGAATTTTCATTTTGTGAAGTTGTAGGTCAGCCTTCAAGCGAAGATGGATATAAGGAAGCACATGCTTTTGTTGATGGCGAACTTGTAAACGCTATCGGTGGTGGAAATTGCCAAGTAAGTACTACAATTTATAATGCAGCAAAGAAAATTGATGGAGTAGAAATAACTGAAAGGCATGAACACGACAAGCCTGTTGGGTATATAGAAATGGGTAAAGATGCAACAGTTGCATATGATTATTTAGATTTAAAATTCAAAAATAACACTAACTATAATTTAAAATTAAAGGCATATATTAAAAATAATAAAGTTTGCGTTGATATTTATAGAGTTAGCTAGTATAAACTCTGGCTTTTGAGTCATTTATTCTTTAAATTTGTTAAGTAAAAGATATATTTTTTTCAAATTTTTTTGTACCTTGCTGTCGAAACCATCTAAGCATTCTGAAAAGAAAATAAATTTTCTTTTCATCTGCTAGGTTTCTCCAAGCGCACTCGCTTTTGCAAAGCTCGTTTGGTCGCTGCGCGGTACTGCAAAAATTTTCAAAATATATATCTTTTACTTATTATAATAAATTCTATCTGCTTACTAAATATATCTTACTACCAGTATCATCTTCTTGATCTAGCAAAACCTCATAATGGCTAAATCCTGTATATTCCAATATCTTATTTAGGCATTCATCTACATTCATCCATTTTTTAATGCTTAATACAAATTGGTCTTGACTTTGAAGTTCTTTATCTTCTTTTAAGAAATCCAGTTTATCATAATTCATATTGATTATTATAGACTTATCATATGTCATAAATTCTGGCATACTATTTATATATGTAAATGCATTATCTACAACATACACAAAATCCAATTCTTTATATTCGTTTGCTATTTCTAAATATTTGTTATATCCTCTATATAAATATCTAGGCTCATTTGTAATCATACCATTTATTGTAACTATTAAACATGCTCCTATTGTTATGCCATATGCTACTTTCTTATTTGCAAAGATTCTATATAAACCAAGCACTGTTAAAATTGCTATTTCTGGAAGTATTGGCATTATGTATCTTACAGCATATTTCACTTCAACTACAGGTGATATTTTGGCCACAAACACAAAATATAAAATTGTTGGAACTAGCAAAAGGATGTATTGGAATAATTTTTCTGTTTTGTCATTTTTTCTATTTATAAATTTTCGTATAAGTTTTATAAGCACTCCAATTACTACAGCTCCAAATAATACATACATTACTACATTATTTACGCTGAATGCTTCTCCTAGTCTTCCTAAGTAAAAAAGAATTGCATCTGTAATAGTTTTTCCATTATCTCCTGCACCAGCTCCTCTATATGAGAAGAATATATGATAAATAGATGCTGGGAATAATATTATTCCAACTATTGCTGTAACAATATGTATGATTATGTATTTTCTAAGCATTTTGTATTGTTTCTTTTGTATAAATCTGATGAACATTATTGCAAATATGAACAATGCAAATATGCAGAAATAATATTGTGTTAAAAATCCTAGCAGAACAGTAAAGAATAACTGCCATTTATCTTTTTTAGTAATATCTAAATTGTTTTTAGATATTCTCAAATTGATGTATACGTATGTTAATCCAAAGAAAGTAATCATCATATACATTCTTAAGAATATTACAGTTGAGGCGGCTCCCATACTTAATCCATATAGTAAAATTGCAATTAAACCTAGCCATTTTTTATTAAACAACTCAAATATTTTTCTCATAATGACACATGTCATAAGGAAAAATACTAAATTTATTGCAAAAATAATATATTTTGAGAACATACCATATGCAATGCTTGATACTAAATGTACAAGTGCATAAAATAATGGTGGATGTACATCTCTTGACTGATTATAATATACCGAAAAATAATTAAATACATCTCCCTCTCCTATGGTTGCATATTCTTTAGCATCTTCGCTGGTTTTCCATTCCGGTTTGTCCGCTCTTTGAATTTCTCCGGCGAGCTTTCCAAATTCATCTTGATGGGACAGATAATATTTTATATTATCTATAGTTTCTCCTAAACTATTAGCAATTACGTATTTTTCAATAGTTCTGTTCAAAAAATCCGACTTAGCAGCAGCTTGAAAAACATTATCCCATTTATAATTTGAGGAACCATAAGAAAATATTTCATCCTCATGGTATCCTTCTTTTTGACCTATCCAATAAAACATAAAAATTGTAGTTATTATTAGGATTAATACAAATATTAAATTATATCCTTTTTTTGTGTTAATTTTATTCCACATAATTATTCTCCACTTTGTTGTTGATGTATATTAGTTACATTCCCTTGCATGTCTTTATAATAACTTTGGCTTCCTTTTCTTGCCATTATATGATTATTTGTTATTCCTTCAAATTCTTCTCCATCTTCGGCTCTAAGAATTTCCTTGTTATTTATATCCATAACAACATCTGTATTGTCAACATTTATAATAAAATATCCACTATCAATTTTTTTAGTAACAAGTGTAATATATGTTCCATTATTGTCTTCTAATCTAACTGGCTCAAACATCATTTTACCTGTTGAATCTATTACAGTATAATATGGTGTATTGCCTTCATTTAGAAATCTGACTAATGCATAACCATTGCTAAATACTGGGCAATAATCTGAATTTGTTTTAGCAAATTCTTTTAAACTAGTTACTTTTTTAGTTGATAAATTAAAAATATTATTATTATATATGTCGTAGACTAGATTACCTTGGTATTCTCTTACTCCCGTAACTTCACCATTTGGCTCAGGTATTTTATACATTTTTCCATCTGTAGTAAATACTGTAATGCCCTCCGTTCCTGCCGTAACAGCATATCCATCAATATACTCTACCAAATGAGTGGTTCCAGAACCATATTTGAAAAGTTTTTCAGTTTTAGAGTTAAAGTATTGCTTATCAACCTGGTACATTCCCTCTCCTCTATCTCTAATGTCTCCAACATAATCTTCATTAGGTTTTAAAATATATTCGCCTTTTTCCAGACTATATATACCAGTGGTTGTGCTTGAGCTATTATATGTATCTTTTTTTTCTGTAATAATTAAACATCCATTAGAACCAAGAGTAACG
>ERZ1643251.5429-NODE-5429-length-10419-cov-3.800946_pt1 | contig 10419 bp, 8 predicted proteins | sample MGYA00579261_ERZ1643251 | MGnify/ENA primary metagenome ERZ1643251 (study PRJEB29033, sample SAMEA4952267) | chicken gut metagenome | biome: Broiler Chicken; feature: Gastrointestinal Tract; material: Caecum | place: Ireland | collected 2018 | study: Broiler...
AAGAAAAGTAGCGATACCATAATGCAAGTAGAAGTTTTAAAGTGATGAGAGGATAAAAACTTATAAAATAAAAATGTGGATGATACTACTATGATAAAACTTGCTCCTATTAAATAATAAATCATTGGTATCATAGGAAGGAAGTAAGAAAGTAAAATAATAGGACTTAGTAGACCATAGTATGAAAAATTATATATGTTTTGCCCGCCACCAATATTTAAAGCAAAATCAGGAAATAAATCCTTGGTATCATAAAATAAATTTCTAAAATATTCTGGAAAGATATAATGTTGCATTTCAAAATCTGTTGTGGATGCAAAAACAAATTCTCCACGGGTAAGTATTCCTACAATTATGATATATAGTAAGCTATATAATAATAATACTAAAATATCTTGTTTATGTTTTTTTAACCATTTCATAAGATCACACTGCTTCCTTTGTTCTATTTGTTTTCCTTTCTTTTGTTTTGATAAATGAACCAAGATTAGTATATCTTGTTTTCTTTTATTTTTCTACCTAATTTTAGTTGAATATTGTCAAGTTATGGTTGCACTTTACCATTTTATATTTATTAGTATGGATAATTTGTATTAGTATATGATACTTTAACAAATCTTTTGTTATCAGTAGATTTTTTAATTCACCAGTTTTTCTTTTATAGTACTTTCTAATTTCGTAGAAAAAAGCCTATCATAAAACCTTGATTTATGAATAAATAATAAGAAACCATTCATTAGATAAAATAAAAATACTATAATTACAATAGAAAAGTAGAAAATGATGGCTGCAGAAGAGGAAGAAATATAGTGACCTATTATGGTTGCGATATAAAATATTCCGTATGGTAATAACAAATAATAACAATAAATAAAATAAGGTCTAAGATAATAAAGAATTGTGTTTGTTGTTTTCGTTATTTTTATATTTAGAAAACCACTACCTAATGTTTTATGGTGATAGAAGATAGGAATAATTGTAAAGTATACGATAAAAATTAATATAGGATGCCATCCTTTTGCTAGTATGGTGAAGATACCATAGAAAAATAAATCTAGAAAAAATAGTGTTATTCTTCTTAACGGGGAAACATTTTCTCCTTTTTTATAGGCAAGTTTTTCTAATTCTTCTTTTTTAGGAAGTCTTTTTTCTAAATCTAACATCCAAAGATAACCTACTACTCCACCCAGGGTATTTAATAGTAAGTCATCTATATCACAAAGTCGGTATGGTTTGGGATATATTCCATATAGTCTTGTAAGCTGAGTAAACTCAAAGAATGCACTTAATAATAGACTGTATTTGAATACTTTCTTTACTGAAAAGTGTTTATAATATCTTAAAAACATACCAAATGGTACAAATAATAATATATTAAAAAATACGACGTAAAAAGAAGGATGCAGAATTGCTTGAATATAGGTTTTTGGACTTGATAACACCAAAGGTGTTTCTTTTAGGAAGTCTATGATAAAGTGAAAAGGAACCGTTTGAATCATTCAATCTGGATTGTTCATAACATCTTCTAGTTTTGGAAGAGGAAAAATAACTAAGAAATAAGCACATAGTAGATAAAAGATAAAACTATAAATAAGGACTGTCTTTAGAGGTTCAATCGATGCAAATTTATGATACTGGTATAATATAAATGGTCCTGTAATCATGAGTGCTAACAATGGAAAAATGACTACTGCAGTTTTAATAGCTAATAAATAATTCATAAGATAAGAAAAAGGATTAGTAGCCTAACCCTTTTCTCCTTTCACAATAGCAAGTACGATAAATAAGATAGCTAGAAATATTAATGGTGAAATCATAACTATAGGGCTATTCATCAGTTCTTGCCAATTAATTTGTAATATCATACTCTTTTTTCCTTTATAATACTTTTACTGCAGTAGTAAGTAATTAAGAAGTAACCTCCGTAGATGATGATTAAGAAAATCATCGTCATAAAGACACTTGCTAACATTTGTTCTTTTCCGAATGTTTCTAGCAAGAAGATACAAAACTGAATACCAAAGATAGAATGAATTACAGCAAGTACTAATGGAAATAGGAAAAATATCGCTATTTGTTTAAATAAGGCTCTATTTAATTGTTTATCTGTTGCTCCTATTTTTCTTAACATATTATATCTTGTATAATTATCTACACTTTCTGATAGTTCTTTTAATGCCAGTATGGCTGCAGATGATATTAAGAAAATAATTCCTAAATATAGTCCTATAAATGTAATCATGGCACCAAGACCTACACTAGCATCATAGATTGCAATTTTACTCGTTCCTTCTAGTGTTATATCAGGATGAGCCTCTTCATATGTTGAATCTGTAAATACGGCTTCTATTTCTTCTCTAGTTTTATCATCATTTGCCTTGTAATTTGCAACCATACACTCATATACCATTTGTGGAGAATCATCGGATACGGTCACTACACTATCAGGTACTACAATTACTCCATCGGTAATATGATTACTAGACATTTCAATAAAACCTTTTTTTACTTTCTTATACTTAGGTGTTAATGTTTTTCCATAGATTGTTACTGGTGTATTTAATGCTAGAGCTTCATCCCTTAAAGTTGTCATACTTTCATAATCACCAATAATCATATACTGATCTTCCTCTAAGGTAAAAGTATCATTTCCAAACATTTTAGCAATCTTATTATATTCGCTAAGTTTTACAATAATCTCAGGAGATGTGTAATCCAAATAAGGATAGCGCTTTTTCATCGAGTCAATATTATCTCCCTGTGTAGTTACATAAGTTACTGTCTCATCGGTATAAACATGAATGGTTGCTTGATCTTTTAAGTATTTATCTTCATCGATTCTTAATTCTTTTAATGATTCTTTTATTGTTTGATAACTTGATTCAATTTGACCATCGGTATAACCATAGTCTGCTTGTAATTCTTTAGGAATGTTTCTTTTCTTCATAAGTTCAATATCTGCAGGTGCTAATTCTTTTAGGTTGGCAGTCATAGAATTCTTAATAGATAAAGAACTGGATAATACACAGATAGTTACAAATAACATAAGACAAATAATGGTCATAGAAAATACCGTTGTATTCACCTTACTACTAATCTGTCTTAAGATAAAACTATTTAATCCTTTATAATAAACTTTATGAATAGACTGAACAATTTTTAAAATTAGTCCAGATAATGACCAAAATATTAAGAAAGTAGAAAGAGCACCTAATCCTATAATTACAGTCATTTTCTTTAATGTTAAAGTGCTGGCTCCATCAGGAACACTAACAATGTAATAGCAATATCCTAATATGATACTTGCTACTATAAATATTAGTGCACAAATGATAGGATTTTTCATCTTTACTTTTTCAGATTTTTTAGATGAATTAATTAAATCAATTAATTTACAACGACTTACCTGAATTGTATTAAAAACCATTACTAGTAGGTACATAATACCAAAGTAGATGATAGTCTTTATTAGCGCAGCTTTAGAAAAGGTAAAAGCAAAGTTCGTCATATCTGCTTCAAACATATTCGCAACTAATAAACTCATTAATTGAGATAGTATTACACCAATACCTAGACCTACTCCAAGAGAAAGAAGTCCTATTACTATCGTTTCTATAAATAAAATGGTAGATATTTTTCTTTTTCCTATACCTAAGGTCATATAAATTGCAAACTCTTTATTTCTTCTCTTAATTAAAAAACGGGATGCGTAAATAATTAAAAATCCTAAAATAAAGGAAACAAAGATGCTAACTGCAGATAAAGTCTGAGTCATCATTTTAATAATATCATAAGTAGATTGCTTTGTTTCTAGTAGTACTGTTTGACTATCTATGGCGTTAAATACATAGAAAATCGCAACACCTAATATTAGGGTAAAGAAATAGATGGTGTAGTCTTTAAAACTTTTTTTGATATTTTTTAGGGATAGTCTACAAAGCATCATTTAAATCCCCTCCAAGTAGTGTTACAACATCAATGATCTTATCAAAGAACTCTTTTCTTTTCTGGTTACCTTTTCTAATTTCATTAAATATCTTACCATCTTTAATAAAGATTACTCTAGATGCATAACTTGCGGTGAAAGCATCGTGAGTTACCATTAAAATGGTTGTTTTAAATTCCTTGTTTAAGTGATTAAAACTTTCTAGTAACATTTTTGCGGATTTAGAGTCTAAGGCTCCTGTTGGTTCATCTGCTAAGACAAGTTTAGGATTCGTAATGATAGCACGTGCGGATGCTACTCTTTGACGTTGTCCTCCACTCATCTCATAGGGATATTTTTGTAATACATCTTGAATATCTAGTTTTCTTGCGACTTCGTTTACACGCTTACCGATATCTCCTACTTTAGTATTTTGAATGGATAATGCTAAGGCAATATTTTCATAAGCAGTTAAGGTATCTAGGAGGTTAAAGTCTTGAAAAATAAATCCTAATTCGTGACTTCGATATTTATTTAATTTATTTCCTTTTAATTTAGTAATATCCTCTCCTGCTACAAAAATATGCCCTGAAGTTACTCTATCAATGGTTGAAATACAATTTAGCAAGGTTGTTTTTCCAGATCCACTTGCTCCCATGATAGCAACAAACTCACCTTCTTCTACATCAAAAGAAATTCCGTCAATTGCTTTGGTTAAGTTTGATCTGTTTCCATAATATTTTTCAATATTTTCAATTTTTAATATTTGAGACATACTCTCTCTCCTTTCTTGTATTCCATTATAGAGTAACTTATGATAGTTGTCGCTATTTTAATATTACAGTATCTTACAATTTCGTAAGGTTTCTTTTATCATAGCAAATATCTTTTTAGATAGCAATTTCAGAAATTTTAAAAAGCAGTAAGATTATACTGCTATTTTACTTTTTTATTATCATGTACTAAATCTTTTATTATTACTTCTCCATCATGTAGTGTTTGATATGATAGATTATTTTGTTTACAATATTCTACGGCTTTACTTGCTAGTACGGTTTCTTTATGATTAGATTCAAAGTGAGGTATGATTGTCTCTTCAATGAAACCAATGCCTTCATAGATTGCTGAAATATTACTATGATAAGGATCAATATCAGGATCATCCATTACTGTGATTGCTTGTAAATCTTTACATAGAACACAGGTTCCGGAACTAGAACCAATATATAAAAATTCATCGTCTTCACGATGCTTCCTCAACACCTCATCAAATCCACTAAGCTTCATTGCTCGTCTTAAGGTAAAAACATTACCACCAATCACATAAAAACTAGGAATAGTTGTTAGAAGCTCTTCTAATTCTTCCTTTTTACCAAAATAATTCTTTAAATCTACAATTTTTACATCAAAGCCTAAGTTTTCTAACTCTTTAGCATCACTTTTTATACGATTTTCTTTTCTTTCTCCCTCAGGAAAAATATCCCTTGCATTGATAATTAATCCTATCTTATTATCATGATCTTTTAACCAGTCTTGTAAAAAATCTACTTTATTTCCTAATTTATAAGATGATAAATATAATTTCATACCATTGCTCCTTTTATACGTTATTATAATAATTTATATTCCATTACCTTTTATACTTATCTAAACGTAATACCTTACTTATATGTTTATCAGTTAGCAATTCATTAGGATGCTCTAATAAATAATCATACTGACTATCTAAGTGAAAGCGATTCAAAATTTCATGAACTTGATATTTACAATCTTGATTTTTTAAATAGGTTTCATTTAAAGCAATTCCCATGACTTTTTTGTTACCATTTGTCTCTAGATACGCTGAAGTTAGAAGTAATTGTTCTTCAAAAGAACGTTTTTCTACCATTAGCTTTTGACTCATAAAGTGATACACATAATAATATTCTAGAAAACTTTCATATATATAGGCCATAATCATTTGTTCATCAAAAGTTCTATTCTTTACTATATAGCCCTTTTTTAATATTCCAATAGTTGCAATATTTTTAGGTTTAGAATTAAGATAAACTTTAATAGCAGCACTTAATTCATCATAAGTTCTATAATCAGCCCAGAGACTAGAACGCATGATATTAATCAAATCTTTATCATATTCATTTTCTTTCGCAATAGCGATTAACTCTTCAATCTGTGATATGTCATATTTACCATTGACTGCATCCGATTTTAAAAGCATATATAAGTTTTCATCAAAATCTGATTGAATAAATTTTTTGATAAGATTTATCTGTTCCCTACAATTATACTTTTTTAAAAGCATGTGTGAAATAATAAGATAATAAACATCTTCATTATATCCACTTTCTAAATATAATTGCTCTAATTCCTGTTGTTCCGCTTTTGCTCTAAGATTACAGAATAATTCATCGTTAAATATTTTCTTTGCTTCCATGTACAATTCTCCTCTATTGATAAATACTATTCCTTGAATATTTCTTTGTGAGATGTATTATAATACCAAATCCTCATTTTAACAACTTTTCCTTTTCACCTGTAATAAATGTCGCTATAAAACCTGTTAGTTAAGTAATTACATAATTCATTTGTATCTTTTATCATTTACTATAACTATACTGTACATTATAACTTCCTATTATCCTAGTATTATAATTCTTTTTTCACCTATTTCCCATATTTAATTCACTGCAACTATCTATTTTATATCTTACTATTTCCATCTTCTTAGCATAATCTAAAACATATCTTAATAATTCTTTTTGATAACCTCTTCTTCTATACATTTCTATTGTATAGACAGTTGTTATATAAGCAGTTAAACCGCTTAAGTTAGAATTTGTTGGAAAATGATTTTCTAATATAAAACCACTAATAGAAACTAATTTATTGTCTTTAAAATAACCAAATAAATGTAGCATTAATGAGTTCTTCAACTGGCATATCAAAATCTATTTTATTTTCCCATCTTAAATCATATCTTTGTAAATTTATTCTTAGAGGTAATATCTCTTCTATATTTTCTTTTGTTAATTTTTTTTATTGCTATTTATTTCTCTCGTGTTCTACTCCTTATATGTTATTATTACTTACACTACTACTATCTCTTAAGTTTAAATAGTATTTATTATCTTCTAAAGACTTAGGGGAGCCATCAGCAACTTTCCTACCTTTATCTATGATAATTAAGTGATCTGCTTTATTCATTACTTCTTTTTTATGAGTAATTATTATGACAGTATGGTCTTTTGATAACTCTTTAAAGACTTTAACTACACTTTTTGTATTAGTAGAGTCTAATGATGAAGTTACTTCATCAAAAAGTAATATTTCTGAGTTGGTTAAGATACTTCTAGCGATGGAAAGAAGTTGTTTTAATCTTGTCGAAACATTAGAACTATTTTCTTCTATAATTGTATTATATCCTTTAGGTAAGCTTAATATCTCCTCATGTATTCCCAGTCTTTCACACACTTCTTGTTGCCTTTTAAAGTTAGAATCTACTAAAGATAAATTATCTCTAATACTCATATTAAAAAGAATACTTTTCTGTGTTACAACACTAACATTGGTCTTATAAACTTCATCAGTATAACTATAAATATCTTCTTTATCTATTAAAACATTACCACTATCAGGTTTTATTAATCTTAAAATAATATTTAAAATAGTACTTTTCCCACTACCACTACGTCCCACAATGGCAGTTAGTTCATTAGGCTTAACTTTAAAGGTAATATCTTTTAAAACCTGTTTATTAGTATAAGATGAATAAACGTGTTTAAACTCTAATATTCCTTTAATATTATCTTCAGTAGATGTATTTAATATTTTATTGCTTTTTGGATGATAATTTAAAACAGAATAAATTCTTTCTACTGATACTCGGCAATTTATAACATTTTTTACACAAGTTTCTAAAACATATTTTAGTTCTTGATTCAACATAGTAAAATAGCCTATAACTAACACTATTTTATCAACTGTATAGTTATTTTGAAATAGTAAGAGTAATGTTACAGCATAAATACTTACTTCTCCTAAATCTAATATTAATTGAAGGAAATTTGACTGAATATCGGCATATCTTCTTTTCAGTCTGTAATTATGACAGAATTTTTTATTAATAGTATTAAAATGATTATAGTACTTTTCTTGTAGATTATAGACTTTCATCTCTTCAAGTGATGATAATTCTTCCATAAAAACTCCAGCAATTTTATCTTGATACTTTCTTTGTTTATGAAGATATTTAACTACTTTCTGATTAAATATCATCATAAAGATTACATAAAGACTAGAAAATAAGAATACTACTATACCAACTACTGGAGAAGTTAAAGCAGTTAATATTACTATTACAATAATTCTAATAAAACCTATAATAATATCACTTAAATTATCATTAATACTTACTATTTTCCATATATCACTAGATGAGGCTTGTAATACTTCGTCTATATCTTTATGTTTAGAAAATTCTAAGTCATAGGTAGATAGTTTATCAAAAACTTTCCTCTTAAGTCCTGTATAACAATAATTAGAATCTAAAGCATTACCTTTATAATTCCAATGATAAAATATTACTTTAGCAGAAACAGAAGCAAAGAAATAAAATATCCATTTTAAGGTTTCATTATAATCTCCTAATGTTAGGTATTTAACAATTCCTGAAGCAGTAAATGGTATTAAAATACTTGCAATAACTGCTAAAGCTTTAGATGTAAAAATCATTATATAATAAAGTTTGTTAGGCTTAACACAAGACCAATATTTTTTATATGTATCTATCATTAATCCCATATTAACACCTCACTTTCAGAGTCTAATTTCTCTTTTAAATCATCTAGTGATTTATAACTTTTCGCTTTACCATTATTCATATAAATTATCTTATCTGCTTGATTAATTAAATCTTCTCTATTAGTAACAACTAAAATAGTATGATCTTTTTTTAATCTTACTAGAAGTTCTATTATTTGATTTGTAGTTTTAGGATCAAGGGATGCTGTTACATCATCCATTAGAAGAATTTCGGCATCTGTTAATAAACTTCTAGCGATGGATAGAAGTTGTTTCTGTCCTCCGCTTATATTAGTAGCATTTTGAGTTAAAATAGTACTATATCCTTTAGGTAGACTCATAATAAATTCATGTAATCCTACTTCTTTAATCACTTCTTCCTGTCTTTTCTTATTACCATTAACAAGTCTTAAATTATCTCTAATACTCATATTATAGATAAAGGGATTTTGTTTAACTAGAGTTATATTAGAAGCATAAATACTATCACTATATTCATAGATATTAACTCCGTCTAAAAATATTTCTCCTCCATTAATAGGATAAAATCTTAATAATAAGTCAAAAAGAGTTGTTTTACCACTACCAGATGGACCGATAATAACGTTTAAAGTATTAGGTTTAATCTCTAGACTAATATTATCTAAAATATATTTAGAATTATATTTATAACTAACATTTTTTAAAACAATTGAACCATATATCTCATTATTTTCATACTTTCCAAAAAGATTAGACAAATCATCTTCATAAGTTAAGACTTCATTTACTCTTTTAACAGAAACATGATATTCTTTTATTTCACGATAAGAACCTACTAATTCTGTTAAATTTTCAATTAACTGATCATAATAACCAATAATTAAAATAACTAAATCAATTGTAGCATTGAACTTCATCATAAATAATAAAAGGATTAAATATAAAATAACTTTGGTATATTGTGGTATTAAAGTACTAGTATTTTCATTTCTAGCATAGTATTTACGTTTTTTAAAATAAGCTTTAGAATACCTATTTAATTTAGTTTGTAACTTTTTATAAAGATTATCTTTTATGGGTAGTGTCTTTATTTCTTTTAGGGCATTTAACTCTTCTACATAAGTAGAATTAATACTATCATTGTGTTTTTTTTGTTCTTTTAGATATTTAGAAAATTTATCCATTGTTTTAGTCATAAAAACAAGATAAATTACTAAAGATATTACTGTAATTAATGCAAAGATAAAATTGGCTCTAAATATTAAAATAACTGTTAAAATAGCCATAAATATTGTAGAAAGATATACAGTTGTAGAGTCTAATAATAAGCAATAACTTGGAATATCATCTCCTACTAGACTTAACATTTTACCATTATCTAATGTTTTAGATATTTTTCTTGATGAAGTACATATTTTATTAAAAAGTTTTTTATGAATAATATCACAATAATAAGTTTGAAGAAAACTATAGATATAGTAATTAAAATACCAAATAATTTCATAGACTATGTAAGCAATTGCTAAATAAAGGGTGTACGTGTATGCTAGGGTGTTTCCTTCTGTTGCATACTTTATTATTTGACTGGCAAAATAAGGAAATAGTACCATAACCACATAGCCTAAAATACATGAAAAAAAGAAAAGAAAGGTCATAAACTTCTTAAATGGTACTACTTTAAAATCATTATACACTTCTTTTATATACTTCAT
>ERZ1643251.5430-NODE-5430-length-10413-cov-4.958776_pt1 | contig 10413 bp, 10 predicted proteins | sample MGYA00579261_ERZ1643251 | MGnify/ENA primary metagenome ERZ1643251 (study PRJEB29033, sample SAMEA4952267) | chicken gut metagenome | biome: Broiler Chicken; feature: Gastrointestinal Tract; material: Caecum | place: Ireland | collected 2018 | study: Broiler...
TCCATGATTTCATCAAACGGACGTGTTTCATTATCCTTGAATTCTGCAACAATCAGTCGTCCTATATAATCTTCCTCCTCTCTACAACAGTGACACAACCTATTAAAATATGGTTTTCTTAGTAGTAGCAAAATTAACAATTGGAATTTCCCTATTTCAATTTGTTTTGCTTAATCTTTTTAAGATTATTCATAATCCCTTAATCTTTCTACAATGGTGCGATTTCCTGCAAGTCTCTCATAGGATAGAATTGGTGCTATCGTACATATCAGCATAACTAGGATAATAGCACTGATTAAAGGAATCACCGGCACTTTAAACGGAATCTCCATATAATTCATGGACTGGAAGCAAACATAAGTGATAGCAGAACCAATCGTCAATGTGATAAGTACAGAGAAAGTCGCATATAAAACACCCTCTCGAATCAAAAGTCGGTTTATTTGTTTCCTAGACATTCCAACACTTTCCATTACAGAAAATGTTAATTTTTGATTCTGTATACTACTTGCGATTGTATTCGCATAATTTAAGACCCCAACCAGCAGAAGCAATAAAGCGATTATTGTGCCTATTTCCATCATGTTTCCCTGTGATTCTTGAATTGTTTTCATATCCTCATATTGAGATTCAATGTGTAAATCATTACTATATGAACTATTGTCTATAAGAGATGTAATCTTTTTTTCTAACACTTCGTCATATTTCTGATTATAGTAAATATACACATCTAATATTGTCGGATTGGAAGTCAGACTTTTTAAATAGTTTTGACTCACAATCAACGAAGCACCTATATCTCTTCCGCTATACTGCGTTTCAAAGGACACAGCTTCAATAGTAATTTCATATTGCTTTCCTTGAAAATTGAAAGGGACTTTCTGATTCAAATATTCTTTTGGTATTTCAGAGCCTTCATACTGTACTATGCAAACTTCCCCATTAAGAAAATCTTGTTTATCGACAGGAGTATTCAACGATTGATTCACATAATCAAATTCTTCTTCATCAATGCCTATTAACATACCATAATAATTCGACGGATTTGCTTGATAATCTGCTATAACTTCTTCAGCAGATACATATGGTGTCCTTTCTATATAGTTAGTTATCCACATATCAGAAAAACTGTTTGATATATATGGAAAACTAATTGGTACTCCCTCAACAATATGAAAGTCTTTGATACCATCCATCTTTCCTATTTCTTCAACAAAAGAATCCTCTATGGCTGGCTGGAGAGAATTTATATCCTCTGTGGTTTGTGTCTGGTTTTGAACAACAAAATCGGTATTCCAGTAGTTAGGCAGTACCGTTCTTTCTCCCTGACTGCTGATAATCGTTGTAAGACAATAAAATACAGATAAACTTGTTGCCAGCGATAGTAATACAATAACGGTTTTCTTTTTATCTTTTTTAAACTGTTCAAATGCCATTCTCCAGAAGAAAGCTCCTTTTTTCTTTTTATATCCTTTCCCACTAGATATACATTCTCTATATTTTGTAGCTTCTACTGGCGTAACCTTTGTTGCAATTTGAATCGGCTTTCTCATTCCCAGAAGAATAGAAAAGACTGTCACAACAATACTTACAATTAAAATCACTGGATTGAATTGTAATGCCATATTGCTGGTCGAAATGCCCAATATTCCAAGAATATAAGGGACTAATTTTATGGACATAAGAATACCTAACAGGTTTCCAATAAACACCCCTAATATTCCAACAATCATCATTTGCTTTGTTATGAAACGAACAAGCTGTTTCTTTGTCATACCCAGAGATTGAAGCAATCCATAATATCGTATCTTCCCTGAAACGGACAAATACAAAATATTGTAAATCAGAAGATATGCGCTTAAACATATGACAAGAGCCAGACCGCATATGCCAAGCAACAGCTTAAAAGAATTTTCGATATAACCTGTCGGAGCAAAAATTTGCCTGTCTGAGAAATCCAAAGATTTTTCTATGGATTGTATTGTAGTTGGTAAAACGTAGTTACGGTTTAGTTTTATGCAAAGGATTCCATCATTTTTTAAATCATATCCTGTTTCATCATAAAAGGCTTTTGACACAAATCCGGCAGATGTATCTCCGTAACCGTCCCATATACCGCTGATAACAAATTCGTCCGTATGGGCGCCTGTATTATTCTCATAAGTTAAAACAAGCCTATCTCCAACAGATAGATTTTCATTTCCACAAGCTTTTAGAATATCTTTTGTAACCATCAATTCATTTTTATTTTGCGGATAATGTCCATCTAATTTTGTTCTTGCAGGTGACATCAGATTATCCCAGAATACTTCATCACACCATAACAAACCGATTTCAACAGTATTATCAAACTCGGAACTTTTAATGAACCCAGTATAGGATTCTATACCTACACTTTGTATGTTTTCGTTTTGCCGTAAAGTATTAAGCTGTTCTGATGTAAAACCATTCATAGTCGTAATATCATATTCAGCTCCATTTAATCGTGTATTCTGCAATCTGCTTGAATCCAGATAAGTTAAGCCGATTGTAAATACACAGAAAAGCATAAACGCAGATAAAATTATCGTGAAAAACAAAATTCCATATTGCTTTTTATTTGATTTAACACTGTTTTTTGCCAGCTTGTTGATAATTGCCTTATTATTATTCGCTAACATGGAAACCACTCCCCTATAATATTTTTCCATCCTCAATCTGAACGATTCTGTCCGCCATTTGTGCAATATCGGTATCATGCGTAATAACAATCAATGTTTGCTGATATTGTCTGCTTAATATTTTCAACAATCCGATCACATCGTGGCTGGTAGAAGTATCGAGATTTCCTGTTGGTTCGTCCGCAAGGACAATCGCAGGTTTCGTTGCTAAAGCTCGAATAATCGCTACACGCTGTTGTTCTCCACCGGACAGCATTGCAGGGAGCATTTCCTGTTTATCTGAGATATTTAATATTTCCAACAGTTCCTGAATAAAATCTTTATCAATTTGTGTACCATCTAACTTAAGGGGAAAAATAATATTATCATATACATTCAAGTCTGGTATTAAATTATACTGTTGAAAAATAAATCCTACTTTTCTTCTTCTGAAAAGAGCAAGCTGTTCAGAATTTAATGTTTCAAGATTTACTCCATCAACGATAACAGTTCCACTGCTGGGCGTATCTAATCCACCAATCATATGTAGAAGTGTACTTTTACCACTTCCAGATTTTCCAATGATAGAAACAAATTCTCGTTCAGCAACCTCAAAATCTACACCATCTAGCGCTTTTACTGTCTGATTCCCTGTTTTATAGTATTTTTTTAAAGCCTGTGTTTTGACAATCACATTTTTCATAGTCAAGTCCTCCTTATGATTACATGATAAAATAGAAAAATCACAAACCAGTAACAAAAAGAAAAAATCACAAAACTGTGATTTTTCCTAATCTCGATTTGGAAGATATATCATAAAGGTACTTCCTTGTCCAACTTGTGATTGTACTTCGATATATCCATTTTGTAGCGTAATGATTTCCCTTGCTAAATACAGCCCAATACCGATTCCATCATTATCATGTACCTCTGGCTCACGATAGAAGCGAGTAAAAATAGTTGCTTGTCGTTCTGGCGCAATACCTTTTCCAGTGTCCTCAATGCTGATTTTCGTAAAAAGTTCTTGCCTGCATACAACGATATGAATATTTCCCCCATCATTTGTATACTTTACAGCATTATCTAAAATATTGAAAATTGCTTCTGCTGTCCATTTCTTATCATGGTTTAATTCTAATCGTTCATCATATTGCACATCAATCTTAATGTTTTTCTTCTCTGCCTTTATTACCACATTACTAATTGCCATAGCAAGAGTATCAGTAAGAGGGGCAATTTGCTTTTGAATTTTAATTGTCCCTGTTTCAAGTCGTGACATTTTCACCATGCTTTGCAGCAGAAAATCTAATTTATCAACCTGACCGTTCATCTTTTTTAAATAGTCCTGATTCCTGTCAGAGTCCGTTTCATCTGCCATCATTTCTAAATAAAGCTTTATGTTTGCAATGGGGGTTTTCGTCTGGTGAGAAATATCAGACACCAATTCTTTCAGCTTATCCTTTTCTTCTGAAATCTCTAAATTTTTATGAGTATACAGATGTGAAAGACGAACCAGTCTATCATAGATTTTTCCCCATAAATCATCCTTTTCACAGGGACTTGTTTTTAATTCTTCATTTTTCAACATATAGTTTATAGCAGTATCTAATTTCTCTGTATATTCATAAACATCATGTTTCAAATGAATATATTTCCAAAGCGCAAAAGCACCGATAAACACTAATACAAAAAATATTATAAAAATCATTATTTCCATATATAACCCATTCCATATACATTTGAAATATAAGAGTGGTCCTCGGTTTCAATCTTTTTACGCAGTCTGTTGATATTTACCGCCAACGTATGCTTGTCTGTTATTTGTACTCCCTCGTCCCATAAAGAATCTAATAAAATCGAATAGGTAAGTAGTTTCCCCTTATTCTCAATCAATTTTTTCAAAATACGATATTCTGTGGGAGAAAGCAAACATTCATGTTCTCCCCGTTGAACTGTACCAAGTTCAAAATCCACTTTTAGAAAGCCGTCATCATAAATATTTGCTCCTTGTGACTTTCTGGATAAAATCACATATACTTTTTTCAGCAAAATCTTCATAGAAAAAGGTTTAGTTACATAGTCATCTGCACCTAATTCATACCCATTTAAAACATCTTCTTCTAAGTCTCTAGCAGAAACAAATAAAACTGGAACTTGTTTTTTTGCTTTCAGCCATTTACAAAACTGAAAGCCGTCCCCATCTGGTAAATTGACATCAAGTATCGCCAAGTGAAAAGATTCATTTTCTGTGAATTTTTCAGCTTCTTTACAAGAATATGCTGAAAGGACATGATACCCCTCTTTTTTCAACGCATAAGTTATTGTCTGATTTAATTCCATATCATCTTCTAAAACAAGAATAGTAGACACAAATAAACACCCCTCCACAAATAATATCTCAAGTTCCTTAATTATACCAAAAAACTTAAACAGAATACATAGTTTTAATAGCAACATATAAATAATGACAACAAAAAACAGCCCAACCGTCAAGATCAGACTGTTTTTCATCCTACTTAGCCTCGAAGCAGTATCCTGTCTCACGCACACACCGGATCTCAAATTTCCGATCCGGGCAGGCTTTGTATAGTTTTTCTCTTAATTTGCATACATGGGAACCAATCGTGTTGTTCTCTATATCCTGCACATAATTCCCCCATATCTTTTGATATATTTGTTCATATGTAAGAACCCGGCCTTTGTTGGCTGCAAAATAACACAATAGGTTAAACTCTCTCGTCGTTAGAGATATTTCCTGTTTTCCACAATATACTTTCCTTTGATTTGGCAGTATCTCAAGATTTTGTAAAGACAAACCTGATGAAATATCATATTGCTGAATAGAAGAAAATTGATTTATCACTTTCATTAATTCAGCAAATACTTTATCATCATTTTGCATAAACTCCACAATCATTACCCGTGCGATGATTTCCCACTCCTTCCTGCTTCATTAACTCATTTATAATACTCATATAAATTATCGTTCATCCTGACAATAACATTATAATAAAAAAGTAAATATGCTGTTGAATCAATTACATCTCTGCACCTCACTGACTACAATATAATCCAACATATCAAAAACCAAATATTGGGTATCGTACCTTTCCATACGGGTGGCTGTTCAGTATCAAACTTTGTCAGAAACCGATCCGACACTTTTCCAGTTGAATCCGTGGTATGAAGAATAATCTCCGCCTGTTCCATTCGCTCCTCATTTCAAACATTATTGTATATACATAGCTACAACCTATATATCATTTTTCTTCGTATTCAATACTTTAAGCAGAATTATTGAGCAAACTAAAATAGCAGCAAGTACACAAATACTTAGCAACGGAGAATATACTATTCTTTCTTCATGTACATAATTCGAGAGAACTAATCCTGTGGTCACGGGATATAGATTAATAAAATTTCCATCAGCAAGAAAAATCCCACAAAATCCATAGAAAAATGAAAATATTACTCCAGAGAAAAACTTATTTTGTTTTTTTGTGGAGATAATAATAACTGGAAGAACTGCAATGTAACAACAGGTGCTTACAATAAATAACTGTTTAAGGCTTGTTATACAAACTATAAAATTTATATCTGTACATCGCATAAAGAATGCAAGTATTAATGTAACAACAAAGCTGAATATCCATTCAACAATCACTAAACCATACCCTACTATAATCTTGGATAGAATCATCTGAAATTTTGAAATAGGGATGACCAAAATATTCTTTATCGTATAATCCGTATATTCACGGTTAATTGAATAACCTATTACCAATGCGAATGTAAAGGGAAGAAACAGGCTAAAGTGATTCCATACGACTCCCTCCGACAATCCTGTATAACTTACTATACTGTTATTCGTTCCAGCTAATTGAAATGCTGCCAAGACGATTGAAAAAAATACGGAAACTATTCCAATCCAAAGGATGTTATATCGCTTATATTTTAAAAATTCTGTCTTTATTATTCTCAACATTTTTTATCCCCCTATACTTCTTGTCTTTTCTTAAAGACAATCGAAAGGCCAACAGAAGCAACAGTAGTTAGAATTAAGACACCAACACAAGCTGGAGTGCTTAAAAACCAATCATCTAATCCGTAAGTAGGACCTGTAGTCATATGGGGCAAAGCCCACCTAAAAACGGCCGACAGAGGCGATAATATGTTTGCCATAGCAAAAACAATAGCAAAACTTGCGATTGCATAAATAAACGAAATAATAATTGAAAAAATATAGCCTTTTTTGCTGAGACATTCGACGGCAACAATGGGCAAGACAGAAACTGCCACCAAAGCTCCAATAATAAGCCCTATGAAAAGGCGATAAAAAATCCGATCTATGCTTCCTATCACTATGCCTCCAATTAATGTGGCCCCGTTAGTTGCCAGGGAATATATAATTGCAAATATCAATAATGTAAGCACCTTTGCTACAATTAATGCCGCAGTAGAAATAGGAATTGTATCAATATTCTTTTGCGTTCCATTATTTTTTTCAGAGAAAAACAGGATAGCACCTAAAACACCTAAAACTGTTGGCAACAGCAAAAAATACCCATATACTCCTATATTCAAGTAGAGCCAGTTAAACCCCAGATTACTTTTTGCAGCAAACATAGTCATTGGAATAGGAAATAAAGCAGCCGCAATAATTGTTAAAAGAATAAATTTTCTGCGTTTTAACTTTAGAAACTCACAATAAACCAGTTTAAGCAATTCCTTCACCTCCTGTTACACGCTTGAAATAATCTTCAAGACTTTCCTCGCAGGTATGGGCTTCTGATACCTCCAGTCCATTTTCCACAAAAACGGCAACAATCTTGCTGACTGGCAATTCAAGATTATAAATCTGCAGATTATGCTCGTCCTGTATAGAGAAATTCTTTTCATAAAAAACACGTTCTAAAATTCTTGCCGCCTGAGCTGTATCAGAAACAGTAAATCGAATATGCTTACTGCTTTTTTGCTCCAATTCAGCCAGACTTTCTTCTTCTAATAATACTCCATGATCAATAATTCCAATATCATCTGCCAACACGGAAATTTCTGAAAGAATATGACTCGAAATTAAAATTGTTTTCCCCTTTTTTTCACATAACTGACGGATAAAAGAACGTACTTCTGCGATTCCAATGGGATCAAGACCGTTAATCGGTTCATCTAAGATTAACAATTCCGGATCATGCATGACCGCAAGCGCAATCGCTAAACGCTGTTTCATTCCCAAAGAATACTGCGAAAATAACTTTTTATCTTTATATGGAAGTCCCACTAAATCTAAAGCATCCTTAATTGCATGACGATTCGGTACACCCCGAAGAGTTGCAAAAATACGTAAATTTTCAGTAGCCGTCAGATTAGGGTAAAATCCTGGGGCTTCTATCAGACTTCCTATTCTTGGTAATATTTTCTTTTCATTTCCTTTCAATGGTTTTCCCCAGATAGTTATTTCTCCGGAAGTTGGCTGTGCCAGCCCAAGAAGCATTTTCATTGTTGTGGTCTTACCTGCTCCATTTCTTCCGAGCAGTCCATAAATCTTTCCCTTTTCTACATGGATATTTAAGTCAGCTACACTCTTTTGTGTGCCGTACTGTTTTGTGAGATGATTTGTTTCAATGATGTACTTGCTCATATGAATACCTCCTAGTTTTACAGGGTATTATACTCCTCTGGTCTTGCATAAACCTTGCATTAACCTTGCATTAACCTTGCAATTCAAGCCTAAAATCTTCGAAAGTCCTCACCTTGAGGAGAGGACTTTAATCAGCCAGAGGAAAGAGTACCTGAAAAACAGTTCCTCTCCCCTGTTCACTTTCTGCAGTTATCGTTCCGTGCATTTTTTCGACAAGCTGATATGCAATAGACAAACCAAGTCCGCTGCCTTTTTCTGAGCGTCCTTTATCACATTTGTACAAACGTTCAAAAATATGCTTCAGATCTTCTTTGCCAATTCCAATACCATTATCCCTTACAAGAATTGCTATCTTATCATTCTGCTTTGATAAACTGATACCTATTTTATCTGCATGACTATGAGAAATCACGTTTTGTATGAGATTGTTTAATATCCGTAAATATGCGTCTGAATCAAGATTTACCCGGAACGGCTGCTCAGGAATATCAATACTGTAATCGATCTGCTTATCTTCAAATATTGGTATCCAGTCGATCAATATATCCCTTGTTAACTCAACAGCCTCAACCTGATTCATAGTAATAGCAAATTCATCAGAGTTCAGTTTAAACCAGTCAAAAAGAACATCTATATAATCTTTCAGGTCATGAGCTTTCCGACGGGCAGTTTCGATGTAATCATCTTTATCTCTTCCTGTAACAATACCTTTCTGAGCAGCGTCAAGATATCCAATCAGTGTAGTTAATGGTGTTCTTACATCGTGAGAAAGGCTTGTCATCAGCTGTCTGTTATTCTCTTCTGTTTCCCGGAATGCAGACAATCTATTTTCATAGGATGTAATGATGTCATTCATTTCATATGCAAGTGGTGCAACGATTTCATGTGTTTCTGACAGAATACGCCTATTTCCATTTCCATTCTTTATATCTTCCAATACTTCAGCCATTTCATCAATCTGTTTCCGTATACGTCTGATCACAAAACAAAATATTAAAACAGAAATGACAACAATCATGGCTAATATAACCACAGCCAGTTTCATAAAGATCACACCTCCTTATTGAAGCGATATCCAATTCCTTTTATCGTTTGAATATATTTCGGATGTCCCGGATTTTCTTCCAGTTTTTTTCGGAGGCGGCTGATAATCGCCATAATATTGCTGTCATCATAGCAATATTCTTCTCCCCATACTTCTTCATAAATTTTCTGCTTCGTTAATATTTTCCCCTGATATTTAACAAGAAATAAAAGTACGTCAAACTCCTTGGGCGGAAGTTCAAATGTACCATTAACCGTGGTTATTGTACGATTATCAATGTCAATTCTCAGGCCGTCAAAATCAATCTGTTGTGGAGTTCCCTCTGACTGATTAAATCGGGTATACCGGCGAATCAATGAAATAATGCGAGCTATCAGTTCATCCATATCAAAGGGCTTCGTTAAATAGTCGTCAGCTCCCGCCCGTAGTCCACGCACCTTAGAAACGCTATCATTTTTTGATGTAAACATCAAGATTGGCAGACTGTTTCCTTTTCTGATTTCTTCCAGTGTTTCAAAGCCGTCCATGCCTGGCATCATTACATCCAGTATTACTAACTGATAATCCTTCTCTTTCAGCTTCATCAATCCTTCTTTCCCCGTATTACAGCAATCAGCTTCAATATTTTCTGATAGCACACTGTGTTTAATTAGCGTACAAAGCTCTTTGTCATCATCTATAATCAAAACAGTATTCATTGTAAATTTTCCTCCAAATTATTCTTTTCTAACTCCCTGTGGTCTTGTCTTATTTGTTTATGATAGTTAATTATATAAAGAAGTTACCAATACATCAACAAGTGCTTCTTATAAATTATCTGTTAGGTGAATTTATCTGTTGCTAAGTATTTATCCTTTCAAGAAAACAGCCTGTATCAAAAAACAAAAATGATCAGTGAATACCGAAGAACTATTATTTCATAGTTTTTCTATGTATTGCAAAGGAATTCTTTCCTTTGCAATTGAATTAATATGCCGGAACTCCATATCCCACGATCTGCCCATAACCTATAGGATAACTCCGTCTGGCCACCTTATCTCCGCTGTTTCCTTCCACTGTATAGATATTTCCATCCACCACACTTTCCA
>ERZ1643251.5431-NODE-5431-length-10413-cov-4.872755_pt1 | contig 10413 bp, 10 predicted proteins | sample MGYA00579261_ERZ1643251 | MGnify/ENA primary metagenome ERZ1643251 (study PRJEB29033, sample SAMEA4952267) | chicken gut metagenome | biome: Broiler Chicken; feature: Gastrointestinal Tract; material: Caecum | place: Ireland | collected 2018 | study: Broiler...
TCGCTACCTCCACCTTGGCAAGGTGGCGCTCTACCAGATGAGCTACGGCCGCATTTTAGGAGAGTTTAGCTTGTCGGCTCTCTCCGGGCGACGGGTTATATTTTACCGCATAGAGGGCCGTTTGTCAAGCCTTTTCTCTCCATTTTTTCAAAAAAATCCGGTTATTTTTCTTTTGACGCTGTATCGTCTGTTTCGGCTGCCGGCCAGCTTGCCAGCAGTTCGCCCAGATCTATGTGGTAAACTTTATCACAGAACTGGCAGTCCACCTCTGCATGGGGGTCTTCTTCCCGCAGGCGTTCGACCTCCTTGCGGCCGAGGCTGCGCAGCATCCGGCGCACGCGGTCCTCGCTGCAGTCGCATTGGTAGGTCACAGTGTCGGAATCCAGCACCTCAGGCGCAAAGCCCGCAAGGGCAAGCTGCATCATATCCTCGGGGGTTTTGCCCTCGGCCAGCATCGCAGTGACCTGGGGCAGCGCGGCAATATTTTTTTCCAGGTGGGCAATCTCCGCTTCGGTGGCGCCGGGCAGCAGCTGCAGAATGAACCCGCCCGCGCACTGCACGCTGAGATCGGCGTTGACCAGCACGCCGAGCGCGCAAACCGTCGGCGTCTGCTCACTGATTGCAAAGTAGTTGGTGAGATCCTCGGCAATTTCGCCCGAGGCGAGCGGCACCTGGCCGATGTAAGGCTCGCGCAGGCCAAGGTCGCGGATCACATCAAGGGTGCCGTCCTTTCCGACGGCGGCGCCGACGTCGAGGTGGCCGTCGGCGCGCGGCGGCAGCTCCACGACCGGGTTCTGCACATAGCCTTTGACATGGCCGTCCCCATCGGCAACGGCAAGCAGGCGGCCCGCCGGGCCGCCGCCGTTGATCTGCAAAGTCAGCGAATCGCTGCGGCTTTTGAGCATGGCGCCCATCATGGCGGCGCCGGTCAAAAGCCGGCCCAGCGCGGCGGTGGTGACGGCGCTTGTCTTGTGCAGGCGTTCCATCTCCCGCACAATAGCGGTTGAATCAATGCCGTAAAAGACCACGCCGCCGTTTTCCGAAATGCCGCGGATCAGGTTATCGGTTTCTAACATGTGGTTTGTTCCTCCTGGGTGTACCGCTTGACGGCGGTGAAGATCCAGCGCTGGCTGTCGGGGCGCGGTTCGCCGAAGGTTTCACCGTCGGCCAGCCGCACGAGCGTAAAACCGTAGCGGTCCAGCAAGGCACGCACGGTATCCAGCGCATAGCTGTATTCAGAAAAGTTTTCCGAAACGACATCGCCTGTCTCTTTATCCCGGATCTCGATCGAGATGTCCACCCGGCCGGCAGCGGGGTCATAGCGGTTGCGCCAGCGGCAGAAAGCGTCTTCGGCATCAAGGTCGAAGGTTTCGCTGCCGAGCACCTCGGCATGTTTGTACGGCGTATTGAGATCAAAGATAAAGACGCCGTCTTTTTCCATAAAAAAGGCGGCCTTGGCAATGGCCCGCTCAAACCGGTCAACCGGGCCGATGTGGTTGAACGTATCAAAGGTTGAGACAGCCGCCTTGATCGTTCCATAGAGATCGAGCTGCAAAAGGTCCTGCTGCAGCAGCAGCACCCGCCCCGCCAGGCCAAGCTCGTCCGCCTTGTCGCGCAGTATGCTGAGCATCTCTTCCGACTGGTCAATGCCGATGACATCGTAACCGGCCTGGGCCAGCATGAGGGTCAGCTCGCCGGTACCGCAGCCAAAATCAGCCAGCAGGCCGCCATCGCCCGGCTTGGCGCCGCGGGCGGTGAGTTCGGCGCTCACATAGCGGTAGAGCGCGTCATAGTCGGCTGCGGCGTTGAGCTCGTCATAAAAGTAGGCAAACTCGTTATACGCCATCGCCGGCCTCCTGCACGGTTTCAGCCAAAGCCGCCTCGATCGCGGCGCGCAGCGCTTCGATGCCGTCGCCTTTCTCAGCGCTGGTCAGGATGACGCCGCGGCAGCCATAGGGTGCGCAGGCGGCCTCAAAGGCGGTCTGCGCGGCTTCACGCTCGCTTTTTTTGAGCTTGTCGGCCTTGGTCAGCGCCGCGATAAACGGGATGTTGTGGTAATGCAGATACTCGAGCATTTGCAGGTCGTCGGCCGAGGGTTCGTGCCGGCAATCAAGCAGCTGAACAAGCAGTGCAAGCGGGCGGGCGGCCTCAAAATAACCGTTGATGAGCTCATCCCAGCGGGCGCGCTCAGCGGCCGAAACCCGTGCAAAGCCGTAGCCAGGCAGGTCTACAAAGTGGATCGCATCGACCCTGTAAAAATTGACGGTGGCCGTCTTGCCCGGCTTGCCTGACACCCGCGCCAGGCTTTTGCGCTGGCACAGGCGGTTGATAAGGCTTGATTTGCCGACATTGGACCGCCCGGCGAAGGCGATCTCGGGCCGGTCGGCGGCAGGCAGCTGGGCGGCCGTGCCGTAGGATGCGCGAAATTCGCAGAGTTGGTAGTTCATGGGCTGTCCTTTTCGTTTGGTGTTTGAAAATAATAAAGAATAAAAGCCGTGCGCAAAAAAGGCGCTTCGAGATATCTCTTTTCTTATTTATTCTTTTTCATTTTACTTTATTTCACATAACCGTCGCAGGTTCCTTGGCGGCGGCGGAATCGGCCGCAATGAGCTGGGTGGCCGGCGGGACGGTGGCGACGGCGCGCGGGGTGTTGTGGGCGGGCTGGATCAGCGCAGCCTTGAGCACCTGCGAAAGGTCCGCCACCGGCACAAACCGGACGGCCTTTTTGACTTCTTCATCCACCTCATACAGGTCGGACACATTGTCCTTCGGGATCAGCACGGTCGAGATGCCTTCGCGGTAGGCAGCCATGCTCTTTTCTTTGAGGCCGCCGATCGGCAGCACGTTGCCGTGCAGCGTGATTTCGCCGGTCATGGCAAGGTCGTGATGCACCGGCAGGCCGGACAGCGCAGAGACCAGCGCGGTGGTCAGGGTAACGCCGGCCGAAGGGCCGTCCTTCGGCACGGCTCCTTCAGGCGCGTGGATGTGGACGTCAGAATTCTTGAAGATTTCAGCGTCAATGCCGTACTGCTTCGCATGGACGCGGGCGTAGGTCACGGCAAGGCGGGCGCTCTCCTTCATGACATCGCCGAGCGAACCGGTCAGTTCGATCTTTCCTGTGCCGCCGGGGATCACACTGACCTCCACCGGCAGCATTTCGCCGCCGATGCTCGTCCAGGCCAGGCCGTTCGCAATGCCGACAGCATCGGTGCGGGAGATGAAGGTCGGCTTGACCTTTTCCGGGCCGAGCAGCGATTTGATCATCGGGGCGGTGACGCTGATCGTTTCCGCTTCGCCGGCGGCAATCTTCTGGGCGCATTTGCGCAGCACAGCGGTGATTGTGCGCTCCAGGCTGCGCACGCCGGCTTCGCGGGTGTAACTGTCGATGATGGTGCCGAGCGCGCCGGCCGTCATCGTCACCCTGCCGGTCAGGCCGTTGTTCTTGAGCTGCTTGGGCAGCAGGTGGCGCTTGGCGATGTTGAGCTTTTCGACCCGGGTATAGCTCGAAAGCTCAATGACATCCATCCGGTCATAAAGCGGGCCGGGGATCGTGGAGGCATCGTTCGCTGTTGTGATAAAGAGAACCTCGCTCAGATCAAACGGGATATCGAGGAAATTATCCTTAAATGTCTTGTTCTGCTCCGGGTCAAGCACTTCAAGCAGCGCGCTGGCCGGGTCGCCGCGATAGTCGCCGGCGAGCTTATCAATCTCGTCGAGCAGGATGACCGGGTTTGACGACTTGGCCGAGAGGATTGCGTTGATGATCCGGCCCGGCATTGCGCCGATGTAGGTGCGGCGGTGGCCGCGGATCTCGGCTTCATCATGTACGCCGCCCAGGCTCATCCGGGCGAACTTGCGGTTCATGCAGGAGGCGATTGACCGGGCGATCGAAGTTTTGCCAACGCCCGGTGGGCCGATCAGGCAGATAATCTGGCCTTTGACATCGGTGTTGAGCTTGCGCACGGCAAGCAATTCCAGAATGCGGTCCTTGACCTTGCGCAGGCCGTAGTGGTCCTTATCCAGCACCTTGCGGGCATGGGCCTGGTCAAGGTCGTCCTTGGTTGTGCTGTGCCAGGGCAGCGCAAGGCAGGTATCCAAGTAGCCGCGGATCACGCTGATCTCCGCCGCATTGCCCTGCATCCGGGCCAGGCGGTCGCACTCCTTGAGCAGCTTTTCCTCGCTGTCGGGTTCAAGGTGCAGCGCCTGGATCTTCTCACGGTAGGAATCGGCCTCGGCACGGGTGTCCTCACTGTCGCCGAGTTCCTCGCTAATGATGTGCATCTGCTCGCGCAGGTAGTAGTCGCGCTGGCTTTTGTCCATCTGGATATTGACCTTATCGTCAATGTCCTTCTCAATGGAAAGGATGTCGCACTCCTGGTGCAGCAGGATCAGCAGCTTTTCAAGCCGGCCGAGCAGCGTCGATTCATTCAGCACCGCCTGCTTGTCCTCATACTTGAACAGCAGGTTGGCCGGCATATACTCGCTCAAAAACAGCGGGCTGTCAGAGGAAACAATGTTGTAGACAATATCCTTTGACAGCTGCGGCGAATAGGACAGGTATTCCTCGAAACAATCTTTGAGGCTGCGCACGAGCGCCTCGGTCTGGTTGCGTTTGTCGGCCGGGATGCCGCGCACCGGTGCGGTGCGCACTTCCGCCATCAAGAATTTGCCCGAACCGTCAAGGCTCAGCAGCTTGGCACGGGTTTTGCCTTCGACCAGTACCTTGACAAGATCCTCCGACACGCGCAGCACCTGCTTGATCTCGGCAATGACGCCGAAGGCGTAGAGGTCAGCGGCGGTGGGGTCTTCGGTATCGGTTTCACGCTGGGCGACAAGGAAGATGCTGCTGTTGCCCCGCATCGCCGCTTCAATGGCGGCGATTGACTTGGCGCGGCCGACCTCGAAATGAATGATGTTGTTGGGGAAGACCACCAGCCCGCGCAGCGCAATGGCCGGCAGATGCACAACATTGTGGGTGACTTTGATCTTAACCTTCTCTGACATGGGTACTCCCTCCCTGGGGGGCCAGGCCCCCGGCGCGCTGGAAATTGGAATGAAACGCCACCGCCGACCGGCGCGCACTGGCCGAAGGCGGGATCAGCATAGTAAGCCGGCCCGGCGCCACCCGGGCCTCCATAGTTTGGACAAGCGCAGATTCGCCGTCCACCGTTGCGGCGATCGGCCGGCCGTCCAGCACATCAAGCCGGACTGACTTGGCGCGGCAAAAGCGCATCCAGCGGTCAAACGCCGGTGCAGGCCGGCCGTCCGGGCCAAGATGCTCCCCGCGCTTGTAAGCGCCAAGCACGCCGAGCAGCTGCAGCCGGGGCACCGGCCGCACCAGCACCAGGTCAAGCCAGCCATCATCCATTTCGGCCAGCGGCGCCGCACAATAGCCGCCGCCGTAATACCGGCCGTTGCAGATGGCCGCCATCATATAGCGTTCCTCGTGGGGTTCTCCATCCACCGTAACCCGCAGCGCATGGCCAAACCGTGTGCAGGCGGCCATCCCCATGGCGAGGGTGTAGGCCATCGGCCCGCCGCAGCCGGGAATCCGGCGGAAGCGCGGCGCGTTGTAAGCGACATACGCATCAAGCCCCGCCGCGCAGATCGCCGCGCCGAAACCAAAACTTGTGTCGAGCGCGTCCAGGGTGACAGGCCTTGCCTGGAGCTGGGCATCCAGGTCAAGGAAGTCTTCCTCCCGGCCGAAGTTGCGCAGATAATCATTGCCGCTGCCGCAGGGCACGCAGCCGACGGCAAGCGAACGGTGACCGGCTGCGGCCTGCAGCACCTCATTGAGGGTGCCGTCCCCGCCGCAGGCGTACAGGTTCACCCGTTCGCCCGATGCCGCATAGCGGGCAGCCAGCCGGCGGGCATCCCCTCGGCAGACTGTGCGGTCGATGACAACCGCCGCCCCCTGCCGCGCGGCGGCCGCACGGACGGCGGGTTCAAGCCAAACTGAAGCGTCCCGGCGGCCGGCAATGGGGTTGATGATGAAGACGTATTGCAACCGCTTCTCCCTTCCTGCCGGCGGGCGCCCGGGTTGATCTTCGACATAAAGCCCGCTTTGATACAAAAATACAATTTATATTGTAGCGGCTTTTTTTACAAATGGCAAGGGGGTAGCATAATATGGTACAAATCGCACAAAATGGAGAGAAAAGGCACTGAATTTCTGGCAGTGCAAACCCCCGCGCCGCATGGTGCGGCACGGGGGTTTTAACCGGGCATGAGGAAAGGACGGGATGGGCAAAATGGCAATGGAGATTTTGCAGATTGTGGTGCTGAGCGTTGTCTCTCTGGCCGTGATGTTTGCAACGACGAGGCTGGGCGGCAAACGGCAGATTGCGCAGATGAGTCTGTTTGACTATGTCAACAGCATCACGGTCGGTTCGATCGCAGCCGAGATGGCGACCAACCTTGAAAGCTGGTACCGCCCCTTCACGGCGCTGCTTGTCTACGGCGCGGTGACCTGGCTTGTCCACTGGGGCGCCTGCAAAAGTTTGTGGGTGCGGCTTGTGCTGGGCGGGCGCACGATTGTGCTGATGGACGCCGGCGTGATCCGCAGGCGGGCGCTCGGGCGGGCGGGCATCGACCTTAACGAGTTTCTGGCCCAGGCGCGTGTGGCCGGCTATCATGACCTGAACGAGGTCGAGAGCGCGCTGCTTGAGACAAACGGGCAGATCAGCTTTTTGCCCAAAAGCGAAGCCCGCCCGGCAACGGCCGGGGATCTGGGGCAGGCGGGCAAACCAACCGGTTTGTGGTATGATCTGATTTTGGACGGCCGGATCATGCGGCAAAACCTGCACGAGAGCGGCCGCGACGAGCGCTGGCTGCGCGACCGGCTGCACGCCGCCGGCATCGGCCAGACAAGCGAAGTCTTCTACGCCGCCTGCGATCAGGAGGGGCATTTCTTTGCGTGCAGAGGGGAGTGACCCTTTACCCCTGATGCCGCCGGTACGCCCGCATCGCGAGGGCGGCGAGGGGCAGGCTGAAGAGGATGGCGGCAGCCGGAAAGACGATGTACTGCGGCAGCACGGTGCCGAAGAAATCATACGGTGCGGGGCAAAAGATGTTTTCAAACTTCATCATTCGGCTCGGCAGCAGGTTCAGGGCCAGCAGCGGCCAGAGCGGCGCCGAGGTCGGGTCCAGGTCAAACATCATCGGCACAAGCAGCAGCACCGTCGCCCCCACCACAACCGGGAAGGCGCTGCGCAGCGCGGCGCTGGCCAAAAGCAGCAGCGCCGTCATCAGCAGGCAGCCGCCCAGCACGCAGACAAGCCCCCACGCTGCGGCCTGGCCGAGCGTGAGCGGGTAGGCAAAGCCGATCTGCAAAAGCTGCAGCGGCGCGTCGCCGGCCTCAACGCCGTAGGTCAGCGCCATGACGGCGGCGGTGGCCGTCCCGAACAGCGCATACAGCCCGAGCGTCACCCCAAGCCCGGTCGCCAGCTTGGCCGCGCCCAGCTTGCCGACGCCGTGCCGGCAGGTTCGCAAAAGCGGGTCGGTGCCGCGGGCATACTCCCCGGCAAAGAGCGGGGCGAGCAGCACGGCGGACAAAAACATCACAAGGAAGCCGATCATCTCAAGATAGGTAAAAAAGCCGCTCCACCCCTGCGTAAAGCGGTATGTCCAGGGCTGTGTAACCTGGCTGTCCCAGCGCAGCAGCGCGGCGCGGGTCGCCTCGCTTGCCTGGATCGCGCCGATCCGCTCGGCCATCCAGGCTTTTCTCTGGCTGTAAAACGCCTGGCCCCAGCCGGTCGTTTCAGCGCGCAGCTCCTCGGACGAGAAGAAAAAGCCGAGCGTCTCCCACACCGGTTCATACGGTCGGGCGATCTCGTTGTATTCCTCGGTCGCCTGGTAGAGCGGGGCGTCGGCCGGGATCGCAGCAAAGGCCGCGGCGGCCGTGTCAAACAGCGCGTCGTCCAGCGGCCGCCCGCTGAGCGCCGCAGCAAAAGCGCGGTCGGCCGACAGCCGCTGGCGGTTGGTCTCGACAAATTCGCCGTCGAGGTAATACCCGCCGAACAGGCTGATCTGGCTGGTCACCACGAGAAACACAAGCCCGAGCGCCAGCGCCGCCCAGGTTGCGCGGCGGCGGAAGATTTTGCGGTATTCATAGCCGACCAGGGTCCAAAACGTCCTCATACCTCGCTCACCTCGCTGAAATAATAGAGATACAGATCCTCGAGCGTCGGCTCTGCCGGCTGCGCCGATGGGCAGGGGCAGGCGTCGGCCAGCAGCCGCAGGGCGACCTTCTCCCCCACCGGGCAGGTATCGGCGGCCGGGTACCGCGCACAGAGGGCTTCGGCCTCGGCCGGCGGCACGGCGCAGGCCCAGACCTTGCCCCGCACGGCCTGCAAGACCGCTTCCCGCGGGCCGTTTTGCAGCAGTACGCCGCCGCGCAGCAGCAAAATTGTGCCGGCGATGTGCTCGATATCCGAAACAATGTGGGTGGAAAGGATCACGGTGCGCTGCGCGCCGAGCCGGGCGATCAGGTTGCGGAACCGCACCCGCTCCTTGGGGTCCAGGCCGGCGGTCGGCTCATCAAGCACAAGCAGCGCCGGGTCGCCGAGCAGCGCCTGCGCGATGCCAAGCCGCTGGCGCATCCCGCCCGAAAAGGTCCGGATTTTGCCGTTTACCGCATCGGCCAGGCCGACTTCCTCGAGCAGCGCAAGGCTCTGGCTGCGGGCGGCCGCGCGGGGCAGCCCCTTGAGCGCGGCGAGGTAGAGCAGGAAATCGAGCGCCGTGAACTCGGGATAATAGCCGAAATCCTGCGGCAGATAGCCGAGCCGGGCGCGGTAGCCCTCGCTCGCCACATCGAGGCCGGCGAATTGGATGCTGCCCGCCGTTGGCCGCAGCACGCCGCAGATCATGCGCAGCAGCGTCGTCTTGCCCGCCCCGTTCGCGCCGAGCAGCCCGTAGACGCCGGGCCCGGCCCGCAGGCTGATGCGGTCGCAGGCGATCTTTGTGCCGTAGTGTTTGGTCACGCGGTCTAACACAAGTTCGTTCATCCGGCAAAACTCCTTTCGGTCGGGGCGGGGGCGGCGGCCAGCAGGCGGCGGCCCGCCCGGATGGCGAGCGCGGCCCCGGCCAGCGCGGCCAGCCCCCACACCGCAGCGGCGCGCGGCGCGTAGAGCGGCAGATCGGCCAGTTCCAGCAGCAGGCGGGCCGCCGCCACCGCGCCGCAGGCCGCCGCGCAGGCGTAGAGGCCCTCCGGCCCGCGGCGGGTTTCGAGCAGGCGCAGGCAGAGCCAGGCCGCAAGCAGATAGGGCGCGAGCAGGTAGAGCGCGGCCGGCAGCGCGCCCCACAGCCGCCCGGTCACCGCCACCGCAGCCGCCAGCGCCGGCAGCTGCGCCGCCCCGACCAGCAGCCCGCGGGCCAGCGTGCGCTGGCGGGCGTCATAGCGGCAGGCGGCCTCGAGCTCGGCCATGCCGCAGGGCCCGGCGCGGCCGAACTCCGCCACCGCGATGAGCAGCACAAGCGGCGCGAGTGCCGAGAGTGCCCAGGCTTTGTCCGCCCCCCAGCCCGGCAGCGCCCCCAGCGCCAGACAGCCGAGCGCGCCGCCCGCCCCGGCCAGCCAGACCCGCGGGCGGATGTACCGCAGCTGCACGGCCAGCAGCCCCCACGCACCGCAGCGCGCCGGTGGCAGCGGCGGCAGGCCGGCCAGAAACATCGTTTTGCGCCGCGGCGGCGGGGCGGCGAAGGCCGCGCGCAGGGCGGCCTGCTTTGGGTTTTCATCGCGCGGGTGTCTCATGCAAAGTCCTCCTTTTGCAGCATCGTGCGCAGCGCGGCCAGCGCCGAGCGGATGCGCCGGTGCACCGCGAAGCGGGAAAGGCCGGTCAGCGCGGCGATCTGGCCGATGGGCAGGTCATTCGCGTAGCGCAGAAGCAGCAGCTCCTGCCAGTCGGCCGGCAGCTTTTCGATGGCCTGGCGCAGCGCGATGCGCTGTTCGGCCCCGGCGAAGGGGTCGGGCGCGGGGTCGGTCTCCCGCAGCGGCAGGGCCGGGCGGGCGCGGCGCACGGCGTCCAGGCAGAGGTTGCGGGCGATCGTGTAGAGATAAGCCAGCGCCTTGCCCTCCTCCTCATACGAGATTTGGCGGTAAAACCGCAGGAAGGTCTCCTGGGTCAGGTCCTCGGCCAGATCGGGGTCGCGCAGGCGGAAGAAGCAATAGCGGTAGATTTTGTCGTACTGGTCGCTGAGATCCAGCCAGGCCATGCGCTTCTCCCCCCTTTCGCCGCTGTGTACACAGTATAACGCCGCAGGACGGTGCGATGTGCGGCGGACGGATAAAAAAGTCGGATTGCAGCAGGCAGCCGGCCCGATGCGAGCAGCCCCCCCTGCGCACCGTGTGCATACGCAAAACCGCCCCCGCCTTATCCTCAAGGCAGGGGCGATTCTCAATTCACATTCCGTTTCAGC
>ERZ1643251.5434-NODE-5434-length-10407-cov-38.487442_pt1 | contig 10407 bp, 9 predicted proteins | sample MGYA00579261_ERZ1643251 | MGnify/ENA primary metagenome ERZ1643251 (study PRJEB29033, sample SAMEA4952267) | chicken gut metagenome | biome: Broiler Chicken; feature: Gastrointestinal Tract; material: Caecum | place: Ireland | collected 2018 | study: Broiler...
ATACCAAATTTTGTATTTTTTAACTTATCTAGTCTTTATTATAAGAGTCTTTCTAAAAATAAAAAGACTATTTCATTAGGAGTATATAAAATACGGTGCCATCCTAAAATAGTCTTAATTAAGAGATAACGGTTTTACCCGGAAATGTTTGCATTTCACTAAAGGAGTAGATTTCATAAATAATTATTATTAGTTTACATCAGCCACTAACTTTCTATTAAATAATATATTTATTACTTAGTTCCTTTTTCGTTTGATTGTATTTTATCATTTTAAATTTGTATTGTCAACAATCATTTTTTAACTTTTTCTTTTTCTAATTGCCTTTTTAACGCTATTACTTCTTTTCTCAAATTTCTTAACTCTTCTAAATCACTTTGTCTTCTTCTTTGCAATTCATCATTATAAAGTCTTGTTAAATCTTTAATATCACTATCAAAAGTAGTATCTGTTTTTAATTTCTTACCTTTAGAAATTGCAGAGATAAAATCTAAAATAAAATTTTTCATTTTATTTTCTTTTTCATATGCAGTAATCAATTTACTTAAAGCAAAAATATAATCTTTAGTAATTATTAAACTACTTCCATATCTATTAGATAAATTAATCAATACTTTAGCTAATTGTAATTTTATTTTATTATCTAAATAATTAGTTTTTTTTAAGTTTACAATTTCAACACAATTAACTAGCATTATTTGCTGATTAGTAATCATATCCTCTATCATTTTTGAACCTTTTTGCTTATCAAAACATCCAAGTAAAGATGATGGAGAATAACAACGTTCATATTCTTTTTTATTTAATCCTAAAAAGACTAAATCATCATTTTCTCCTTTTAAGCAAACATAATATTGACAACCAAAGTTATATTCCATACCATTAACATAAGATCGTTCTTTAGAATAATTACAAGTAAAAAATATATCTTCAAGTTTAAATGTTAAAGCTTTTTCAAATGACTTTATCTTATCTTCAATAAATGGCGAAAAAATATCACGATAATTCAATTCTCCTCTTACCATTTTATCATAAATTGCGTTATACCTTGATATTAATTCTTCTAACATTTCAAATGGTGTTGTCGCAGTTAAAACTTTACTTGTTCGTAAATTTACTATATTTATTCCTAATAAATGTGGTATATTCTCTTTAGAAAAACTAAAATTTAAAACATTACCATCTGATAGATATAATTTATTAACATTATACCGATAATCTGTATTTTTATACAAATCAACTAATTCCTCTAACTTTATAATCATTTCTCCAAATTGATATTTACTTGGCATAATAACCCCCTGTTGAATTTGAATTATCATACCACTTTTTTAAAATTTGTCAATCGGTTCCATATGAATAAAAACATATTTTATTCTATTATCTTTTTCTTTTAATTTATTTTCTATTTCATCTATAACATTATGAGCATCAGTCAATAGCAAATCTTTCATTATAACATTGGATACCAATTTATAATAAGGACCATATCTTAAAACATATAAATCTTTTATTTGAACTATCTCATCAAAAGATGTAATTATACTTTTTATTTCTTTTAAATATTTTTTATCTAACACTTGTTCTTCTAATAATATACCTATATTATCTTTCAATATATTAAATCCTGTTTTAATAATAAATAAAGCTATAATTATTGTACTAAACATATCAGCATATTTTAATATACTTAATTGATTAGAAAATTGCATCAATACAATAGATAATAAAACAAATATTGAACTATATACATCTGCTCTACTTTCTTTACCAGAAGCAATTAAAATATTATTAGAATATTCTACTCCTTTTTTATAAATATAATTAGATAACAACAATTTAAAAATAATTGTAAATAAACTAACTAATATCATTATTAAATCAGGTATTATAATTTCTTTATTAAATATATTATAGATTAAACTTAACCCTAATATTATAATTACAATACCAATTATCATACTAGTAAGATATTCTGTTTTACCATGTCCAAAAGGATGTTTTTTATCAGCAGGTTTTAGTGATAAATGATTACCAAATATAGCTACAAAATCAGTTGATAGATCACTTAATGAATGAATTCCATCAGCCACTAAAGCATTACATTTACCAATAAATCCAAATAAAATTTTAATTATAGATAAAAAGATATTGGTTATTGAACTAACCAATAAAACTTTAGTTATTTTCAATTTTAATCACCTATTTTGCTTCGTACCAATTATTGCCATATTCAACGTCAATTTTTAATGGTACTTTTAATTTAATTACATTTTCCATAACATCTTTCATGATTTTAATAACTTGTTCTTGTTCTTCTTTTAAACAATCAAATACTAATTCATCATGAACTTGAATTATTAATTTAGATTTTAAATTGTTTTCTTTTAATTTTTGATGAATTAAAACCATTGCTTTTTTAATTATATCTGCACTAGTACCTTGAATAGGTGTATTTAAAGCCATTCTTTCTCCTGATTGTCTAATCATATAATTAGTATTTTTTAATTCATCAATATTTCTTTTACGGTTAAATAATGTCTTAGCATATCCACATTCATATGCATTTTTAATTGTATTATCCATATATTCTTTAATACCAGGATATGTTTTTAAATATTCATCAATAAATTGTTTAGCTTCTTTAGTTGTTATATTTAAATTTTCAGATAAACCAAAACTACTAATACCATAGATAATACCAAAATTAACTGCTTTAGCTATTCTTCGCATCTCTTTAGTTACAACATCTGTTTTAAAAATATCAGAAGCTGTTTTACTATGAATATCCAAATCATTATTAAAAGCATCTATTAAAGCTGGAACATTTGCCATATGAGCCAATATTCTAAGTTCTATTTGAGAATAGTCACCACTTATAATGATTGAATTAGGTGATGGTACAAATGCTTTTCTAATTAACCTACCATATTCTGTTCTAATAGGAATATTTTGTAAATTAGGTTCAATACTAGATAGTCTACCCGTTCTTGTTAAAGTTTGGGTATAAATTGTATGAATTTTACCATCCTTAATTGTACTAATTAATCCTTCAACATAAGTCGTATATAATTTATTTAACATACGATATTCTAATATTTTTTCAATAATTGGATGTTTATTAACTAATTTATTTAAAACATCAACAGCAGTAGAATAACCAGTTTTACCTTTTTTACCATGAGGTAAATTTAATCTTTCAAATAATATTTCACCTAATTGTTGTGGTGATGATATATTAAATGAAGTACCAGCTAAATTATAAATATCTTTACTTAATATTTCTAATTTAATTTTAATTTCATTACCCATTTCATTTAAAATATCTTTATCAACTACAACACCATCATATTCCATATCACCCAAAACATAAGTTAAAGGAATTTCTATTTCATTATATAATTCTTCCATATTTTCTTCTTTTATTTTATTTAATAATTCATCTTTTATTTCATAAATAAATTTAGCTTTACTAACAACTATTTTAGATACATCATCTTGTTTTAAAACACTTTCATAAAAAGGAATATTATAGTTAAATTGATTAGCTAGATAAGCAATATCATCTTTAGTATTATATTCTAACAAAGCAGCTGCAATCATTAAATCATTTTTAATATCAGGTATTTTTATATTTTTGTATTTTAAAGAAACGTAAAGTTTTTTTAAATCATATGTAAATACATCTAAACCATTTAAAAAATCTAAATTTGTTATGTTCTCTATATAATAAGCAACATCTTTATTATATATCCCTATACCTATAATATTAGAATTGTGATAATTTGTGCCATCTAATTCTAAATAAATAGCACATTCTTTATCAATTTTTATTTTACTTACATCGTCAATAATTGTTATATTTATGTCTTCTTCTTTTTTCTTTTCTTTTTTCAAAAATGAATAAAATTCCAATTCTTCATATAAACTATTTAATTTTTCAGTGCTACCTAAATATTTTAATTCATCAATATTAATATCGATTGGTACTTCTTTATAAATAGTAGCTATTTCATAACTCATATAAGCATTATCTTTATCAATTACTAATTTTTCTTTTGTTTTACCTTTAATTTTATCAATATTTTCATATATACCATCTAATGTTTTATATTCTTGTAATAATTTTAAAGCGGTCTTTTCACCTATTCCTTTAACACCAGGAATATTATCTGAAGCATCACCCATTAAAGCTTTTAAATCAATAATATTAATTGGTTTAATTCCATATTCTTTTGTAAATGTATCTTCATTATATCTTAAATAATCTTTTTGTTTTAATAATTTAATATCAATATCATTACTTATTAATTGTAATAAATCTTTATCACTACTAATAATTGTCCCAATAAATTTAGGATCTTTATTGCAATATTCAGCGAATGTTCCAATTATATCATCAGCTTCATAATTATCTATTTCATAATATTTAATTCCCATAGCATTTAATAATTCTTTAGCTTTAGGAAATTGTAGTTTTAATTCATTAGGTGTTTCTATTCTTCCTTGCTTATAAAAATCATATTTATCATGTCTAAACGTTTTTCCTTTATCAAAAGCTACCATTATATAAGTAGGTTTTTCTTCTTCGATTATTTTGTTCATCATATTTGCAAATCCAAATAAAGCATTAGTAGGAAAACCTTTACTATTTTTCATAAAATTGCCGTTATAAGCAGTAGCATAATAACTTCTAAATAATAGATTATTGCCATCAACTAATATTATCTTTTCCATAACTTTTCACCTTTAATTATTATATCACGTATAATGTAGATTAGTAAATGAGTAAGTTTGAAACTTATTTAATTTACTATATAATATTATCTATTCATTTTATAAAATGAATAGATAATTTGCGATTGAGTTTAGGCAAATTATATCAAGGGTTTTAGATCCACTTCTATGACGGCCTAGCTCTTTCTTTTTATTTTTCTAGTTTAAGAATGTGAGGAGTTATTTTTATATTATCCTATATAACAAGCGTGATGAGAAAATATGAAGATAAAAGAGCACAATCGCGTGAAAGGGAGTATGTTTTATGAAAACAGTTTTAGCTATTGATGTAGCTAAAGGTAAAAGTATGGTTTCTTTAATAACTGATTGTGGTGAAGTTTTAATTGAACCCTACGAAATTAATCATTCAAAAAATGATTTTTATAATCTTAATCAAAAAATTTCTAAATTTAATTTAGATGATATTTCTGTAATAATGGAATCAACTGGTATTTATCATAGACCCGTTGAAAGATTTTTTTTAGAAAATAATTTTAAAGTTTATACTATCAATGCATTATATTCTAAAATGTATAAAAGAAATTTAAGAAAAACAAAAACTGACAAATTAGATCGTATTTCATTATCTGAATTATTTTTCACAACTGATTTTAAACAATATATTAAGCCGGATGATTTATATTTAAATATGAATGCATTATCTAGACAATATTTTGCTTTATCTGAACTTAATACTAATCTTAAAAATAGATATAAAAATTTAGTTTATCTTTGTTTTCCAGAGTATGATTTGTTATTTAAAAATCAAACTATTTACAGTAATATTGCTTTAAATTTTATTAGTAAATATCCTCATGCAGAAATTATTGCAAACACTAGAATTGATTGTCTTCAAAATTTCTTCAAACAAGCTAAATATGGTAGATGGAAATCTAAACCTATTAAAATAAAAGAATTAGCTAAACAATCTTATCCATCAGTTTCTAAAAATGATGAAATTGTTTCTAACTTATCTAGCATTTCAAAATTAATTTATAATTATGAAAAAGAAATTAATGAATTAAAAATTAAATTAATAGATTATGCTAAACAATCAAACTACTTTAATAAAATTAATTCTATGTTTGGCATTGGTGATTTTACTACTGCTTTAATTATTGCTGAACTTGGTGATATTAATAGATTTAATAATATTAAAGAATTAACGGCTTATTGTGGTCTTGATCCATCTATTAAACAATCAGGTAAATCTATTAATATACATGGGCCAATTTCTAAATCTGGAAACAAATATATGAGAAAAATATTGTTCATGACCATTTTAAATATTACAAGGTTGTCTGCTAAGTGTCATGTAGAAAATGATATTGAAAGTTATTACAGAAAAAAACGTAATGAAGGAAAACATCATTACGTTGCAACAATTGCTTGCACAACTAAACTATTACGACAAATTTTAGCTTTGTGTAAGCAACTAGAAAATCAGTAGTTTCCACATAACTACTATTATATTATACACCAATAAAACACATTATTTATTATTTTTAAAAAAATAATAAATTTCGTGTCTTTTTAGCATGTTTTACTATATCACATAATTTAACTATTGACAAATCTTAGAATGTCATAGATATTAAAAATATGTATAATCTTTAATTATACATATTTTCAAAAAAGCATATATTTAAGATATTAATTATCATTATATCCAAAATCAGAACATTTTGACATTAAGACTTTTTTCCAATAATTTTCTCTAGAAATTATAAAATTTTCATCAGTCCCAATTGCATACCATTCTAATAAAGTAAATATCATATTCTCTTTTATATAATTTTTATCTAATTGAATTAATTCTTTATTTCCACCATGTTGCAAATTTATATAACTACTCCATCTTTGCCATATTCCTTCTTTTCCATAAGCACTACCTATATATTTTTTTCCTGTTTTTTTATCGAATAACATATAAATTCCAGTTATATTTTCAAGTTTTCTTTTCCATTCATCTATATTATTTTTTATAATTATTTGTAATTCTTTAAACGAAAGATTTATATTATTATATCCAGAAAACTCTACACTATTGTAAGGCTTTTTTAATAACTCAACTACTTCTATTTCATTAATTACCTTTTCGGCATCTCTTTTAAGTTGTTGAGTATTATTTTTATACTTTACTACTAATCTTCCATATAAATTTTCATATTCTTCAACAGACTCTAACTTATAACCAACACATTCTTGAATTTTATTAAAATTATCTTTTTTTTCTACTTTCACTCATAATTACTAATGGTTCTTCGAAGCCATTATTGATATTAAATTTAATTTTATATTTTTTAATATCTTCTTTAGAAATTTTTAATATATCATTCAATAATATTTTACTCATACCATAAATCCTTTCTAAAAAAAAATGTTTGTTACAAACATTTTTAATTCAAACTTGGTGGAGAATAGGGGATTTTCCATTTACTGCTTTAATGTAATGAAAATTGCACGACAGTGCCAAAAGTTCCTAACTTTGGCACTGTCATGTATATTGTTTTTTTAAAAAAATTGAAATGAATTTAAAAATTAAGAAAAAAAATAACTATATTCTCTATATACTTGATAGTAGTCTCATAATTGCAACTTTTTTGAAAAGAAACCCTTATTTTATATGGAAATTTCAAAAAAATTAATTTTTACACAAATACCACAAAAAGAAGTAAATGTTAAATTAATTCAATGTGGTAATGTTATTCAAGTATATAAATTTGAAAATAGTTATTTCATTAATGAAAAAGGCTTTGAAAAAATTGAAGATAAAAAAATATCTAATATAGAAGATGAATTAATTATTGAAAATAATTTTATCGAAGATTTTGAAGAAGATTTGAAATCTATTGAACAAAAAAATATTATTCGTTCTAAAAATGAATTATGTCGGCTTGTTTTAACTAATTCTAATTTATGGAAAACATTTATAACTTTAACATTTGCCGATGATATAACTGATATTAATTTAGCAAATAAAGAATTTCACAAATTTATTACAAAAATAAAAAAAACCTTTAAAGATTTTTCTTATGTATGTGTACCTGAATTCCAAAAAAATGGACGAGTACATTATCATTTACTAACTAATATTGATTTTAATTGCACAAAATTAATAAATGAAAATATAGCGATAACTAAATTATATCATAATAAAACTGAAAGTCAAATAGAAGAATTAAAAATAAAATATAGTGAAGAAAATTTATTAAAAAAGTTTAGAAATGATGAATTAAATAAATTGCCTATCGTTTTAAGAAATATAAATGGTGCTTTAATTAATTGTAAATGTACTTATAATAAGAAAACTAATACTTATAAATATTTTAAAACAATAAAATATTGGAATAATGGCTTTTCTAGTGTTATTTCAATAGATAATATTAATGTATCGGGTTATATGTCAAAATATATGACTAAAGATATAGATAATCGTTTATTTGGTCATAGAAGATATTTTTATTCTAGAGATTTAAAAAAACCTATTATTTCATACTTAAATTTAAAAAATGATGAAGATTATAATAAATTTAGTGAATTATTTAATAATAACAAAATTAATTATACTAATAGCTATTTTGATAAATTAGGAAATTATGTTACTTTTATTGAAATAAAAAAATAATTATGCTATTATATTTATACCCCCTTTATATTCTAATTAAAATGAAAGGGGGGTATTATGTCTAAAGATTTTATTAGTTTTTTTCATTGTTTAGTAAAACAAAATAAAAATATATCTTTAAAAGAAAATATTACTTATAATGATATTAATTTTGTTTTATGTTCATCTTATATTATTAAAAATTTGTATTTATTAGATAAAACAAATAAAAAAATGGAAAAGCTATATTTTGATAATCTTTTGATTGCAAGTTCTATATTACATTGTGATTTTGAACTTTAATAAGCAATAAAAAAAATCAATAGAACGTGAAATAATCGCAGTGTATCACTGAAAGTGATCACACGAGAATTATGTCGCGAAAGTCTATTGATTTTTTGTTTGCTTTCATAATGGTGTATTTCTTCCAAAAAAACAATGTTCACATTTTTTTTGGAAGAATTGCCTACAACGGCGAGTTATAAAAGTTTTTGTTTTACTTTTTTCAAAAAGTAATAAATATATATATTAAAAATTTTAATAATTATTGTTTTATAAGACTGAGCAATTTTCCTATTTTTTAATTAGGGGGTTGGGGAAAAATTAAAAAATAGGTTGCCTTTAGGCAAAATTGCTCGGTCGTTAAAACATATTTCCCCAATAAAAAAAATGCTATTTAATAGTTTGTCTAGGACTAGATTTTATTTATTAATATCTGTGGGGATATCTTCAATAAAATTATTTTTTCAATAGCACAATTTAATAATATAATATTTTTCATTTAAAGTCAACTATTTATGTTATAATATGTGTGTCCTGTCTAGGACTAGAAGGAGGAATTAAAAAAACAATGTATTTACGTTTTGAAGATGCATATAACGATTATTATAATTATGTTATTTGCTATTTAAAACCACAAAGCATTAAAGCAATAAAAGAAAGATTTAAAAATCATATACTACCCTATTTTAAAGATTTTAATATATATGATATCAAAAAAATTGATTATCTTAAATTTCAAACTATTTTACAAGATAAAAATTTAAGTTATAAATATATTAAAGTTTTACACACTGCAGTTGTTACTTTTTTGAATTTTTGTATTAAATATTATGAATTAAATGAGAATGTTGCTTCTAAAGTTGGAATTTTTAAAAACAAAAATTATTCTACAAATAAATTTGACTTTTACACTATTGAAGAATTTAAACAATTTATAAAATATATAGACAATGAAATTTATAAACAATTTTTCAATTTAATGTTTTTTACAGGAGCAAGACCAGGTGAAGCAATGGCTTTAAAAATATCAGATTTAAATAAATACTACATAGATATTAATAAAACTATAGCTGAAAGAATATTTGAAAATAATGAAAGATATATCGGCTCTCCAAAAACATTTTCTTCCATTAGAAAAGTAGTTATTGATAAAACACTTTATAATGATTTAATAAAATTAAAACAATATTATATACAAAAATATAATATTGAAAATTATGATTATTTCTTATTTGGTGGCTTAAAACCATTAGCAACTACAACTTTAAACCGATATAAAGAAAAAGCATGTAATAAAGCTAAAATTAAAAATATTAGATTACATGATTTTAGACATAGTCATGCTACCCTACTTTTAAATAATAATATTCCTATTAGTGAAATTTCAAGAAGATTAGGACATTCAAAAATTAGTACTACTTTAGATGTTTACGTTCATAATGATTTAACAAACGAAAAAAGAGTTTTTGACACTCTTAATTCTATTCATATAAATTAAACTATTTATATAACATTTTTCAATGTTATAAACTACTTGGTGGAGAATAGGGGATTCGAACCCCTGACCCTCTGCGTGCAAGGCAGATGCTCTAGCCAGCTGAGCTAATTCCCCAAGTGCACTAATAATATAGCATATATTACTAATGCTTGTCAAGAATTTATTTTGTTTTCTTAAATTTTATTTTGTTTTGTGAATTGAAAAACTAAATTCCAGTTTCAATATTTGAAAACTGAATTTAGTC
>ERZ1643251.5436-NODE-5436-length-10407-cov-5.823802_pt1 | contig 10407 bp, 4 predicted proteins | sample MGYA00579261_ERZ1643251 | MGnify/ENA primary metagenome ERZ1643251 (study PRJEB29033, sample SAMEA4952267) | chicken gut metagenome | biome: Broiler Chicken; feature: Gastrointestinal Tract; material: Caecum | place: Ireland | collected 2018 | study: Broiler...
GACGGGGAGAACGCCGACTTTACCCCGGAGAGCAACGATATCCCCTGGTCCTTTGTGCCGGAACGCAAGGTGACGGTGGAGGATGTGCGGTATCTGCTGGGGTCCTATTACCAGGGAACGCCCTACAACCCCTACGACAGGACCGCTGCCTGCAAGGGCAAATACCGCACCATCGGCGTGCCCAACAGCGATGTCTGCGGCATTATGCAGATCCGCGGCGATCTGCCCGAGGCAATCCGGGGGGTGGAGTGGCTGTCCATGGGCGGCAGCGGCTTCACGGCCTGTTTCCCGGTCTATGCCAATGTGACGGAGTTCCCCAAATACCTCAGCGGTACCACCGAAACGGTCTCCACCGACAGCATGTACTGGCACAGCCGGCTGATTGCTGCGCTGACAGACGCCCAGTTTGGCAGCGCTCTGATCTTCGACGAGCGGTATGTCAACGCCGTGATGAACCGCGGCCAGCAGTTCCTCTACGAGTACGATGAAAAGATCCGGCAGGGCGCACCTGTGGAAATCCTGCAGGAAGCCAACCGCAAGATTGCCGATATGGTCAGGGAAGAGTCGGACAAGGCTCTGGCCCAGATTCTGAAAAACGCCTCCGAACACATGAAGATCCGCTACCACAGAGGGGATAACTGAGCGCACGATACATAGAACCAAGCAGCACCCGTGCACGGGTGCTGCTTTTTTGTTTGCTCTGCAGGGAGCAGGGCGTTGGCTTTCCGTACTGTGCGAAAGAAAAAAGCGCAGGCCTTTCCAAAGTGCCGCGGCTGCCATGCACCTCAAAACGGGGCAAGGACGGAAACGTCCTTGCCCCGTTTTTTCTTTTGTATGCTTTAGCAAAACGAGAACCCCCAGCTCTGCTGGGGAGAGTAAAAAAGCTTTAGCTTCAAGCGCCGAGCGAAGCGAGAAGAAATCAACAACTTTGCTATTGTCAGGAAATTGATCTTAGATAATAGCGCCCGTTTACGGGCTGTGGGGCAAGTGATGCAAGTGGCGACTTTTTCAGTGCCTCTTGAGAGGCTTGCCGGTACGATGCCCTTCTAGGGCTTACACAAGCCCCCGGCTTAGCCGGGGGTCATGACTGCAGAGAGCTTCGCGACGGGGCGAGGGAAAGCCCCCGGCGCCGGTGGGAAGAAAAAATTCCTTTGATTGGCATGGAAAGAATTTTATTTTGGTGCAATTTTATGTGAAAATCCACCAAAATAGTATAAAGCGTCTTGTTTTTGTTGGCTTACGGTGCTAACCTATACAGTAGCGTTACACTGGACTCATTAGAATTTGACACGGTGTTCAAAAATAGACCGCATGGATTTGCGCACAAATCATACTTTGGTATGATCGCAGAGCCCGAAGTCCGATGGGAACCAGTCAAGATCCACCTCTGGGAAAAAGAAAGGAAAGGCGTGCAAGATGCACAAGGCAAAGAAATTTCTGGCAGCCTGTATGGCGCTGGTGGTATCGCTGAGCCTGTTCAGCCCCGCTGCGCTGGCGGAAGGGGATACCACCACCGAAGGGGAAACCTCCATCACGGTGAAGTATGCCTCCAAAGAAGCGGATGCGGATACCCACAACAGCTATCTGGATGTGCTGGGCAACAACACCACCCGCTATGACGGCCGTGTCTGGACCGACAAAACGGTGACCTCCACGGATATGAATTTCACCCGGCCGGATGGCGGTAAAGAGGAGACCGTGAAAATCGGTGACTCCGACTTCCTGGTAACCTACTCGGCCATGGCCACCTCCACGGTGGAAGAACAGACCACCCCCGTGGACGTGGTCTTTGTGCTGGATTTCTCTGCCAGCATGAACTGGGACGTGAAAGCCCAGCAGGTTACGGCAACCACTGATGAGGCCGCCCAAGAGGCGTCCCGCCTGAATTCCATGGTGAACGCCCTGAACAAGGCGGTGGGCCGTCTGGTGGAGGCCAACGAGGACAACCGCATCGGCGTGGCGGTCTTCAACGGTACCGCCTACGAGATGATGCCGCTGACCTCCGCCAAAGAAATTGCCGGTGAGGTGAAGGATGGGAACTACTTCTCCATCACTTCCTTCAAGCTGAAGGAGAAGAAAGGTGACAGCAAGCAGGAAGCCGACGCCACCGTGCGCTGCAATTACAACGATAATGAGATCGCGACTGCCGGCGGTACCAACATCCAGGCAGGCCTGTACAAGGGCATGAAGATGCTGGAGGATAGGACCGATACCACGGTGAAGCTGGACGACGGTACCGTTGTGACCCGCGTGCCCAACGTCATCCTGATGTCGGACGGCGCCCCCACCACCTTTGCCTCGGCCAGCGATGCCACAGTACAAAGATAAAAACGGTAATTCTGCGACAGGCGAAATCACCGTAAAGACGGAACTCTCCCAGAGCAAACTGGACGTGACCAGCGGCAGCTGGTGGGATGGGCTCTCCGAGGATAACATTGTGGCCATCGGCCCCGGCAACAACTATGAGCCCGACAGTGCCGACGGCTTTATGGCGCTGCTCACCGCCGCCTACGGCAAACAGCAGATCACCGAGAACTACTATGGCAATAAGGCCGACGAGGAAAACAGCGCCAAGGTGTACACCATCGGCTTCAGCACGAACGAGCAGACCGATGCCATGGTGACGATGGCCAACCTGGTGCTGAACCCCAACGAGAATCTGCCGCTTGCCGAGAGCTCCGGCGTGGCTGCTGTAAAAGAAGTGGCCACCGCCTGGGGAACCTACCAGCAGGGGAACGACCCGGTGGTAAAGGCGCCCCTGGGCAGCGGCAGCAATGACAGAAAATATGACTACAAGGTCACCCATGCCGAGGACGGCCCCAGCAGCCTGAGCTATACCGACGGCTACTACCCGGCCACCGATACGGATGCCCTGGACAAGGCGTTCTCGGATATTGTGGACTCCATCATCTCCACGGCCAAGATGCCCACCGATACTTCCGGCACCAACAATCCCCTGAAGGACGGCTACCTGACTTATACCGATCCCCTGGGCCGGTACATGCAGCTGGACGACGTAAAGGCCATTCTGTGGAATGGTTTGCGGTTCAATGAACACGAGCCCAAAAAGAATGCGGATGGCAGTGTCACCTATGTGTTCCAGGGCGATATTGAGAACCCTGCGTTCACCAATGACAACAATGTCAGCAATATCCTGATCACCCTGTACACCGACAAGGATGGCAACCAGACCCTGAAAGTCAAGATTCCCGCTGCGGCTATCCCGCTGGGGGTCAACAAGGTCAAGACCACCGGAAACTATGAGTTCACCCCCCAGCAAGCCCTGCCGGTGCGTATTGTCTACGGTGTCAAGCTGGATCGCTCCATCCTGACCGCCGACGGCAAGGTGGATCCCAGCAAGGTCGACGCACCCTACCTGAAAGAGCATACCGACGGGGACGGCAACATTCTCTTCTACAGCAACCTGTACGAGGGGAACAAGGGGAACAATATAAACGATAAAACCATCGGTAATGCGACGGTTAGCTTTACCGCGGCCCAGGACAATCCCTTCTACTACATGCAGGAGGATACGCCGCTGTTTGCGGATGAATCGCTGGAAACCCCGGTGAAGACGGCACCCCTTGCCCCGGATACCGAATATTTCTTCCAGATCAGCTACTATGATGAAAATGGCGAGAAGACGGCCGTTATCTCCCGCCGCGGCGATGAATTCTATGACGATTCCATTGCCCTGGATGAAAATGGCCAGGCCTATGTGAAAGCCGGCTCGCCCCGTCTGGGCAACCTGAACGAATTTGTGCGGGAAAAGGGCAACGGCGAGAACAGAACCGGTACCGCCAGCGTATGCTATTACCCCTATCAACTTGGGGAGCGGAACGATCCCAGCGGATATTCCATCGCGACCCTGGCAGCCGGGGAAGGCGCTGCCTTTGGCGCAGCCCTGGGCAACAACGGTGCCATGGGTGTGGCGCCTGCAGAGGGCTCGCTGACCATCTCCAAGAGTGTGACGGCGGATGCGGGCCTGACGGCGCCGGACGCCACCTTCACCTTCCAGGTGAAGCTGACCAAGGACGGAAAAGCCCTTACCGGCAGTTATACCTATACCACGCCCGATGGAAGCACCGCTTCCATCACGAACGGTTCGGCCAATGTTTCCCTGAAGAACGGCGAGAGTGTGACCATTGAGGGTTTGCCCGCCGGTACCCATTATACGGTGACCGAGACCAATGTGCCCAAGGGATTTACACCCGCGGACGGGATGATGGAGGGCGACATTGCGGCAAACCAGAAATCTGTCGCTTCTTTCGTCAACAACTACTCGGCAACGCCGGCTACCCTGAAGCTGAGCGGCACCAAGACCCTGCAGAATGCGGTGACCCAGCAGGATGAGCCGATGACCGACGGGCAGTTCCAGTTCTTGGTCTTTGCGGCAGAAAACGGACAAAAAGTCGGTAACGCCATTGCCACCGGCAAGAGCATGAAGAATGGCTCCATTGTATTCGACGAGATCAATACCTTTGAGAAGGAAAAAACCTATCAGCTATGGGTGGAAGAAACCGGTTCGGAACCGACCGGCTACAGCTATGACAAGGGGCATTATCTGCTGACGGTAAACGTCACGGACAACCATGAGGGTGCCCTGGAGGCAGAAGTTGCGGGCGGCGTCTATGTGGATGCCGATGGCAACGAGACCCCCAAAACCGATCTCGCCTTTGCCAACACCTACAAACCCGAAGAAGCACAGGTAAAATTGACTGCCCACAAAAACCTGACCAAGGACGGGCAGTCCCAGGCACTGACGGCAAATGCCTTCAAGTTCCTGCTGAAACCTACCGGTACGGTGGCCGGTGACCCGGTGGCAAAAGATGGTCTGACCGCGTACAACAAAGACGATGGTTCGATCGACTTTGTGCTGAACTACACGCAGGAAAACACCTACACCTATACCCTGACCGAAGTCGAAGGATCTGACGAAAACATCGAATACGATAGTACGAGCTACCAGGTGACCGTTGAGATTACCGATAAGGATGGCGAGCTGAAGCCGTATGTGACGGTTCAGAAGAACGGTAAGACCGTATCGAAAGACCAAATCACCTTCCAGAACTATGTGAAGATGCCCGCCAAACTGGTCATTCCGGGCAACAAGACTGTCGTCTGGGGTGAGCAGGCGGCCGCCGAGGCGTCGGAGCAAGCCATGAATCGCGCGGCACTGGCCGAGGTTCAGGCTACCGGCGAGACGGCCACCGAAGAAACCGCGGCACCCGCTGCCCAGGTGGCACTGTTTGCCGCCGGGGATACGGTGGAAAACAATACGGATGTCTTCACCTACCATGTGTTGGACAGCAAAGGAACTGTGGTTGCCATGGCAACCAGCACCGGCAATGGCGCGTTTGATATCCCGGTATCCTTTACGCAGGCCGGCGAATATAACTACACCATCCAGGAAGACCACCATGGGGAAACCATTGACGGCATTCAGTACAGCGGTGCCAGCTACAACCTGTATGTGAAGGTGGAACCTGCCGGCGAGGGCAAACTGGCCGTCAAGAAGTGGACGCTGAATAGCCAGGAAAATGCCACTGCCGACTTCACCAACACTTATACCGTCACCAACCTGCCCAAGGATGTCACGCTGGATCTGAAGGCCAAAAAGGTGTTTAAAAACGGTACGCTTACGGAGAACGCCTTCCGGTTCGTCATCGAAGAAGAGAGCACCGGTAAAAAATATTACGGTACCAACGATGAGAATGGCAACATCACCTTCGAAACCATCGCTTATACCCAGGATACTCTGGGACTCCACACCTACAAGGTTTACGAGGAACCCGGAGATCCCTATCAGGGCATTACCTACAGTGAGGCAGTCTATACCTTCACGGTGGACGTGCAGGACAATGGGGATGGTACCCTGAATGCGGTGGTGAATACCCAGGGCCAGGACTTTGTCTTCACCAACACCTACCAGCAACCCAAGCCCGCCACGGTAACGGTGGAAGGCACCAAGACACTGGAAAACAAGGCCTTGTCCATGGGTGCGTTCTCCTTCACCTTGAAGAGTGAGGAGGAAAACGGCACATCCATCACGGTACAGAACGGTGTGACCGGGTCCGACAATACCCAGGATCCCAGCAAGTTCCGCTTCCAGTGGGACATCACGCTGGCCGACATGGACAACCAGGCCGAAAAGACCTTCACTTACACGGTATCGGAAGAGAATGGCAATGACCCGCAGATCACCTATTCCAAAGAAAAGTACACCGTGCAGGTGACGGTACAGGCCGATGCGGTGGGCAACCTGACCGTGAAGGATCAGAAGATTCTCAAGGCGGATGGCAGCGAAGCAACGGAGATACGCTTTGACAACCGCTACACGCCCAAGGAGGAACCGCTGGTTCTGACCGGCACCAAGACCCTTGAAAATCGTCCTCTGCAGGACAAGGAATTCTCCTTTGTGGCTGTGGAAGACAGCACGGAGGACCCGGTGACGGTGGTCGGTTATAACGATGCCGACGGCAAGATCACCTTTGCGCCCATCTTCTACGGGCTGCAGGACGTGGGCACCCACACCTATACGGTGTATGAGGTGGCCGGTTCGGACAGCCATGTGGACTACGACAAGGCCCAGTATACCGTAACGGTGGAAGTGCGCTATGACAAGGACACGCTCACCGTCAGCCAGCCGGAAATCCAGAAAGACGGCAAGGCTGTGGAGAGCATCGACTTTGTGAACACCTACACCCCCGATCCCGCCCAGATTACCCTGCAGGCCACCAAGACCCTGACCGGCCGCGCCCTGCAGGCGGGTGAGTTCAGCTTCTACCTGCAGGATGACCAGGGCAAGACGCTGGCCATCACCACCAACGAGGCGAACGGCGTGGTGAATTTCCCCGCCATCACCTACAGCAAGGATCAGCTGGAAGGTGAGGCGAGCAAAGACTTCACCTACACCGTGCGGGAAGAAAAGGGCGAGGACGCCACCGTCGAATATGACGAAACCGTCTACACGGTGGTTATCCGCGTGACGGATAACGGCGAAGGTGCCATTGTGCCCGAGGTCTTCTCGGTGACGGACGAAAAGGGCAATACGGTGGAGGACGGCAAGATGGTCTTCACCAACACCGTCAAGCCGGAGGAAACGCCGGAGCCTTCCCCGGAGGTCACGCCTTCGCCGGAACCCACGCCGGAAGTGACGCCGACCCCGGCACCGGAAACCACCCCGGCACCGGAGGAGTCCTCTGAGCAGAAGACCACCACCACGACAAGCAGCACCCCGGCGCCCACGGCGACGCCCGCCCCGGCGGCCACCCCGGCCCCCACGGCGACGCCTGCCCCGGCAACGGTGATTCCCCAGACCGGCGATGCCAGCCATCCCGCCCTGTGGGCCCTGCTGCTGGTGGCTTCGGCCGGTGCAGCGGCGGTCCTGTGGGTGTACAAGCGCAAGCGGCAGTGATGTCGGACGCCTGACTCCCGGGCCGTGAACTGACAACAACAGAACAAAGGACCCGGACCGTTTGGTCCGGGCCCTTTGTATTTTGGGGCAAAACGTGGTAATGTAATAGAATACAGCCGGGCCCGTGGGGGGCCGGCGGAAAGGAAGAACGCGATATGACAGGAACCTGGCTGATGCTGTGGGACGGCATCCTGTTTGTGGTGGTGCTGGCGGCCGGGCTGGGGCTGCGGCTGCTGCCCGGGCGGCAGGGCAAGGCGCCCTCGGCCCTGCGCCGCCGGTGCGGCGTGCGGGTGGCGGCGGCCTCGCTGCTCTTTGCGGTGGCGGCCCCTTTGGACGGCTGGAAACCAGGCCTGGGGGTGCTGCTCTCGATGGCCGGCATGATGGCCGTGCTGGCCTGGTGTCTGGTGAGCGTCTGCCAGAACCTGGACGGCAAGGACTGAACCCCAACCCACAACCGAAAGGGCCGTGCCCCCGGACAAGGGGTACGGCCCTTTTTGTATGCATTTTCTTCGGCGGGGAAGGCGGCTCAGGCCGGTTCCTCGGCAAAGTTGCCGGTGTACAGCTGGTAATACTTGCCGTGTTTGGCGATAAGCTCGTCGTGGGTGCCGCGCTCGATGATGCGGCCCTGTTCCATGACCATGATGCAGTCCGAGTTGCGCACGGTGGACAGACGGTGGGCGATGACAAAGGTGGTGCGCCCCGTCATCAGGGCGTCCATGCCGTCCTGGACCAGCTTTTCGGTGCGGGTGTCGATGGAGGAGGTGGCCTCGTCCAGGATCAGCACCGGCGGGTCGGCCACCGCCGCCCGGGCAATGGCCAGCAGCTGGCGCTGGCCCTGGCTCAGGTTGGCGCCGTCGCCGGTGAGCATCGTATCGTAGCCGTCGGGCAGGCGACGGATGAAGTCGTCGGCGTTGGCCAGTTTGGCGGCGGCGATGCACTCCTCGTCGGAGGCCTCCAGGTTGCCGTAGCGGATGTTCTCCATGACCGTGCCGGTGAACAGGTGGGTGTCCTGCAGCACAATGCCCAGGCTGCGGCGCAGGTCGTCCTTCTTGATCTTGTTGATGTTGATGCCGTCATAGCGGATTTTGCCGTCCGCAATGTCGTAGAAGCGGTTGATCAGGTTGGTGATGGTGGTCTTGCCGGCGCCGGTGGCGCCCACAAAGGCGATCTTCTGGCCCGGTTTGGCCCACAGGCTGATGTTGTGCAGCACCAGTTTTTCCGGCGTATAGCCGAAGTCCACATCGTCCAGCACTACGCTGCCCTCCAGCTTGGTGTAGGTGACGGTGCCGTCCGCCTTGTGGGGATGCTTCCAGGCCCAGACGTTGGTGCGGTGATCCACCGGGCGCAGGCTGCCGTCCGCCTCCTCCTGGGCGTTGACCAGTTCCACGTAGCCGTCGTCGGTTTCGGGGGTCTGGTCCATCAGGTCAAAGACACGCTGGGCACCGGCTGCCGCCGTGACCACAAAGTTGACCTGCTGGCTGATCTGGGTGATGGGGTTGGTGAAGCTCTTGTTCAGCCCCACAAAGGTGATGACGGTGCCCAGGGTGACCCCGGCCAGCCCGTTGATGCCCAGCACCGCGCCCACAATGGCCACCAGCACATAGCTGATCCAGCCGATGTTGGCGTTGATGGGCATGAGCAGGTTGGCGTAGCGGTTGGCCTTGTCGGCGCTGTCCCGCAGCTGGTCGTTGACGGCGCGGAAATCCCGCAGGGCGGCTTCCTCGTGGCAGAAGACCTTGACCACCTTCTGGCCGTCCAGCATCTCCTCGATGAAGCCGTCCACCAGGCCCAGGTCCCGCTGCTGTTGGGCGTAGTATTTGCCGGACAGCTTGGAGAAGTTGACGGTGACCAGCACCATAACACAGGCCGTCAGCAGCGAGATGACGGTGAGCGCCGGGTTGAGCAGGATCATCGTGATGAGGGTGGCGATCATCGTCACGCTGGTGTTGATGATCTGGGGAATGCTCTGGCTCAGCAGCTGGCGCAGGGTGTCGATGTCGTTGGTGTACACCGACATGATGTCACCATGGGCGTGGGTGTCGAAGTAGGCGATGGGCAGTGATTCCATCTTGTGGAACAGCTCGTTGCGCAGCCGCCGCATGGTGCCCTGGCTGACCGAGACCATGATGCGGTTGTAGGCAAAAGCCGTGACCACGCCCACCGCCAGGATGCAGGCCAGGCGAATCAGGCTGGCCGCCAGGCCGGAAAAGTCGGTGGAGCCGGTGTTGAGCATGGGCAGGATGTAGTCATCCACCAGCGTCTGGGGGAAGGTGGCGCCGGTGACGGTGGCCACCGCCGTGACCAGAATGCAGGCGATGACCAGCGCAAAGGGCAGGGCATAATAATGCAGCATATAGCGCAGAACCCGGTTGAGCACCTTCATGGGTGCCGGACGGGCCCCGTTGGGTTGTTTCATGGCAAATCCTCCTTTCAGGCCGGCTGGTCGAAGTCGCCGCCGCCCTTGACCTGGGACTCGTAGATCTCCTGGTAGATGGCGTTGGTCTTGAGCAGGTTTTCGTGGGTGTCAAAGGCGTTGATCTTGCCGCCGTCCAGTACCAGGATGCGGTCGGCGTCCTGCACGCTGGAAATGCGCTGGGCAATGATGATCTTGGTGGTGCCGGGAATGGTCTTGGCAAAGGCCGCCCGGATCTTGGCGTCGGTGGCGGTGTCCACCGCGCTGGTGGAGTCGTCCAGGATCAGCACCTTGGGTTTCTTCAGCAGGGCGCGGGCGATGCAGAGGCGCTGCTTCTGGCCGCCCGACACATTGTTGCCGCCCCGCTCGATGCGGGTGTGGTAGCCGTCGGGCATGCGGTCGATGAACTCATCGGCACAGGCAGCCTTGCAGGCGGCGATGCACTCCTCGTCGGTGGCGTCGGGGTTGCCCCAGCGCAGGTTGTCGAGAATCGTGCCCGAGAACAGGGTGTTCTTCTGCAGTACCACCGACACCTGGTTGCGCAGGGCCTCCATGTCGTAGCGGCGCACGTCCAGGC
>ERZ1643251.5438-NODE-5438-length-10405-cov-21.730338_pt1 | contig 10405 bp, 13 predicted proteins | sample MGYA00579261_ERZ1643251 | MGnify/ENA primary metagenome ERZ1643251 (study PRJEB29033, sample SAMEA4952267) | chicken gut metagenome | biome: Broiler Chicken; feature: Gastrointestinal Tract; material: Caecum | place: Ireland | collected 2018 | study: Broiler...
CGTTTCGTTTCGTTTCGTTTCGTTTCGTTTCGTTTCGTTTCGTTTCGTTTCGTTTAAGCTTACACCGAAACGAAATATCGTGTCAAGTATTTTTTTAATCTTTTTCATTATTTTTCATTCCTTTCTAATAATTTTTAAATCCTATAATTTCCAAATAACCAACTACGCCTCCAGTTCTACCAAAAATGTTTGAATTGCCAGTTTGAACCCCATCACTTGTCATAACGGCTAATTGGTTGTAGGAAGTTGTAGATATTTGCGATTTTATATCAGCACTCTCTGCTGTAGATATCCCATAACTAGATGGGTTAAAATTTAATGCTCCTGATATCAAACTGTAAGATGAATTGTATGGGGCATAATAATTATTCATATCTATATTAAGAGAAGTTGAGTTAATTTTATATAAATTTAAATTTCGTGAATATCCGGTTCCGTTAAAGTCACCCATCGCCCAGGCAATAGGGCAATGAATTAAATGCACTTTAGCACTTTGAATTGTAAAATTACTTGGTAGCTTAAAAGCCAAAACCAAAGCATTCCTTTGAGTGTTTAAGTCAAAACCTCCACCAGCATGGCCCAAAGGTAAATAATCACCAGATCCATTGAACATCGAACCTCTAACATATCCTGGATAAATTAAATTAGTTAGTAATCCATTATCTCCTGTCACTTGAGCACCGTTTTGCAGTTTTAATTCTCCGCCATTAATCACCGCATTATTCATTGTTGCAGTTCCATCAGCAGTCAAACTAAAATTTGTAGCGTTAACAACTAATCTATTACCAGCCAAAGTTATTTGTTCTGCTGATTGATTAATGGTTGAAACGACTTCAGTTTCATCAACTTTTTTAGAGACTTCTAAATTGATATCTTCTTTTGTTTGGGTAATAGAGCTATTCATTTCTACTTTTGTCGCAAAAACATCAGTGTAATCATTATCGTAGACGTATTTAGCATAATATCGTAGTGCTACATCATAAAACGACTCTAGCCAAATTTTATTATAGCCAGCTACCACTGGGATATTTAATTCACCTAAATTCTCTTCTGTTGGGTTAGATAAAGCGTATAAAACACCTTCAGCAGTTTCACCAACTCGTCGGATTATTTTTGCTTGACCATTCTCAACTACGAATTCGTCATAAATATCTGCACTTAAGTAATTTAAATAATTTAAAGGTAAATGTATTTTATTTTGAGTTCCATCTTCTTGCTCTATTATTAAATAACTGTCTAAAGGGTATAAATCATCTGATGGATATAAGTCATCAGATGGGTATAATAAGCTCATGTTACCAATAATACTAAATTTTAATAAATCATTTTCAAAAGCATCACTAATAGTAAGTAAGCTGTTTTGTGTTAATTCTTTGGTAAGAGTAACTGACTCTGACACTTGCTGCTGTATTTGATTTACGGTAATTTCTAGTTCGGCAGTTTTCTCGGAATTTTCGCTTACTTCAGACACCAATGCATTTATTGTTTGATTTTGTTTATTCACCATAATGTAAGCTTGATTTATTTTTTTATCAGTTGTATCTGATGTCTTATAATCCGTTGTACTCTCTTCTGGTAACTCCGTATAAATACACTCTTCAACGCCTTGTGTAAATGTTAATTCGTTGTTGAAAACATATGAAATATAATTTATATCATTTGTAACAATTTTAACTTTTGTGAGTGGCTCAAATCCTCCATATCCGATTAGCTCTAAATCAAAAATATCATATTCGATTCCATACAAAGTATTATATAGTTCATCTAGATAGTCACTACGATTATTATCATTCATAAGCTGGTTATCGGTAATTTTATATTCATTCCAACTGGTTAATGTTTCATCTCTTTTATATATGTTATCTGTTCCATCAGCTCTAGATAAAACTATCGCATTAATTGGACCAAAATGTTCACTTATTTCAATATTTTGATTTTTAAGTAAATCATCATTAATCGTTATTTCACTTGTACCAAGAGTTTTCCTCTCAACTTTATTATTGTTACAAACAAATAGTGAACCTGTAGCATTAGCTATATCATCAAAAACATCACGATAAGTATAATTAATACCATCATATATATCCATTGTAATAGCTCGAGATTCATTCGGTAAACTAGCTATATCTGTGGTGTAACCACATTCAACACATAGTCGCTTAAAAAAATCTAATACTGTAGTTGGATAACTGATTGAAATTGGTTTATAATCAATCATCGCTTTTAAAAAGCCATCGTATAACGTGTGCTCATAAGTTTTATCACTTGCGCTAAACTTCGGATCTTCTTTTAAATAAAACGGTCCATAAGTTTTAGTAGCATTCGTTCCGTTGTAGCTGGCCGTATTTTGGAAATATATTGGTTTATCGGGTAGCTTAACGCTTAAAATTGCAGTTAATCCTTTCATAACCGAACCAGTTAATGGAGAATTAAAGCTTAACTTAACACTCTCTATATCATCACGATCTATTTCTATTTTTGTGTTAGTATCATCATAATAATATAGTTTAGGGTGAATTTGTTTACCTGGCTTTTGCATTATTTCATAGTAAGTCATTACATATCACTCCGTCTTTCAATAGCGGTTAAGGTGAAAGAAAAAGGCTTATATCTATTCGAATTAAGCCTTTCCGCTGTTATGGTTGTCCCATAAAAATTTTCGGTTTTGCTATTACCAGTTTTAGTGTCAGTAAAAGTTACATTTTCGATAATCGGATGCTCGATGGCATTTCTTATCTGTGTTAGTTCTGCTTGAGTGGTTTCACCAATGGAAACCTCTATTTTATCGAACCATCCAATAAATGTTCCACTATATTTTCCAGAATTAGAGTTTCTTCCAGCATCACTGGCCCATAAACCTTCTATTGAGTGTTTTGGATTAGACAATACTTTTGGTAATTGATTAATATTTACTGCCGTTAAATCCCTCCATTTCTAGAAAATTCTTGACCATTCATTATTTCTTTTACTACTTTTCCAATTAATCTACCATTTAGATAATTATTGAGTTGAATATCAATAGGTATCCACTTTCCAATTTCCCGACCTAGCCTTTCCATTGTAGCCATATCGGTAAGTGGTAATACTCCTTCAGCTCCAGCTTCGCCGCCAATCACATTACTAGCAAGTGGTACTCCTCTTTTAGGTACATCAATAATACCACCAGTTGCCATATAAGTTGGTTGGAATCTTCTTAACTTAAATTCTGGAACAGTCGGAATAGTTATCCCAACCCATTTTGATACGGAGTTAATTCCTTTGATAATCCCATTAACCCCATCAATAATCAAATTCACTAAATATTCAATAGCACTAATAACAAAATTAATTAATTTAGTAACCGAATTGATAATACTATCTACGAGATTTTCTATCGCAGGTCCTAATTGGTTAATAAACCCTAATAATGACCCTAATACACTATTTACTAATTCTCCAATAGCATTTAATATTTTTACTAACACATTACCAACTGAATTAATCACCTGACTAATGCCATCAAATATTCTATCGAATAGACTCCCAACACTTTCTACGACAGGAGGTAAAATTGTTCCTAAAGCATATATGATATTCTCTATTAATTCACCTATCGTGGTTAAAATCGTGCATAAACTCGGTGCCGTAGCGTTGATGAAATCGGCCACCGCGTCTAAAATAATTGGAAGCGTTGCTGCCATTACCAATAACACTGCACTTATTTCTGCGACTAGTACACTAAATGGAACTAATCCAGCAGTCATAGAAGGCCCTAATAATACAATTGAGCCCATTAACGCTACGAGCGTAATTACAACGGTAGTCATTAATCCTATTACATCTGTAAGTGATAACCCACTTTCAGCAAAGGTATCAATCAGATCACAAACTGATTGTAAGACAACCGATAAACCTAAAAAAATAACTGCGGCGGCGGCAATACTTTGCCAACTAGGCTCCATGAGCGTCATTACTCCCATGAACACTAAAAAGGCCGCTGCTACTTCTCCAAGAACAATTCCGATTAGTCCAGCAACTTCACCAAATGTCATTCCACTTTCTGAAAAAGTATCAATTAATTTAGTAATAGAGTCGATTACCAGTGATAAGCCACCTAAAATAGCAATCGCTTCCGCTGCTTTTCCTAAAGCATTAAAGAATTTTGTAAAATCTGTACTTCCTTTAGTTACTGCTTTACCAAGACCAGTAATCCAGCTAATTACTGTTTTAATGATTTTTAATGCGGCTAAAGCACCAGCAACGATTAAAATTCCACCAGCTACTGGTCCATATTTATCTATGATCCCTTGAAAAAATTCAATTATTGGTTTACCAAATTTAGCAAACTTTTCAAGCCATGCAGGCGGTTCAAAATCGTCCATATTCGATAAATCCATAGATGGTGCAGTATAGCTTTCTCCACTACTAGAATTATCTGACAATTGATTTATCTCGTCAAATCCACTTAATGATTTATTTAATTGTTTTGCAGACCCATTAGCTTTTTTAAAATTCTTTTCACTAGCATTAGCAAATAAGTTAACATTAAACCATGCTTGAGCTAAATAATTAACGTATTGTAATAATTTATATACCCAACCAACTAATCGTTCGATGACGGGTTCCAAAGTGCTTGCAATTGCAAATTGAATATACTCTACATCAGCTGCGAGTTTATCATTATAACCAGTTAAAGTACTTATGGCGTTTCTGACAAATCCATACGCACTTTCTACGGCAAATACTGCTAATGCCCATTTTGCAACTCTTTTGATAGTACCAGTCATTTTATTATTAACATCGTCAATTGATTTACTTATCTTTTCTGTTGATTGATTAATGCCACTTGAAGTTGCCATCTTTGAATTTAATTCGTCAATTTTAGAATTCCATTCTTCTTGTTGCTTTTTATTCTTTTTTAAGTGACTCTCAACCTCTTTAAGTTCGTTATTAGCTTTAATATATGAACTAGAATTTAATTCCTCAAGCCTTGGTTGGAACTGTGCATCCACTTTAGCTTGATTTTTTGGAGTTATCGAACCGTCAAAAGCTGATGCCGCATCAAGTGCTTCATTATATTCTTTTTGTAATTTATCTATTTTTTGACGATAATCTTTTTCGTTTAGGTTTATTTCAGCTTCTAATTTTAATTTTTTATTAGTAAGTTTTTCTTCTTCTTTTTTAAACTTTTGTAACTCTTTTTTTGTTTGATTTAATGTAGTTTTCAAATCCCCATTATCAATTCTTGTTTTGATTTTTAAATAACCATCCATTTACTCACCTCTTTTTCATTTGTTCCTCCCACCATTTATCCATTTCTTTTTCTTTTTGAGTTTTTTCATGCTTTAAAGCAACTTGTTTTTTAGCTTTTTCCCACTTTTCACGTTCTTTACCTTTCTTACCCGCGAGTGGTTCTTCTCTAATCATACGAACTCTTGATAAAACACTATCGTCTGTGAGCCCCTCAAGCATATCATGAAATTTCCACCAATGCATATCTGTAGAGTCTAAATCGATCTGATAATCACTCATAAAACTAGTTTTAATTCTTCCCGCATCTTGCTTAAAATCCATACTCGGTTCTTCTACTTCTTCGATTTCTTCCAAAGTATTCCCACAACGTAAATATTTTGTTAATAACTTAATAATCTTTTCTTGATGTTCCATATCTTTCATTGCTTCTTCGCCAAGTAATAAATAAATTATTGCTAATGTTTTTTCATAATCGCAAATGGACTCATCTCGAAATATTTCATCACATCTTAAAGCTATACGAAAACTAGTATTAATTTTGTATTTTTTATCACCTACTTGGAGCCATTCCGGATATTTATTCATCTTTCAACACATCATCATCGTGAGCTTTATATTTAGTGATAATTTTGTTTTGGATACTATCAATGTTAACTTTTAAAAGAGGCATGACTGGTTCTAACATGTCAGATAAATCATCTAACATAGTTAAATATCTCTTCTCTCCAAATATTTTAGTAAAACCATCTTTTCCTAAAAACAAATTCATGGCATTTTCAACGTCTTTAAAATATTTTTTTTCTGCTTCAATTCTATCCTTTTCATTTTTAGTCATAAAGCTATTGATTGGTTTATCATCTTTTCTTTTATTAATAACCGCAATTTGTGCTTTTAAATCTGTACCTGCTTTTTCACACAAAGAGATAGCTTTACTATAATTATCTATCACATTAATATCTTCTAAATCAAATTCGAGGAAAACCTCATGACCGTCTTCATCGAGCTTAATATTATCATTCTCATCTTTTAAACCAAGTTTGACTGTATTTCTACTCTTTAATTTTATATATCCATTCATTCAAATTCCTCCTCTAATAAAAACGAGGGTAAGATATATCCGTCTTACCCTGCAGTATCTTCTGTAAATGTTGGAACCCCTTCGGCAATAGTTACAGTACCGTTAACTGGATCACCATTAACATTAATCTTAAAGCCAATAGTTGGAGTTGCTCCGCCATCACCACCATAAGAACTAATACTAATAGAACATGCAAATTTTTGTGCTTTAAATTTATTAGTTTCACTCACGTCATACTTATCAATTAAAAGTACGCTTGTTTCGGCATCTGTTCCAGTAGCTAGCTTACGTCTCAATTCATTGATAAAGTCAAATATTTCATCACCATAGATACATTTCATTTCACCATCAAGTGATAAAGCATAACTATCCACTGTTGTAGTAGCATTTTCATTAACAATGTAAGTTTCGCTAGTTTCAGTAGCTTCATAAGTATAAGAACCAGTAGTCATACCGTTACCTACTAAAGCCCAACTTTCTGTACCTCCAGTTGGCTCTATATTTAAGAAAGCCATGATTTCGCTTCTTTTTACAAATCTACCTTTCGTTAAATTTCTCCTTTCATTTTAACATAAGTAAATTCACAACTAATTCTATAAATTGCTTCATTAGAATTAGTGGCAAAAATATATCCATTAGTTGTTGCGCTAATGGATAATGGCTGGATGTTTTTATCAACATCCGGATAAATATTATTATCGTTGTTTTCTTCTAACCAGTTTCTAAATTTTTCAAAAAATAAAGAATTATCAATATTATTTTGAGTTTCATCAGTCCAATGAAGTTTTGCATCAAAACTAAACAAAAATCGCATTTCCTTATCCCCATTTAAATAAGTGTTTGTGACTGGATTATATCCAGCATTTTCATTAATAGAATAAGCTTTCACCTTATCTATCAAATAATTAACATTTAATGCCGTAAATTCATCTAAATATGGACATTTGGAAATATAATCTCTAATTTTTTCAATCATAATCTATCAATCTCCTCTTGAGCTTCTTTAAGAATATCGTCAAAATCTTCACTTGCTGTTCTTTCAACAAAATGGGCCCCACGATTAGGTCCGCCATGATATTGCAGTGGATCTCCACTTGGTACTTTCTTGGTATTTGGTCTACTCCAAAAGCCATAGTTTTCGTTAAAAAAAGCACCTTTTCCGGTGATTGGATCCACGTATTTTATACCCTCATTCATGTAATGAGCATATGGAGTTTCAACTGTCACTAATCCTCCTTCAGGATTTCTAGTATTAGCAACCATTACTCCATTGTTATATGGCATTTTAAGTCGCATATGATGAATAAAAGAAGTATCTACAACTCTTTGAGTATTACCATTTACATTTAATCCAAATCTATCCATTACTTGTTGCTGACTTGGTAAGAATGCTTCTATCTCAAAGTCCATTATTCACCAGTTACCGCAAAATGCTGCATATCATCACTACCATAATCCTTAATAGCTACGTTTGTAATTTTCATACACTCGTAATTATCTAAAATATCATTGATAGACTTAACTTCTATTTCGATTTTTCCTTTAACTAGATAATCATCGTTTTGAAGTGTCCATTCATCATTAATAGTAGTTAATTTTTGATATTCTTTTGGATCAATATAACCCGCTTCGCTCATTAAAATTCGAGCTATTAATCCATCGGCTTTTACTAATTGCGTATCAGATATACTAATTCCATCATTAGAACTCCAAAATCCTTTTAGATGATGAATTTTGTATTCATTCATTTTAGTAGTTTTATTAAACCACTTATTTATGATTGTAATATCTTTATCGAACACAATCTATTCCTCCATAAAGAAGACCTGTGAATAATAAATATTGCTCTACGATTTTATTTATTTCTTTTGCAACTTCTTCATCAGAGGATAGCGAAAGTAAATCGTTTAATGTAACAGCACTTATATTTCGAGAATAATCACCAACTTTTTCAGATGTAATGACTTTCTCTGCTCCACTCACGATATTCTTTATTTTTTCTTTTTTAGTAAATTGGTTATATAAAATATCTGCTACGGAGCAAGTAGCATTTTTGACTTTAATTTCAAAATTAGATATATCTCTATTTTGAATCCGCAATCTTATTTCATAGCTTGCTCCATTAGCAAATTTATTAAAGTTTTCTTGAGGGATTAAGTCCCCACCAAAGTTATTTGTATAATAATCATAATCAATATAACTATTCGTTTGTATCCCTCCAATCATTTACTACTCTGTGGCAGCCCAAACGGCATATAGAGTAGTATTTCCAGTTGGTGTAAATGGACTAGTTACTGTAGCGCTTTGTGCGGTTGATGTTTTAGCCCAACCTACAAAAACAGGTTTATCTGATGGCCCCGTAAGACCTGTACCATCACTTAAGGTAATAGGTGTTCCGGTATAAGTTACAGGTTCGATGGTGCCTGTTCCGCCATTAGCATCATAAGTAACTACATAACTTACGCTGTCACTTTTTTTTTTACGACAACTTTATCAGCATTTGTTACTCTAAATCCGGTATTAATCTCATTTTGAGCTTTAACACCAGTGAATAGTTCAGAATCTTTAATTCTCATCATGCTTAAGTTATCAACTACATGGAATGTGTCAAATTGATACATAATTAATTCTACATCATCAAGATCTATTGTTTTTAAAGTTCCAGTATAGTCATAATATTTAGCTGTACCCTCAATAGCATCAGCTTCAATCCATAACATATTTAACCAAGTTCCAACTTGTCCGCTAGTTATAATTCTGTCATTAGTGGTTGGAGTATATTCAGAACCGGCAGCTTTAAGCATTAATGCAAATGCGTCTACGCTTGCCAAAACTACATTTGGATAAACATGTTTTTTTCTAGCAGCAGTTCTCATGTCTACTATTTTATCTTTGATAGTGGTTTCAGTTAAAGCAGTAGTATCGCTTAAAGCTGTACCCTCGTTAACCAAACACGCTAAAGCACTTGCTTGTCTATCCCGTCTATTTTCTTGAACACAAAGTGATAGATTTGTCTCAGCTTTAGAATAAGGACATGAATTTTCTGTTACTTGATAAATCTTTTTAGATTTTCTGTATGCGTTATTAAGCAATAAATCAATTAAAGTATTGCTCGTGCCTTCATCAGTAAAATCTTGAGCTGGCACTCCTGGATCTTTTTGTGCACTTTGAGTTTCCTTATAAATTTTTACTGCTCCAGCATTTAGATCACCTTCATATTGATCGTTATATGTAATACCTGGTATTAAAATGGTATCACTAAATAAATTTGGCTCTAAAATAGCCGAATATTCTTCATTAACAAAATCATTACCGTATTTCGTTTAATCACCTTTCCTTTTCTATTTTTTGTAATACGGATTATTTGCATATTTTTTATCTAAATATGCTTGTTTTTCACTAACTGGTTTGTTAGTTCCATTTTGTGGAAGTCCCGTGCTATTTTGATTGTTATTTTCATTATTAACTAAATATTGAGAGTTATTTTTTAAATACTCTTTTAAATTGGTTTCAAAATCGCCATCTAAAGCACTAACTTCACTTAAAACAAACTTTTGAAACTTAGCATCAACACCGGCATTGGCCACTACCGATTTGTTTTCTGCGTATGCTAGATCATTTTTAAGTTTTTCATTTTCTTTTAAAATATCTGCATACTTTTCTTCATTTGTTTTATTTTGATCTTCCCACTCTTTATATTTTTTCAAATCAACGCCTTCATACTTTTTAGTAGCTTTATTTACTTCTTTAAGTACCATTGCATTGACTTCTTCTTGAGTGAAAGTCTTTTCTTCTGTTTTTTTAACAGGTTCAGTTCCTGTCCCCTCAGTGTTATTATCAGTCTGAGTAACTGCATTTCCACCTTCCCCTTCTCCACTATTTTCTGCAAATAATTGGATATTTAAAGGTATTAGTTTTTCTTTCATATTCTCCTCCATTTTTTCTAAGGGTAACAAAGTAATTCCCTCACCTCAATTTCTTTATTGTCTAACTAAGTAAAAGACATAATAAAAGAACGCATTTTTACGTCCTAGTGCTAGTTTATAAGCACTGTACTAAGATATAATAGAGCTCGAAAAACACTCCCAGTTTTGA
>ERZ1643251.5443-NODE-5443-length-10401-cov-3.460275_pt1 | contig 10401 bp, 5 predicted proteins | sample MGYA00579261_ERZ1643251 | MGnify/ENA primary metagenome ERZ1643251 (study PRJEB29033, sample SAMEA4952267) | chicken gut metagenome | biome: Broiler Chicken; feature: Gastrointestinal Tract; material: Caecum | place: Ireland | collected 2018 | study: Broiler...
TATTAAAAAAGTACTGGTAATTGGTTCCGGCCCCATCGTCATCGGTCAGGCGGCAGAATTTGACTATGCAGGAACCCAGGCCTGCCGTTCCCTGAAAGAGGAAGGCATTGAAGTGGTTCTTCTGAATTCCAATCCGGCAACGATTATGACGGATAAAGATATTGCAGACCGGGTTTATATCGAACCTCTGACCGTGGAAGTAGTGGAACAGCTGATTCTCAAGGAAAAACCGGACAGCGTGCTTCCCACACTGGGCGGACAGGCAGGGCTGAACCTTGCCATGGAGCTGGAAGAAGCGGGATTTCTGAAAAAGAATCACGTCCGTCTTATCGGAACCACGGCGGAGACCATTAAAAAAGCAGAGGACCGTCTGGAATTCAAGGCCACCATGGAAAAAATCGGGGAACCGGTTGCGCCTTCCCTGGTCGTGGAGAGCGTGGAAGAAGGAAAGGCCTTCGCAGAGGAAATCGGCTATCCGGTCGTACTGCGTCCGGCTTACACCCTGGGCGGAAGCGGCGGAGGAATCGCCCACAACGTGGAAGAGCTGGAAGAGATTCTGGCAAACGGGCTCCGTCTGTCCCGTGTGGGACAGGTGCTGGTAGAGCGCTGTATTGCCGGATGGAAGGAAATCGAATATGAGGTCATGCGGGACAGCAAAGGAAACTGCATTACCGTATGTAATATGGAAAATATCGACCCGGTAGGCGTGCATACCGGGGACAGTATTGTAGTGGCCCCCTCCCAGACGCTGGGAGACAAGGAGTATCAGATGCTCCGTTCTTCGGCCCTGAACATTATCAGTGAGTTGAATATCACCGGCGGCTGTAATGTGCAGTATGCCCTGCACCCGGAATCCTTTGAATACTGTGTTATCGAGGTCAATCCCCGTGTAAGCCGCTCTTCGGCCCTGGCGTCCAAAGCCACGGGCTATCCCATTGCCAAGGTGGCGGCAAAGATTGCCCTGGGGTATACGCTGGATGAGATCAAAAACGCCATTACCGGGAAAACTTACGCCAGCTTTGAACCCATGCTGGATTACTGCGTGGTGAAAATGCCGCGCCTTCCCTTTGATAAATTTATCAGCGCGAAACGTACGCTGACCACGCAGATGAAAGCCACGGGAGAGGTTATGAGCATCTGCAATAACTTCGAGGGCGCGCTGATGAAGGCCATCCGTTCCCTGGAGCAGCATGTGGACAGCCTGATGTCCTATGATTTTACCGCCCTTTCCCAAGAAGAGATTCTGGAGAAGCTGGAAATTGTGGATGACCGGAGAATCTGGCTGATTGCCGAAGCCATCCGCAAGGGCATTTCCTACGACGAGATTCACCGGATTACTAAGATTGACAAATGGTTTATCGACAAAATTGCCATTCTGGTGGAGATGGAGCAGGCGCTGAAGATTCGGGAACTGACGCCGGAACTTTTAAAAGAGGCAAAACGGATTGAATTTCCGGACAATGTGATTGCGCAGCTTTCCGGAAAGAGCGAGCAGGAAATCCACGACATGCGCCATGAAAACGGCATTGTGGCCGCATACAAGATGGTAGATACCTGCGCGGCGGAGTTCGCGGCAGAGACACCTTATTACTATTCGGTATACGGAAGTGAAAATGAAGTAGAGGAGACTTCCGGCAAGAAGAAAGTGCTGGTACTGGGCTCCGGTCCCATCCGGATTGGCCAGGGAATCGAGTTCGACTTCTGTTCCGTACACTGTACCTGGGCTTTTGCCAAGGAAGGCTATGAGACGATTATCGTCAACAATAACCCGGAGACAGTCAGCACGGACTTTGATATTGCAGACAAGCTGTATTTTGAGCCGCTGACGCCGGAGGATGTGGAAAGTATTGTAGACCTGGAAAAACCGGACGGCGCTGTGGTGCAGTTCGGCGGACAGACGGCCATCAAGCTGACAGAGTCCCTGATGAAGATGGGAGTGCCGATTCTGGGTACCTCCGCGGAGAATGTGGACGCGGCGGAAGACCGGGAGCTGTTTGATGAAATTCTGGCAAAATGCGCGATACCCCGTCCGAAGGGAGGCACGGTGTTCACCGCGGAAGAGGCAAAAGAGGTGGCGAACAGACTGGGCTATCCGGTGCTGGTAAGACCTTCCTATGTACTGGGCGGCCAGGGCATGCAGATTGCCATCAGTGACCACGATATCGACGAATTTATCGGCATTATCAACCGGATTACCCAGGACCATCCGATTCTGGTGGATAAATATCTCCAGGGCAAGGAAATCGAGGTGGACGCCGTATGCGACGGCGAGGACATCCTGATTCCCGGGATTATGGAGCATATTGAGCGCGCCGGAATCCACTCCGGAGACAGTATCTCCGTGTATCCGGCCCAGAGCATTTCCGAGGTAACCAAGCGGAAGATAGAGGAGTACACGAAACGGCTGGCAAAGGCCCTGCATGTTATCGGTATGATTAACATTCAGTTCATCGTGTGCGGGGAAGACGTCTATGTGATTGAGGTCAATCCCCGTTCCAGCCGGACTGTACCCTATATCAGCAAAGTGACGGGCATTCCCATTGTGCCCCTTGCCACAAAAGTCATCATCGGGCATAAAATCCGGGAGATGGGTTATACACCGGGACTGCAGAAGGAGGCGGACTACATCGCCATCAAGATGCCGGTGTTCTCCTTTGAGAAAATCCGGGGCGCGGACGTCAGTCTGGGACCGGAGATGAAATCCACGGGAGAGTGTCTGGGTATCGCCTCTACCTTTAACGAGGCCCTTTACAAGGCCTTCCTGGGAGCAGGCATCAACCTGCCCAAATACAAGAACATGATTATGACTGTGCGGGACGAGGACAAACCGGAAGCTGTGGAAATCGGACGCAGGTTTGAGGCGCTGGGCTACCGTATCTTTGCCACCAGAAGCACGGCGGAGGCACTGAAGGCCGGAGGCGTGAAGGCCATTCCGGTCAACAAGATTGAGCAGGAATCCCCCAATCTGATGGACCTGATGCTGGGACACGAGATAGACCTGGTTATCGATACCCCGCCCCAGGGAGCGGACCATTCCCGGGACGGATTTGTTATCCGCAGAAACGCCATTGAGACCGGCGTCAATGTACTGACTGCCATGGACACGGCAAGAGCCCTGGTAACCAGTCTGGAAAATACCGATATCCGCCAGCTGACCCTGATTGATATCGCGAAGATTGAATAAATACCGGATAAGGAGAGTTCTGGATGGAGCTCTCCTTTTTCCAAAAGGAGAGCAGAAGATGTACACCATACTGATAGTGGAAGACGACAGAACCATTGCAGAGCTTCTTAAGAAACACCTTTCCGCCTGGGGATACCGGGTGTCCTGTGTCCGGGATTTTTCCCGGGTGCTGGAAGAGTTCGGAAGCGTAAATCCCCAGCTGGTACTGCTGGATATCGGCCTGCCTTTTTTCAACGGCTTTCACTGGTGCCAGAAAATACGGGAAATAAGCAGTGTGCCCGTGGTGTTCCTTTCTTCCGCCGGAGACAATATGAATATTGTCATGGCCATGAATATGGGCGGAGATGATTTTATCGAGAAGCCCTTTGACCTCCATGTGCTGACGGCGAAAATCCAGGCTATTTTAAGAAGGAGCTATTCCCTGCAGGGACAGAGCCCCCTGATAGAGCACCGGGGCGTGATACTGCATACCGGGGAGGCCACGGTGACGTTTCAGAATCAGAAGATTTCCCTGAGCAGGAATGAGTACCGGATTCTGCAGGTCCTGATGGAACGGGCAGGAAACATCGTCCCCCGGGACGATTTGATGACCGCGCTCTGGGAAAGCGACAGCTTTGTGGATGACAATACGCTGACGGTCAATGTGAACCGGCTCCGGAAAAAGCTTGCGGACGCGGGCCTTGCCGACTTTATTCAGACGAAGAAAGGACTGGGATATCAGATAGTATGAAAACACTGGGAGAGTATCTGGCGGACCGGATCTGGCTTCTGGCCGGTTTCGCTTTCGTGGAGGCTTTGGTCTTCCTGACGCTGTGGCTGGAGGGAAGCACTCTTCGCGGCGCGGGCTATGCCCTGGCGGTGGGCTGCGGAGCCGGACTGCTGGCCGGCATAAGGGACTGCCTGAGATATGTGAAAAAGAGGCGGCAGTTAAGGTGGTGCCGGGGGAACATCTCCGAAACCCTGGACGGACTGCCGGAGAAAACCTCCTCTGTGGAAGGGGATTACCAGGAACTGCTCGCCATTGTGTTCTCAGAGAAGGCCCGGATGGAGGCTTCCTTTTCCGAAAAGCGGCAGGAACTCTTGGATTACTACAGTCTCTGGGTACACCAGATTAAAACGCCGATAGCAGGCATGCACCTGCTCCTTCAGGCCTGGAAAAACGGAATGCTCTCCAAAGAAGGGGAGGCGCTTTCCAGGGAGGACGCCATGGAACTGAATACAAGACTGCAGATGGAGCTTGCCCGGACGGAGCAGTATGCCCAGATGGCCCTTTCCTACCTGCGCTCGGAGGACATGGGGAAAGACCTGGTGTTCCGGGAATACGAGGTGGCGGAACTGGTGCGGGAGGCCGCGAAAAAGTTCTCCCGGGAGTTCCTTTACCGGAAACTGCGGCTTCGGATAGATGAATTCTCCCTTTCTGTGGTGACAGACCGGAAGTGGCTTCTGTTTGTGCTGGAGCAGGTGATTTCCAATGCCGTTAAATACACACCGGAAGGCGGGGAAGTACATATTTTCGAGCAGGGAGGCATTCTTATCATTGCGGATACCGGTATCGGGATCCAGGCGGAAGACCTGCCCCGGGTATTTGAAAAAGGATTTACCGGATACAACGGCAGGGAACACAAAAAATCCACGGGAATCGGCCTTTATCTCTGCCGGCGGGTCATGGACGGCCTGAATCACCGGATGGAAATCCAGTCGAAGCCGGGGAAGGGAACCCGGGTGCTTCTGCTCCTGGGCAGAGAGAACCTGACCGTGGAAGATTAGGAAAAGTGACAGAAATGTAAGATACCGGGAAGAAATGAAAGCCAAATCCATGGCAGAACATTTCTTCCTTTTTTATACTGTACCTGTAAGAACAAAGAAAGCCGCACAGGCAGAAAGGAAGAACAGAGTATGGCTTTACTGGATGTAAAAAATGTGAAAAAAATCTATACAACCCGGTTTGGAGGGACGCAGGTACAGGCACTGCAGAACGTAAGCTTCTCCGTGGAACCCGGGGAATTTGTGGCAGTGATGGGAGAGTCCGGCTCCGGGAAAACGACGCTTCTGAATATTCTGGCGGCGCTGGATAAACCCACCAGCGGCCAGGTGTTTTTAAAAGGACGGGATCTGGCTCAGGTGCAGAACCGGGAGCTGGCCGCATTCCGGCGGCAGAATCTGGGCTTTGTGTTCCAGGATTTTAACCTGCTGGATACTTTCAGTATTCAGGACAATATCTTTTTCCCGCTGGTGCTGGCAGGGAAAAAGTATCCGGAGATGAAGAAACGGCTGGAGCCCATCGCGGCCTGGCTGGGAATCCGGGATATCCTGCAGAAGTTTCCCTATGAAGTGTCCGGAGGCCAGAAACAGCGGACCGCCGTGGCCCGGGCTCTGATAACGAATCCCCAGCTTATCCTGGCGGATGAGCCCACGGGCGCCCTGGATTCCCACGCTTCGGACGAACTGCTGCGGCTGTTTGAAAGCATCAACGGGGAAGGGCAGACCATCGTCATGGTGACCCACAGCGTCAAGGCGGCCAGCCATGCCGGGCGGGTTCTGTTTATCAAAGACGGAACGGTATACCATCAGATTTACCGGGGCGGCCTTTCCGACGAGGCACTCTACGAAAAAATATCCGATGCGCTGACAGCGCTGATTACCGGAGGTGAGCGGCATGCGTAATTCTCTCTGTCTCAGGCTTGCGGCGGACGGCATCCGCAAGAACGGGAAAACTTATATCCCGTATCTGATAACCGGCGTCATTACGGTGGCCATGTATTATATCATCCGCGCCATCTCTTTTGCAGAGGGACTGTCCAGTTTTCCGGGAGCGCAGCAGGTGAAAAGCACGATAGGAGTCGGGGCGGCAGTGGTGGCCGTGTTTTCCTGGATTTTTCTGTTTTACACGAACAGCTTCCTGATGAAGCACCGGAAAAAAGAACTGGGGCTCTATCAGGTGCTGGGCATGGAAAAACGCCATGTGGCCCTGATGATGTTCTGGGAGACGGTGATAACCATGGGGGTGGACATCGCAGGGGGCCTGGTGACCGGCATCCTGTTTTCCCGATTTTTGTTTCTGCTGCTTCTGAAAATCACCAGGCTGGATGTGCCGCTTCAGTTTGCGGTGGAGCCCCGGGCCATGGCGCTTACGGCAACTATGTTCGCGGCGGTGCTTCTGGTGGCTTTTCTCTATAATCTGGTGTCCGTGTGCAGGATGAACATGGTGGAGCTTCTGCACAGCCAGAACCAGGGGGAGCGGGAGCCGAAGACCAGGATTCTGCTGACGGTTATCGGCTTCGCGGCCCTGGGAGGCGGATACTACATCGCCCAGACCACGGAGCAGCCGCTGGAAGCGCTGTATCTGTTCTTCGCCGCTGTGGTGCTGGTGATTATCGGAACCTATGCCCTGTTTACGGCAGGAAGCATTGCCGTCTTAAAGCTGCTTCGGAAAAACAAACGGTATTACTATAAGACCAGTCATTTTATTTCCGTATCCGGCATGATTTACCGGATGAAGCAGAATGCGGCGGTACTTGCCAGTATCTGTATATTAAGCTCCATGGTTCTGGTTATGATTTCCACCACGGTTTCCCTTTACGCGGGCATGCAGAATGTACTGGAGACCCGGTACCCCTTTGATTTTTCCGCTGTCATGTACAGCGCCGACAGAACGGCAGTCCGGGAATTCCAGGAGACGGCCCGGGAGACTGCCAGACAGAACCAGGTGGAGCTCACCACGGACCAGGCATACCTTTCGGCCCAGTTTCTGGTCCTTCCACAAAACAGTCATGAAATCGCGGTGGCGGATGATTCCAGCTCGCAGAGCGACATTCTCTCCGGAAGCATTCTGAACCTGATTTCCCTGGAGGATTATAACCAGATAACCGGGAAAACAGAAGAACTGGGGGCAGGGGAGGCCTTTGTGTATCTTTCAGAGAGGAGCAGATCCTGGGACGCGGCGGAAGGAGAGCTCCGAATTGGGGAGGAAACCCTGCAGGTAAAGAAGATTCTGGATGAATTTACGGTTTCCGGAGAAGAAAACATGATGGCCTATGACACCCTGTACCTGATAGTGCCGGAGGAAACCTGCCAGGAGCTGATTTCCTACTGCGCCGGCATTCAGGGGGACACAAACGCCGGGGACGGAAACATTAACCTGAATCTGAAAGGAAGCGAAGAGAACCGGGCAAAAACACTGCAAGAGCTGAAAACGGCCTTTTCCGAGGCAGGATATGACGGCTACACGGAAGCCCGCGAGGACTACCGGGAGGAGTTCTACTCGTTCTACGGAGGCTTCTTTTTCCTGGGCATCTTCTTTGGAATTCTGTTTCTGATGGCAACGGTGCTGATTATTTACTACAAACAGATTTCGGAAGGATATGACGACCGGGAACGGTTCCAGATTATGCAGAAAGTGGGCATGAGCCGAAGAGAGGTCCGCCGGTCCATAAAAAGCCAGGTGGTATCCGTGTTCGCCCTGCCCCTGATTGCCGCATTCGTGCACATCTGCATGGGATTTAAAGTTATTGTGCGGCTGCTTGAGCTGATGAACTTAAGTGACGTGGCGCTTTTTCGGAACTGCACCATTGCGACGGCAGGTGTATTCGCTGTTATCTACGGAGTGGTCTATCTGGTGACAGCCAGGGAATATTACCGGATTGTAAGATAAGCTGTAAGAGGGGCTGTTTCCGGCCGGGCCGGCAGAGCCGGGCCCGGCCGGAACCTGTCTGTCAGAGGGTGCTGAGGGCAAGCAGAAGCCGTGTGTTGTCTTCCGGAAGCATGATACAGAAGCGGATATATTCCCCGCCCAGGGACTGGAAGGATGAGCAGTCCCGTATCATCATTTTCCGGCGCATCAGCGCGTCGAAGACCTGGGCGGAAGTCAGTCCCGGCTTTTCCAGTCGGACCAGAATAAAGTTGGCCGAGGGCGGGAAGGGATGAAAACCGGGCATGGAAAGAAGAGCCTGGTACATCCGTTCCCGTTCTTTTGTAATCAGCGTCCGGCTCCGGCGAATGTAATCCTTATCCTGAAAGAGCAGTTCTCCGGCCAGGGCTCCGATGCTGCTTAAGCTCCAGGGATTCTGGAGCCGGTGAAGCTCTTTCATAAGAGAAGGACTTCCTGTAATGCCGTAGCCCAGCCGGAGGCCGGGAGCGGCGAAAAATTTGGAGACGCCCCGCAGGACCATCAGGTTCGCGTAAATCCCGGTCAGCGGCACCGCGGTGACCGCGTCCGGGTCCGGGGCGAATTCCACATAAGTTTCGTCAATCATCAGGAATCCTCCGGTTTCTGTCAGAACATCCAGAATCCGGACGATGTCCCCGTTTTTTACGGCCGAGGAAGTGGGATTGTTGGGGTTGCAGAGAATCACGAAATCATATCCCTCCCGTATCTTCCGGGAAAGGCGTTCGGCGTCCAGAACAAAATCTTCCTCTTCCAGCAGATAAAAATAATCGATATCTCCGCCGTTTAAACCCAGTTCTCTGTCGTATTCCGAGTAGGTGGGAGCGATGACCAGGGCATGGCGGGCTTTCCTGGCCTGAATCAGAAGAGAAATCAGCTCCGTGGAGCCGTTTCCCACGATGATGTTCTCCATGTCCGCCCGGCAGTATCCGGCAATGGCCTGCCGGAGCGCCCGGTAATCCCGGTCCGGGTAGGCGCCCAGCACGTCCAGCCGGCCGGCCAGAATCTGCTTTACGGATTCCGGGAAGCCCAGAGGATTGACATTGGCCCCGAACCGGACGACTTCGTCCGGGGACAGCTGATAAAAGGCAGCGGCGGCTTCTAGGTCGCTGCCATGAAATCCGGGTGATTTTTCCATTCTTTCGACTCCTTTCCCGAAAACCGGCCCTGTTTTTTCCCTTTTTGCCAGTTTTCCACTTTTCCGGCATTGCCTTGATTCTGGAATAATGCTATAATTCATTATAATGTTTTTCTAAAAAATTGCAATGCAAGAAGTAGGTGGCAGAACTTTGAAGAATAAAATTAAAAAATTTTCCAAAGGAGACTTCCGCATGGCATATCCGGACGTAGTCCTGCCGGAGACTCATCTGATTCTGTCGATTGGAGAGGGCGAGACAGCCAGCGGAAGCTTTGTTTTGAAAAACCGGAAAGAAGGAAACGTAAGAGGACTCGTCTATTCTTCTTCTTTTCGTGTGCACCTTGCAGAGCAGGGATTTGAGGGGAATCCGGTTGAGATTAACTTCACCTACGACGGCAGGGGACTGAAGCCGGGACATGTGGAACAGGGGAAATTCACCATCGTCTGCAACGGCGGAGAATATGAGATTACCTTTACGGCGATTATTGAGAAGCCGTACATCATGACTTCCTATGGAAAAGTACAGAATGTCCGGGATTTTAAAAAACTGGCCATTCAGGACTTTACTGAAGCCCAGCGTCTTTTCCGTTCCCGGGATTTTTATGAGGTGATAAAATACGAGGAGCCGAGAATCCGGGCCCTCTATGACAATATGCGCAAATGGTCCCTGGGAGAGCAGGCCATGGAAGAATTTCTGGTGGCCATCAAGCAGAAGGAATGCATCTTTCTGACCATGGGCCGGACGCACCGCACGTTCCGGAACCTGAAGGAGGCGACCAGGGAGATTATCCACTTTACCAAGAACACCTGGGGCTATATGCAGGTAAAGGTTCATGTGGACGGCGATTTTATCCAGATTAGCAAGGACCAGTTCTCTACGGAAGATTTCGTGGGGAACCTGTTTGATTTCAGTTATATTGTACACCCGGAGAAAAACCACGCGGGAAACAATTTCGGAAGGATTACCTTTGAGACGCCTTATGAAAGTCTGACCTATGAGGTGATGGTGGCCAACCATAAGGACCATGCGCCGGGCAGAAGGGAAGCGGATATGATTGTGGCCGGTGTTATCAAAGGCTATCTGGCCTGCATGGGCGGCAGAAATTCCCTGAAGGACTGGGCGGACGAGACGAGAAGCCAGCTGGGACGGCTGGACATCTGTTCCGGCGACACGGACATCTATCCGCTGATTGACGCCCACCTGCACATTTTGACCAGGGAGGAAGAAGAGGCGGGCGACATTCTGGACAACTATAATTACAGCCGTTTTTCTATTGGGAAGGACCCCATTGTATCAGCGTATTACCTGTACCTGACGGCGCGTGTCCGGAAGACCGGAAGCCACGTGAACCGGGTGGTGGAGGAACTGAACAAGGCGTACATGAAGCGGCCCCGTTCCTGGCAGCTGGTCTGTAT
>ERZ1643251.5447-NODE-5447-length-10388-cov-67.885512_pt1 | contig 10388 bp, 12 predicted proteins | sample MGYA00579261_ERZ1643251 | MGnify/ENA primary metagenome ERZ1643251 (study PRJEB29033, sample SAMEA4952267) | chicken gut metagenome | biome: Broiler Chicken; feature: Gastrointestinal Tract; material: Caecum | place: Ireland | collected 2018 | study: Broiler...
GGAACTGCCCCTGATCTACGCCATCGTCACCGAGGACGGCGTGCAGAAATTCTGATCTTCAAGCGCAAACCGCCCGCTGCAGCCTGTACTGCGGCGGGCATTTTGCTTCCACCGGCCAAGACCAGCTTTATTCCTCCTGCTGCGTCCGGGCCTCCCGCTGTTCCCTTTCCCGGCGCAGGCGCAGCTCGCGGAGGGCTTTCTCGCGTTCCTCGCGCTGGAAGCGCAGTTCCACCTCATACCGGCTCGCTTTGTCATAGAACGTGCTGCGGGGCAGGCCGCAGGCGGCCGAGGCCTCCTCAATGGTGCAGGCCCCGGCTTTCCAGGCGCTGAACATCTCGTAAAAGTTTGCAGGCAGAGGGTGCGGGTCCCGGCCGAACTGGACGCCCCGGGCACGGGCCGCCGCGATGCCCTCGGCCTGGCGCTGGCGGATGCTGCTGCGCTCGTTTTCGGCCACAAAGGACAGCACCTGCAGGACGATGTCGGCCAAAAAAGCCCCCATCAGATCCCGGCCGCGGCGGGTATCCAGCAAAGGCATATCCAGCACCACGATATCCACGTTCTTTTCCTTGGTCAAAAAGCGCCACTGTTCCAGCACTTCCTGATAGTTGCGCCCCAGACGGTCGATGCTTTTGATGTAGAGCAGGTCGTCCCGCTTCAGGCGTCGGAGCAGTTTTTTGTACTTGGGGCGGTCAAAATCCCTGCCGGACTGCTTGTCGATGTAAATGTTCTGCTCCAAAACGCCTGCCTGCCGCATGGCGATCTGCTGCCGGTCCTCCTTTTGTTCCCGGGTGCTGACCCGGATATAGCCGTACACCATATGCTTCCCCCCTTTTGAGATAATCATAGTGTAACACCGGCGGGCGTCGGGGGCAACCGGGCAGCAAAAAGCCCGCCGTGCGGATGCACAACGGGTGAAGCGTGGCGAAAAATGCCACGCTTTAGGGGGAACCCATTTCTGCGCGCAGTCGCGCGACAGAAATTCCTTCCCCCTAATATCCCCCAGGGGACAAAATTTAGCGCAGAACCGCGCACTCGCCGCAAAGCGGCTCGCACACTCTCTGCGCTAAATTTCCCTGGTTGTGTCCCGGCCATCCGCACATGTCGGCTGGCCGGGACCTTTTGACAATATGAGCCCGCCGTGCGGATGCACAACGGGCAAGGTTCGTTTCAGAGGGCTTTTTCGGCGGCCTCCACCACGTGGGAGGTCAGCACCGAGGTGGTCATGGCGCCGACGCCGCCAGGCACGGGGGTGATGGCGGCCACCACCGGCTCGGCCTCAGCAAAGCGGACGTCGCCGCACAGCTTGCCGTCTGCGCCGGTGTGGATGCCCACATCCACCACCACCTGGCCGGGCGCAAAGCAATCGGCCCCAATGGCCCCCTGTTTGCCCATGGCCACCACCAGCACCTCGGCCTGACGGCAGAGGGCGGGCAGGTCCCGGGTGCGGGAGTTGCAGAGGGTGACGGTGGCGTTTTTGCGGTCCAGCAGCATGGCGGCGGGCTTGCCCACCACCAGACTGCGGCCCACCACCGTGACCCGTTTGCCTTCGAGGGGGATGCCGTAGTAGTCCAGGATCTCGGCGCAGGCCTGGGCGGTGCAGGGGGCGTAGCCCACCCCGCTGCCGGTGAACACCCCGGCCAGGGAGGCGTCGGTGATGCCGTCCACGTCCTTTTCGGGGGCCAGGGCGGCCCGGACCGTCCGGTCGTCCATCTGGGTGGGCAGAGGCCGGAACAGCAGGCACCCATGGATGGTGCGGTCCCGGTTGACCTCGTCCAGGACGTCCAGCAGTTCGGCCTGCTCGGCGTCGGCATCCAGCTGGAAGGGCCGCACCGCGATGCCCAGTTTGCTGCAGCGGGCCAGCACCCCGCGCTCATAGGCGAGGTCGTCCTCGCGGGCGCCCACCCGCACCACCGCCAGGGTGGGCGTGGCGCCCTGGGCGGCCAGGGCCGCGGCGCGGGCGGCGGTCTTTTCATTCAGGGCGGCGGCGGCCGGGCCGCCTTTCAACAGCAATGCGCTCATTTCAGTTCCCTCCCAGACGTTTGCTCACGTTGGCGTAGACAGCCTCGGCCCGGGGCAGGTACTCCGCCCGCAGAGCCCCGGCACGGGCGTCCAGCTCGGCCGCATGGGCCCGGTCCGCCATCAGGCGGGTGTTCACCGCCACGTTGAGGCCGGCGGCCTCCAGCGCGGCCCGGCAGAACAGCGCGCCGCACCCGGCGTCCGACACGGCCAGCACGCTGCCCTTGGCCTCGTATCCTTCCAGCAGGGCGATGGCCTCGCCGCAGGCCTCCATGATCTCGAGCGGCACCGCGGCGGCGGCGTCCAGCGCCTGCGCCATAACGGCGGCGCGGCTGGGGTCGTCCTTGGGGATGCCGTAGGCTTTGGCCAGCGGGGCAAAGGCCGCGGCGTCCGCCTCCACCAGCCCCTCCAGCCGGGCGCGGAGGGCCTCGGCTTTCTCGTTCAGGGCCAGGATGTCCGCCTCGACGGCGGCGTATTTGGGCTTGCCCGCCGTCAGGCAGCCGACCATGTTGCCCAGGGCCACGCCGACCGCCCCCACCAGCGCGGCCGCGCCGCCGCCCCCCGGCGTGGCGGATTTGGAGGCCAGTTCAGCCAAAAATTCTTCGCAGGTTTTGTGCATCATTTCCATGTGTAGATCCCCCTCTCAGTGATGATCCCGTCCAGGCGGACGTCCAGCGGCCCGGCCGCAGCGGCGTCCACTTTCTGCGCCTCGTAGGCGATGCCGTAGACCGCCGCCCGGGCGCAGCGCGGCAGAAAACGATCGTAATAGCCCTTGCCCATCCCCACCCGGCGGCCCGCCTCGTCGAAGGCGGTGCAGGGGGCCAGGACAAGGTCCAGCGTTTCGGGCGGCAGGGTCTCGGCGCGAGCCAGCACCGGCGTGCGGATGCCGTAGGCCCCCACCTCCCAGCCGTCCACCGGGGCTGGCAGGGCCGCCGTCAGGGTGAAGCCCTGCCCGCAGACCGGGTAGGCCGTCTGTTTGCCGCAGCCTTCCAGCAGGGCGGCCAGGTCCGGCTCCCCGCCAAAGGCCGCATAGGCCAGCACCCGCCTGGCCGTCTGCCAGGCCGGCAGCGAGGCAATGCGGGCGCAGATGGCCGCGTCGGCCGCCCGCCGCGCCTCGGGACTGAGGGCCCGCCGCGCCGCGATGCCCTGCCGCCGCTGGGCGGCTTTGGCCTGGGTCAGGCGTTCCTCAGTCGTCAAAATAGAACAGCTCCTCGAACTTTTTATCCAGCGCGATGCAGAGGATCAGGGCCAGCTTGGCGGTGGGGTTGAACTGCCCCGTCTCGATCGAGCTGATGGTGTTGCGGGAGACGCCCACCATCGCGGCCAGCTGCGCCTGCGACAGCCCCGCCGCGGTGCGCGTCTCCTTCAGGCGGTTTTTGAGCACAAGCTCCGACTTCATCCGTGCACCTCCTCACAGCCGCAGCAAAAACTGCCATGTACACACGCAAAAACACCCCAGGCAGCACAGGCCGCTTACCAGGTTGACCCGGTTTTTCAGCCGCGCATACATCCAAAGGTGGACAAAGGCGGCGTAGCCGGTGGCAATGGCGGGGTAATCCCACGCGCCCACCTCGGGCAGGCCCAGCCGGTCGGCCTGGAATATCCGCGCCAACCAGAAGAAGGCGCACAGCGCCACCACCGCCAGCGCGCTGCGGGTCATGACCCGGCCCTGGACCCGCTCCTCATATTCCCCGTTGCCCTCCTGGCGGGCTTTTTGCAGGATGTCCTCTTTTTTCATGATACGCACCTCCCGAAAGGTTGACAAGTTTTGTTTGTATTTCAAGCATAGCACAGACAAGTGTGCTTGTCAACACAGGAACGCAAAAAAGCCCCCGCAAACACGGAGGCTCTGCGCGACAGGTTTACATCCCCAGCCCGGCCATGGCGGCCAGGACCGCCGAGGCGACGCCCTGCAGGATGACCCAGCGGAGGACCACCTGCTCGTCGCTCCAGCCCAGCCGCTTGCGGGCGTGGTCGTGGAGGGGGGTCAGGGTATTTTTCAGCACGCTGATGTGCAAAAAGCGCTTGAGGCTGATCTTCACGATGCCCAAGCTGCCGTCCACGATGAACACCGCGGCCGCCAGCAGGAAAGCGAAGGGGTGGGCCGATTTGAGGGCCAGCAGCGCTAGGAAAAAGCCCATCGCCCGGCTGCCGGCGTCCCCCATCAGAACGGTGGAAGGCTTGGCGTTGACCCACAGATACGCCAGCAGCGCGCCCACGAACACCGCCGTCGCGGTGACGTAGCTGGCCAGCTGGTCGGCGTAGAGCAGCGCAAAGGTGCCCATGCTGACCACCGCCAGGCTGGCGGACAGGCCGTCCACGCCGTCGGTGCAGTTGACCACGTTGATGCTGGCCCAGATCAAAATAACGATCAGCAGCAGGTAGACCGGGTAGGGCAGCACGAAGTACCACTGCAAAAACCGCACCCCGCACCCGTTGAAGTTCAGGTAGGTGACGCCGGCCACCACCGCGATGACAAAGTCGATGAGGCCCTTTTTGTACTCGTTCCAGGCGGTGTCGGAGGCGTCGTCCAGGTAGCCCGACAGCATGGACGCGATGAGCAGCACCATATAAATGAGCGTCTCGAGGTGGAACGGCATGAACGCCAGCGCCACCAGCACCACGCACAGCACAAAGATCAGCCCCGCGCCCCGGGCCTTGCCCTTGGACAGGGCGCCGTCCACGGCGAAGGCGCGGCCATGGTCCTGGGGCAGCCGGCCGCGGAACAGGTTGGTCAGCAGCGCCGTGAGCACGAACGCCAGCAGGAACGCCAGCGCATCCACGCCGCGCTGGCCCAATACGGACAAGAGAATTGAAACCATTGTTTGCTTCCTCGTTTCCCAATTTTGTAATCCTTTTCTCTACAGAGGAAGTGTACCATGTCCGGCCAAAAAAATCAATCGTATAAACCACTATAAGCAGGACAAGGTGGATGTGTGCATGGGGCCTCTCCGGCCCTGCGGGCTGCGGTTGCGGTACCCTGTTTTTGCTGCGCGGGTCACCGCCCGCTTGCAAAAAGCAGACCGCTGCCCCTGCTCCGCTTCGGCTGTCTCGTCCGCTGGACGCGCCTCAGCTTCGCAGTCCCGCACGCGTGGGAGGCCGGACTTATAGGTTACATTTAGACCCTCTCTGTGACGGAGAGGGCTTCACTTGCGGCGTTCTACTTCCTCAGAGATCCTTTGGCAAACATCATCAAAGTGCGCGTCTACCTCTGCATTTGCAAAGCGCAGAACTTTTAATCCATGTTTTTCCAGCATCGCTGTACGCTCTGCATCTGACGCCAGCCCTTCTTCCTGGTAATGTTGTTTTCCATCAATTTCAAGCACCAATTTTGCTGCATAACAATAGAAGTCGACAATACAATGTTCAATGATCCTCTGTTTGTAAAATTTCACAGGATAATCTCGCAAAAATCCAAACCACAATTTTTTCTCTTGCGGCGTCATTTCACGCCGAAGCTGCCGGGCATAAGGCAACAACTTATTCTTTTTTGTGTATGACATATTGTCGGCCTCCTTTCGTTTTTCAAGCTTTGGGCCCTCTGCTTTGGCCCTCTCCGTCATGTCGCTGACGCTCCATGCCACCTCTCCCGCACGCGTGGGAGGCAGCCCTCTCCGTCACAGTCCGCTGGCGCGTCCTGTGCCACCTCTCCCGCACGCGGGAGAGGCTAACGTAACCTATAGGTCCGGCCTCCCACGTTTACGGGGGAGGTGGCCCGCAGGGCCGGAGAGGGCTAAATCTGGCAAACAACCACTGAGGGGTATACCAAAAAAGGGCGGGCCTTTCGGCCCGCCCCGTAAACTGGGTCTGCACACCCAGCTGGTTCTTTTTTGGTGCGGCAAACTACAAACGTAAATTTGTAATAAACCTTTGGTGCTATACTAAGCGCTTAGTATATTGCGCAGGGATAGCGTCAACAATGATGCGGCCAACGCATAGCCCTGCATGGGTCTACATCATACGACCGTAGTTATGGATTATAACAGATATGCTTAGATGCTTGCCTTAGTTACATCCTGATTCAGAACAACCACGATGTAGTTCAGAGAAGCAGTGCCATCCTTAGTGGTAGCAGTTGCGCAGCTGACATCAACAGTATAGTCATAAGTGTAGTAAGTTCCATCGTTGTCAACATCGGAACGCTCCGGCAGAGTAATGCCGTCAATCTTGTCAGCCACCAGCTGGGCTACACGATCAGAGTTAATATCGCCGCCAATGTAGTAAACAACAGCTACATTAGCATCTTCTTTAGCGGTATCATAGCTAGCATTCTCAAAGCTTGCCTTGCTACTCCAAGTAATATCAGACAGAGTATCCTTCAGACTGATATAAACAGGACCAGTCGTACCAACAGCCTTCAGGGTAGCCTCAGTACGATTACTGGTGATAAAATTATCATCAGGCTTAACCATCGCAGCTTTAAGGGCAGCATCAATAGCGTCACTAGAAGTAACAGTGACATTGTCCTTGTTCTCGTCCAGCTTAGAGGCAACGGTAGCGGCAAAACCAGTAACGTTGGTCTCACCCTCGCCCTCACCCTCCTGGCCACCATTGCCAGAATTGCCAGAGCAGCCAGCCAGCATACTGACGGCCATAACGCCGGACAGAGCCAGAGCCAAAACCTTATTCAGTTTCATTTGGAAATTTCCTCCTTGTTGTTGTTTGTAACTCGCACCAAAACATTTGGGGAACAGGTCACCATCCCCGTTCCTTGTGCATAGTTTAACACAACAGAGTTTCCTTTGTCAAGCCAGAAGCGGCAAAAGGTGGAAGAAAAGAGAAATTTTTCCAAAATAAAACGATGCTGCGTTTCTAAATTTTGGTCGTTTGTGAAGGTTTTGTGAGAAAGCGGCCCTATCAGGCTCGCCGCCCTGCTCCGCTTTGGCCCTCTCCGGCCCTGCGGGCCACGGTTGCGGTGCCCTGTTTTTGCTGCGCAGTCCCGTAAACGTGGCCCTCTCCGGCCCTGCGGGCCACCTCCCCCGTAAACGTGGGAGGCCGGACCTATAGGTTACGTTAACCTCCCACGCGTGCGGGGGAGGTGGCACAGGACGCGCCAGCGGACTGTGACGGAGAGGGCTGCCTCTCCCGCGTGCGGGGGCACGAACAGCGACCGCTGCCAGTGGCAGAAGCAGGGAGCTGTGAGTGGCGCAGCGCTCCGGTTTTTGCAAGCGCCCGCCGCGGCGCGCCGCAAAAAACGGCTAAGCGCAAGAGGGGCTGTCAGCAAAGCTGACTGAGAGGGCCAGCTCTCAAAACAACAAAAAACCCGCCGTACGGGTGTTATCCCATACGGCGGGTTATTCAGGCTTTGAAACGTGGACCTTCGTTCCTTGGCCCTCATGCTTGACTACCAAAAAGCCCCCAACGTCGCACCGTCAGGGGCTTTCTCCTCACGAAAAGGAATTAGGGTCAATGAGGATTACACTGTTTTCACAGTCTGCTCAATGACAACACCAATCACCCATGCTGCGGCGTCCTTTGCACCAGAACTAGAGCTGGCAGTAGGAATCGTCACCTTATAGGCAGCGACATTGCCTGCATAGCTGTTGGTAAAACCACTACCATTGACAGCGTTCCACAGGTTAATAATGGCCAACGAATCTTTGACTGCCGTAGCAACCTCATCGAGGGTGTTATAGTCGTCATCGTTTGCGTTGAACACATAAACCTTGACATAAGTGCCTTCTTCATCCTTAGGAGCCCAAGAGCCACCAGTGCTGAGCTTGCCATAAGTGGTCATAGTCTCAACAGTGGTAGTGAGTTCCGAAGGGAAGTTCTCACCAGTCGCCGAATTAGCCGTTTTTTCAGTCACAACATCTGCAACCGTACGAATGGCTTTTTTCAGCTCGGAATCATTGCTACGATAACGGATGACCTCAGCGGTCTTGTCATCGAGCTTGCCGTTCAGCGTGCTAGCAAAGTTGCTGCTCTGATCACCTGCACCAAAGATGTCAGAGCCGCCACCAATGCCACAAGCAGTCAGCATGCTGACTGCCAGGACGCCGGACAGCGCCAGGGAAAGAATGCGTTTGAGTTTCATTGGACCTTTTACCTCCTTTAGAAGATAAATTTGCCTGGGGTTACCTGTTTCGAGTCTTGGACCTTGCGGGATAAGGACGGCCCCTACCCCGTCTAGTCATATGATAGTACAATTTCCTCGATTTGTCAATCACACCATTTTTCACCTTGGGAATTGTTCACAATTTTTACTTTCTTTAGAATCAGGCGCTCCAGCCTTTCAAGCCGGAGCGCCTTGGGTGGTTTTTGCTTTCGTTTCCAAAGAAAAAGTGGCGTTTTGGACGCCTCGGAGGGGTCTTTTTCAGGCTTTTGGGAAAAATTTTTCCGTTCTTTTTCTTGTAAATTTTTTGTTGCGTCAGGTTTTGTGCTCCTCTTTGGCGGTCTGGTCGATACCAATACCCACCACCCACGCGGTATTCTGGTCCCCATAGGCCTGCTGTACGCTTACCGAGTAGGTGTATGTATAGGTGTAATAGCTGTCGATGACCACCTGCCGGGACTGGGTGGAGAGCTCCGCCTCCATCGCCTCGATCTGGATCAGCACGGCGCGGGCCACCTCGTCCTCGGGCCATTCGCCGGGATACAGGAACAGCCGGGACATCCGGGTCACGCCCGGCGTGGTGGGCGCGCTGTAGCGGTTGTACTTTTGGGTGTCGGACTCGTCCCGCAGCTTTTCGGCCAGGACGCCAGTGTCCTCCTGATTGGTCAGGCTGGGGGCACTGCGCTCTTTCAGCAGATAGGTGGCCGCGGCCGCGGTGCCCGCGCCCAGCTGGCTGTCGGTGGTGTCGATCTCCTCGTCGGGCGACATGGCCGCCACGAGGTTCGCGGTGGAGGCCATGCTGCGCGTCCCGATCTGTTTGGGTGCCGCCGCCGAACATCCGGTCAGTACCACCAGCGCCAGCCCTGCGGCCAGCAAAGCAAGCTCTCTCTTGATTTTGCGCAACGCGCACACCTCCCTTCCGGCCGTAACGTCGCACCGGCCCATTGTCGATTCTATTGTACACCGAACAGGCAGGTTTTGTCAACCTTCACACAAACTTCGCAGTTTTGCTGTGCACGGCATACAAAACAGAAAGAGCGGGGCACGCCAAGTGTACCTGTGTCCATCCCGGCAAAATTTATAGTAAGACAAAGATTCCCCAAGGGATTTGCTCCAGCCCTTCCCCCAACGGGGGAAGGTGGCCCGCAGGGCCGGATGGGGGGACTTCCTCTATGGGCGGGTGGGAGGGCTCCCAGTGAGCCGGCTGCACCGCGTGACCGATACGACGAAGCTGCGTCCGCCTGCCGGACGCATTGGGACAGGATCGGAGCGGCGGGCGGCTGGCGCCCGGAAAAAGCGATGCGCAAATTCCTCTGACGCGCAGTAAAGAGCTTTTTCAGCCAGACGCCCAGAGCGACCTTCCTCTTTTGGGTCCAGGGGGACATCCCCTGGTCGTTGTGGGTGGGTAGGGAGTCCAGAGGGCCTAGGGAGGGGGAATCGAAACACCCTCCCTGGCCCTCTGGCCCCTGCGGAGCAGAAAATAGCTGCAGCTTTGCCGCAAGCAGCCCTCTCAGTCTCGCTTCGCTCGCCAGCTCCCCCACACGCGGGGGAGCCAAAACGTAATCTGTAGGTTGCTACCTCTCCTGCGTGCGGGAGAGGTGGCCCGCAGGGCCGGAGAGGGCCGGCCATTTGAAAGGACAAGTTCTCAGCCCCCACTTCCCTCTTGATTTTGCCTGCGATTCAGGGTAATATAGTGCTATATACTATAAGGAGGAATTGGGAATGAAAACGATAGGCTTTATTGGCTGCGGCAATATGGGCGGGGCCATGGCCCGGGCCGTCTGCCGGGTGGCTGCGCCGGAAGATGTAGTGCTGGCAAACCGCACCCCCGCCAAGGCGCAGGCCCTGGCCGGCGAGCTGGGCTGCCGCACCGGCTCCAACGAGGACGCCGCAGGCTGTGACATGGTTTTTCTGGGGGTCAAGCCCCAGATGATGGCCGGGATGCTGGCTCCCCTGCAGGGCCTTTTTGCCGCCCGGGCAGCCCGGGGCGAACGGTTCATCCTGTGCACCATGGCGGCGGGGCTGTCCATGGCGCAGATCCGGCAGATGGCCGGCGGGGATTATCCCATCGTCCGCATCAACCCCAATATCCCCTCCGCAGTGGGCGAAGGGATGGTGCCCTACTGCACCCTGGGCCTCACCGGGGACGAGGAAGCCAGCGCCTGCCGCCTGCTGGTCGGCGCCGGCCGGGTGGATTCCATCCCCGAAAACCTGATCGACGCGGCCAGCTGCGTGTCGGGCTGCGGCCCGGCCTGGGCCTGGCAGTTCATCGAGGCCCTGGCCGACGGCGGCGTGGCCTGCGGCCTGCCCCGGGCCA
>ERZ1643251.5449-NODE-5449-length-10386-cov-10.151873_pt1 | contig 10386 bp, 12 predicted proteins | sample MGYA00579261_ERZ1643251 | MGnify/ENA primary metagenome ERZ1643251 (study PRJEB29033, sample SAMEA4952267) | chicken gut metagenome | biome: Broiler Chicken; feature: Gastrointestinal Tract; material: Caecum | place: Ireland | collected 2018 | study: Broiler...
AAACTTTTTGACTTTACGGCGTTATTGTGATAAAATTTAAATATGCTTGATGAAGTGTTTAAAAAATCTTTGCAGTTTGAAAATTTTTTGAAAACTGTTAAAAATGGTAAGACCTCGCATTCATTTTTGCTGATTAGCAAAGATGCTTTTTCGGCGCAAACTATGGCAAACCTTTTTGCTGAGGCGCTGTTGTGTCCAAACCTTTGCGGCGAATGCGAAAATTGCAAAAAAATTAAAAGCAAAACTCATCCTGATGTTAAGTATTTCCCAGAAGGCGCAAAACTTTTGGTGGAGGACAGCAAAAAAATTGTGGATGAAAGTTTTGTCAAGCCAATTTTTGCGGACAAAAAAATCTTCATCATCTGCAATGTGGATTTGTCAACCGAAGAGGCGCAAAACAAACTTTTAAAATCGCTTGAAGAGCCACAAAAAAATGTTTACTACATTTTAACCACTTCAAATTTAGATAAGGTTTTGCCCACAATCAGGTCCAGGTGCGATAAAATCACTTTGGCGCCGGCAAGTGAAGATCAAATTCAACCCTATCTTTCTGGCGATGAGCAAAAAAAATATTTGGCACTTAAACTGGGTCAAGGGTATGTTGCAAAAACACTTGAACTGAACAAAAAAAGCAACTTGCCAGCGCTGTTTGAACTGGGGCTGGGGCTTTTGAGGGATTGTTCATCAAGCAAAGACGCAGTTGTTTGGTCAAGAAAAATAATCGACCAAAAGGCAGATTTTAATTTGCTGATAGAAATTATTTCGCTGCTTATTGAAGATGCGCTTATGTTGAAAATTGATAAAAATGCGGCCGTCAACTTTGAAAATTTTAGGGCGCAAATTTTGCAGATTGCGCAGATGCTTTCAATAAAATGCCTTTCACAACTTCAAGGCGTGCTTGGCAGGGCGGTGCGAGACCTTTCTTACAATGTAAGTTTTCCGCTGGTTGCGGACAATTTGGTTATGAAAATTTTGGAGGTTAAATACTTATGCAAATAGAAGTTGTGGGTGTTAAGTTTAGGCACGGAGTGCACACATATTCTTTCAGCCCAAACGGAAAAGACTATAAAGTTGGCGACAGAGTTGTTGTGGAAACTGATAAGGGCAGCGACCTTGTCAGGGTTGTGGAAGAAAAGAAAACCATAGATGCCTCAACTTTGGAAGAGCCACTGAAAAATGTGATTAGGCTTGCCAGTGAAGAAGAGATTAAAAAGGCGGAAGAAAACGACGAGAAAGCCTCTTCATTTTTGCCAGAGGTAAGGCAAATGGCAAAGCAAAGCGGGCTGGAAATGAAAATAGTTGCAGTGGAAGCCAACTATGATTTTTCGCGCATGACGGTGAACTTTACTGCCGAGGGTAGGGTTGATTTTAGGGCGTTTGCAAAAAAACTTGCCGAGCGCTTTAAAACCAGAATTGAACTTAGGCAAATTGGGCCTCGGGATGCTGTTAGATATATGGGCGGGCTTGGAATTTGCGGAAAAGAATGTTGTTGCGCTCAGGGCTATGGGCAGAGCGACCACATTTCAATCAAAATGGCAAAAAATCAAAACCTGTCGCTCAATCCAAGTTCAATCAGCGGCGTTTGCGGCAAACTGCTGTGCTGCCTGGCTTACGAAAACCAAACATATGCCGATGCGCTTAAAAGCATGCCAAAAGTGGGCAGCATTGTGCAAACTAAGGATGGCAAAGGCAAGGTTATGTATAACGACCTGTTGAACAGAAAGGTTTCTGTTAAGTTTGAAGATGAAAGCATGAGCGAAATTAAGGAATATGACGAAAGCGAAATTAAGTTTGAACGAAAATGAAAGATTGGATGATTTGCAGTTTGAAGGGTTGAAAATTGTGCAAAACAAAAACCTTTATTCTTTCACGTCCGATTCCGTTGTGCTGGCAAACTTTTTAAAAATTAAAAGAGGCGAAAACGCTGTGGAGATTGGCTCTGGCAGCGGCGTTATTTCAATTTTGGCCACCAAAAAAACAAATGCCAAAAGCATAATTGGCTTTGAAGTTCAGCGCGAACTTTTTGAAATGGCAAACAAAAGTTTAATTTTAAATGATATTTCAAACGTGCGGTTTGTCAATGACGATGTGCGTAGTTACAAAAAATATATTCAGCCTGGCAGCGTGGATGTGGTGTTTTCAAACCCACCATACAAGCGTCAGGGCTCGGCGCAGGATAATCAAAATCAAAGCAAAGCCGTTGCGAGACATGAAAAATATTTGCCGCTGCAAGATTTGGTGGAGTGTGCAAACGGCATGCTAAAATTTGGTGGCAGGGCGTATTTTGTATATGACGCGGATAGATGTGCGGAAATGATTTTTGAACTAAAATGCGCAAAATTGCAGCCAAAACGCATGTTTTTCACCGAAAATGGCAAAGGGAAAGTGATATTATTCGTTGTTGAGGCGGTTAAGGGCGGCAAAGATGGGGTTACAGTTTTGCCAAACCTTATCACAAACGACAAAGACGGAACTTACTTAGAAGACATTAAAAAAGGGGTGTGGGAAAAATAAATACGCTTCTTGACAAAGGATTAAAAATAGAATACAATTAAAGTATGGGAGGCAAAAATGAAAAAAGCAGAAGCAATAAAAATTATTGAATCAATTTGTTCTTTTGAAAATTATTTGGAAAGAAATAAAGTGGAGGGAAAGAAAAAATGAAAGGAAAAATTGAGTTTTTTGGTGGAAGAAGATGGTACTCTTGATGGTGCCCCTTGTGTTAAATTAGAAGGGGTTGCTCAAAGCAACAAAATTGTTGGGGCATATTATTATGATGGTAATGGGAATGTAAAAAATTTATCTATAGGTTCTGTAAGACGTATACGACTTGGTGATGATATGTTATATGTTGTTTCACCAACCGGCAGACATGTTTGTGTAGTCGATCAAAGAGGGAATTGCGGTGTGCTTCCCATTGGGTGGAATAGAAAAATTACAGCTACGGAAGATGGCTTTATTAAAATTGAAGGAGTTGAGGGTTCATGCCTATATTATGACAGGTTGTTCCAAGAATCAACACAGCCAACAGAATTAGGCAAAGCGCTTTATCAATATGATAGAGAAAACATCAAACCAGAGGACGTTATTGACGCTTATTTTAAAGAAGCGTATAAAGATGATCGTAAGGGTGTGATAAAAAACAAGGTAATGGAATTTATTTTAAACGAAGAAAAAGCAAGAGCTTTTAGAGAAATCGAAGGGATGGAGGATGTTCCTGATGAGTATGTGAAAAGCTTAGAAAGTAAAATTGCTGGCATTGAAGCACATTTAACGCTCAAACAAGAAAGATTACAAAAAAGAGAAGCAGCAAAGAAAGCAATTTCTTCAATCTCATTTGACAATAAATTTTAGTTTGCTTTTAAAAGAAAAAAACATGGCATGCGCCATGTTTTTTTACATCACTCGGCATAGCAGGCATGCAACGATTGCGCCAATGATTGAGGCGACCAAGGCGCATGGAATTGCATAGTAAAGTTTTTTAACTTTGGTTTGTGAAAAATAGACGGTGGCAACATAGAAGATTGTTTCGCTGCAACCCAAAATCACGCAGGCGCAGCGAGAGATATAACTGTCGGCGCCATAGGTGGCAAGCACATCATCCAAAAGCGCGAAAGAGCCAGAGCCTGTGAAAGGGCGAAGCAATACAAGTTCGCATAGTTCGGGCGGGATGCCTAAAAAGGTGAAAACCGGCGTAAGAATTTGCGCAAGAAAGGCGGTTACGCCGCTTACTCGCAGCAGTGCCACCGCAATCATTATGCAGGCGATGAATGGAAAAATTGAAACAACAAGGCTTATGGCGCCTTTTGCACCTTTGACGAACGTGTCATAGGTGTTTATTTTTTTGAAGAAGCCATATAAAAACAGCGCTACAAATAAAACAGGAAGAATGTAAATGCTCATGGGCGCCTTCTTCTTGCTTTAAGTTTTTTGTGAATCATATCGCAAATTAAAACAAATGCAATGCCCAGACCGGTGGTTACAATGGTTGAAAGAAGGGTGGGCAGAATAATGTCAGCGGCGTCCGCACTTCCGGCATTGGAGCGCAGGCTGATTACCGTGCTTGGCAGCAATTGAATTGAGGTTGCATTCACCACAATAAGCATAATCATGGAAAAATTTGCTTTTCCGCTGCCGTCATCAAGCGCTTGCATGGCTTTTATGCCCATTGGGGTGGCGGCATTGCCAAGGCCAAGCATGTTTGCAGACATGTTTAGGGCAATCATCTTTTGAATTTCTTCATTGTCAACTCTAAAAAGTTTTTTGATAAGCGGGCGCAAAAGCCTGGCAAGTTTTTGCCCCAGTCCGCTTACATCCACAATCTCCAAAAGCCCCAGCCAAACAGCATAAACCGCGCAAAGTTCAATGCAAAGTTCCAGCGCCGAAGTGGAGGCGCCAATCATCGCATCCAGCGTTGCGCCAGGGTCAACAAAAATCAGCACGCCGATTGAAATCAGCATCATAAACAGCCAAATTTTATTCATAGTGTAAATATATGCCTTTCGCCCATATTTCTTGACAATAAGCCGCTTTTGTGCTAGGCTTTAAGCATGTTTATCGATGCGCATGCACACATTTACGAAAGCGATGTTAAGGCGGTTTTGGCAAGGGCTAAGGAGGCGCTTGTTGACTTTGTCATTTGCCCGGCAAGCGACTTTGAAAGCATCAACAAAACTCTTGAAATTGCCGAGGAAAATCCAGAGGTGTTTGCCTGCATAGGCTTTCATCCGCAGGATGCAGAGCAATATTTAAATGGCGGCAGAGAGTTTTTGATTGAAAAGGCAGCAAACAAAAAGGTGGTGGCAATTGGTGAGATTGGCCTAGATTATCACTTTGGCGGCGAGGACAGAAACCTTCAAAAACAAATTTTTGACGAACAGATAAAACTTGCCAGCAGTTTAAATTTGCCGATTGTTGTTCACATCAGGGACGCGATGGAGGACGCACTGCAAATTTTGCAGAACAACGCAGAAATCTTAAAAGGCGGGGTGGTGCACTGTTTCAGCGGTGAAGGGCAGGACGCGCAAAAAATTATGGCGCTGGGGCTGGATTTCACTGTTGGCGGAGTGCTTACTTTTAAAAACGCCGCACATCTTAGAGAGGTGGTTGCAGGCATTCCACTTGACAGGCTGATGCTTGAAACCGACACACCATATCTTGCGCCAGAGCCATATAGGGGCAAGGTGAACGAGCCAAAAAATGTGGTGCTGGTTGCGCAGAAATTGGCGGAAATTAAGGGTGAAAATATTGAAAATATTGCAAAAATAACCTCAAAAAATGTAAAAAGGGTGTTCAAAATATGAAATTTAACTTTAAAAAGAAGTTTGGGCAGAATTTTATAACCGATAAAAATTTGTTAAAAAGCATTTGTTTGGATGCCGACATTCACGCAACCGATGAGGTTTTGGAAATTGGTGCGGGCATGGGTGCACTTACAAGCGCGCTTTGCCAAAAAGCAAAAAAGGTTGTCGCCTATGAAATTGACCAGGAACTTAAACCACACTTGCAAGCGCTGGAACTTGAAAACCTTGTTTTGCACTTTGAGGACGCATTAAAAAAACCGCTTGCGCAGATTGAAAGTGATTTTGAGGGCTGTTACAAACTTGTGGCAAATTTGCCATATTACATCACAACCCCGCTTATCTTTAAGTTTTTGCAGAGCGCTTTGGTTGATTCAATCACCATCATGGTTCAAAAAGAAGTGGGGGAAAGAATTGTGGCTCAGTTTGGCGGCAAAGATTACGGCGCACTTTCGGTTTGTTGCCAATATTTTGGCAAGCCGAAAATCATGCGAAAAGTGCCAAAGAGTGTGTTCACTCCTCAGCCGGATGTGGATTCTTGCATTGTGCGGCTTGACATTGAAAAAAGATATGATGAAAATGCAGCAAATTTTTTCCAGGTGGTAAGAATGTGCTTTAAAAGCCGAAGAAAGACTTTGCTTAACAACCTTGCCGAAGGCTTGGGCATTGAAAAGTCCGCGCTGAGCGGATTGGGCCTTGATTTAAACAGGCGCGCAGAACAACTTTCGCCAACCCAGTTTGAACAACTTACGCTTTTACTCAAAGATTATTTGGGGCAAGATAAAATTGTGCCGATGCTGCAATAAACATGCCAAAGCAACGTTTTAAGTTCGGCAATTTCTTCCTGCGTTCTGTTGCGACAAAGTTCAATGGCAATGGCGGAGGAGAGATACAGCATTTGCGTTGACGGAATGTGTTTCATAACAATATTTATGAGTTTTTTTGCAAAAAAGTTTCGAAAAGGTATATTTATATGTTAAAATATTATTATACAGGTGATGAATATGGATTATAAGCAAGAATTTTTAGAGATTTTTTATGACAATATCGAGCGCGATGGCAGCGACAAACTTTTGGAATGGCTGGAAAAAAGCGATTTCTTTTCGGCGCCTGCTTCAACCAACAGGCACAGCGCCGAGGAGTGCGGGCTTTGCAAGCATTCGGTGTTTGTTTACAGAAGAATGGTTAAACTTTTGCAAAGCGAATATGGCAGCGATTGGCACAAAAAAGTGTCGCCAGAAAGCGTGGCAATTATGGCGCTTTTGCATGATGTTTGTAAGGTGGATTGTTACAAGGCCGACACCAAAAATGTCAAGGACGAAAACGGCGTTTGGCAGAAAGTGCCATATTACAAATTTGAAGATAATCTTCCATATGGCCATGGCGAAAAAAGCGTGTATATCATCAGTTCTTTTATCAAACTTTCGCGCGAAGAGGCAATGGCAATAAATTGGCACATGGGCGGCTTTGACAGCAGGGTGAAAGGCGGCTACTATGGGCTTTCAACCGTGTTTTATACTTATCCTACCGCATTATTCTTGCATTTGGCGGATATTGAGGCGACTTATTTAGACGAAACTTGTTAAAAAAGCCTATTGACTTTTGCGGTAAAGTGGTATATAATTATGTTAACAAAAAAAGGGAGGCTGAAAAATGGCTGACACAAATAATAATTTAACTGATAAAGAAAAAGCAGAAGCAGCAGCAGCAGAAGCATTTGCAGAGATTGATGCCGCTGTGGGAAAAAAGGCAGTTAAAGAGCCTGCCGATGCTTCTGCTGTGGCTGACAAGGCATCAGAGGCTGCTGCGAAGGCAGCATCTTCAACTGAAACTGATCCAACGGCTGGCAACGCACTTGGAGAAGATTTGTCATTGCCAGAAGGACGTGAAGCTAAGGATGCCGTTCCAAAAGCTGGAGAGACGCCTGTTGAAGGCAAAACAGGAGAGAACTCTGAGGCAGAAGAAGTCAGTGAAGATGAGGTGCCAACTGATGAAGGGAATTCAAATTATGTACCAGTTGATGGGTCTGCAACAGGAATGCCAAAGGGAGAGTTGAGAGGAAAGGAAGAAGAGGAAGAAAAGGAACCAATATTGGAGACTGTACCTGCTGAAAGCAAAGCAGAAAGTGAAACTGAAAGCAGATTGGATAAGTTTAATAAGGCTTATCAGAAGTTGCTGGATGCAGATAGAAACGTAATAGCTGGCACCAGCCTGTTGGACGCAGCTTTGACTGAAGCCAAAAACGCGAAAGCGAAAAAACTAGACCGCGAAAAGAGAGAACAAAAATACGATGATCTTAAAATAAAAACAGAAGCGCTTAATGGTTATGTAAATGGCACAAAAACCGAAGGAGGCTCAACCAAAGCCATTGCAGATTTAGAAAGTTTTACATCGTTTGTGATGACAGATATAGGTGTTTCACCGGAAAAGCAGGCTTTGGCCACACAGTTAATCGAACAAGCGAAAGCCGATAATACAACCGCGAATAGCAAATTAGCCGAAGCTAGAAAAATTTTGAAAAGGAGAGAAATATTAAAGAAAGCAATCGTTGGTTTAGGAATTAGTACTGCAGCAGCTCTTGTTATTGGGTCTATCGGTGAAATTCCTGATGCATATGGTCATGGTTGGTGGTTCCTCGGTGGAGAGGCGCCGCCACCACCTAACGACAACCAAATCATTATCGATGTTGATGATATGGATGTCGCGCGCATTCAAAGTGTTTTGAATGGCGTTATTGGAAACACATCAGTTAAAGTTGAGGCCATCAAAAGTATTCAGGTTGATGCGGATAACAACTATCATTTGATTTTGGATGCCGATAAAAAGGGAACAGATTGCTTGATTGACATCAACATGGGCGAGCAGTCTGGCTTTGAAGATACAACGGCGCTTGTTGAAATCTTAATGGATACGGAACTAAATAAAGACGACATTAACACATACTACGCCTTGAATAGTTTTATTAATGACGAAGCAGCAACTGCCAATATTTCAGTTGCTATTGAAAATCAGCTGGGCAGCACTGGAACAGCAAGCGGCGGAGTTTATGCAAAAGCCTCTTATGCAACCGACAGGGTTAATGGCGTATATAACGCAGACATTGACTTCCTTGTTTTTGATGAGGCAGGAAACGCTAGCATTATGGATGATGCGATTACTGCATCCAGCAAAAGTGATTTTAGAAGCAATTTATGGGCCGTTGTTTATCAAGCGTATGGCGGGCCAAGCACCAATTTTGATGGTGAAATAATGCAACACCCAACAATCACAAATTTAACCCCAGCGCAAATGACATTTGTTAATGTAACAACCGGGGCAGCAGTATCAACTGGTATAAGCCTTGAAAGATAATAAAAAAGCCTTATTTACTAAGGCTTTTTTCATATTCTTTTTTGCAGCGCGCAATAACTTTTTTGGCTTCTTTTGAGTCTGCAATTTCCTGAACCACAACTTTTTTGTTTTCAAGTTGTTTGTAAACTTCCAAAAAGTGGCTGATTTCATCAATAAGGTGCGGTGGCAGTTTGGCAATTTCTTTGTAATAATTGTATTGCGGGTCGCCGAACGGAATTGCAATAATTTTTTCATCGCAGGATTTTGAATCCAGCATCTTTATCACACCGATTGGATAGCACCTAACCAAACTCATTTTTTCAATTGGCTGGCTGCACAGCACAAACACATCCAGCGCGTCACCATCGCCGCTTAATGTTCGCGGGATGAAACCATAGTTGGTGGGATAGTGCGTGGAGGTGTAAAGCACCCTGTCTAAAATAATTAGGCCGGTTTGTTTGTCGATTTCATACTTGTTTTTAGAGCCCTGCTCTATTTCTATGTATGCAACAAAATCATTGGGTAAAATTCTGTCGGCAGATATCAATTCATCAATTTTCATGTTAACTCCTTGCTTTAATTTTAGCAAATTTTTAAAAAAATAGCAAAAGTTGTTGACAACTTTTTTTGAATGTGGTATATTTACAAAGCGTTTTATGGGGGATTAGCTCAGCTGGCTAGAGCGCCTGCCTTGCAAGCAGGAGGTCATCGGTTCGATTCCGATATTCTCCACCAGTAGTATAGTTGGGAAATGCCATGCACAAAATATTGTGCGTGGCGTTTTTCATTTTAGCCCGAAATTGGGAAAAATTTTGGGAAAAATTAGTCAAAATCGCTGAAATAATAGGACTTATAGAGATTTTTGATATTTTTAGAATTGATATCTGCCTCCAATTCTGTATAGATATTGTTTGTAATCACGATTGAAGAATGTCCTAAAATTTGCTGTCTGCGCTTGTCAGGCACGCCTAAATAATGCAAATTTGCCGAGCAGGTGTGCCTAAGTGAGTGGAGGTTCAGCGCTTCTGGGAAATTTAAGCGTTTGTAAAGCCTTTTTAATTTATGGTAGTAGGCATCAGCCTTTAAATTAAAAAATGGCTCATTTGATTTTTTATCATAACCGCTTTTTAAAAATTCAATAAAATCATGACTTAAAACAACCGTGCGTTCGGCATTTTCGGTTTTAGTCCCGTGAACCAAAAGTTTATTGCCTACAATATCGTTTAATTTAAACGCGCAGGTTTCTTCACGCCGCGTTCCCACCACTAATGAGAACATTACAAACTTTTTAAAATCTTCATCATATTTTTGTAAAGCAGTTAAAAGCGTCTCTTGTTCTTTAAAAGTTAAACTCAGCCTGTTTTTAATTTTTTTAATGTAAGGCAACTCGACTGCTGCGCTGACATCTTTTTTAATAATTCCAGTATCAAAAGCCTTTTTAAATACCTTTTTTAAAAAAGATAAAATCTTTTCTCGAATCCGTGTTGCGGTGATCTTGTTTATAAAATTTTGTAAATCTGCGGTTGTAATTCCGTCAATTTTGCGGTTGATAAAGGCTTTTGAAATTTGTTTAATGATATTTTCATATTCCTCAACCGTGCTAGCCGCATAATGGCCGTTGCGATATAAATTCATGTAACTTTTAATATAGTCAGTTAAAAACAAGGATTGAGGTTTTCGTACGCCTCGTTTAGGATGCAAAACTTTTTGCACCAGGTCTTCAAAATTTTTAGCCGATTTTGAAGTTGTTAAGCCA
>ERZ1643251.5450-NODE-5450-length-10384-cov-9.125569_pt1 | contig 10384 bp, 9 predicted proteins | sample MGYA00579261_ERZ1643251 | MGnify/ENA primary metagenome ERZ1643251 (study PRJEB29033, sample SAMEA4952267) | chicken gut metagenome | biome: Broiler Chicken; feature: Gastrointestinal Tract; material: Caecum | place: Ireland | collected 2018 | study: Broiler...
TTCTTTTATACCATAATTTATGATGTAGTCGGCAAGATATTCATGAATTACTATTTCATTTGACGATGTTGGAATACTTCCGGTTAAATTTGTTAATATTTTAGGATCTTTTATTTCTACATAAGAGGTAATATTGGGAGTAGTTGGAAATAATTTGGACGGTTCTTGTGGTGTATTTAAGTAAAATGTTAGAGGAGTTGTAAAGTCGTATAATTCATAAATAGGGTTTGTCGTTCCTGAGTAGATATTTTTTAGATATTGGTCTTCCGAGGTTTGCCATTCTTCTTTCCATTTAGTATTTTGGACATAGTTTATTTTATGAACTTCTATGTTGTAGTTTTCGTTTAAGTTCATTAATTTTATGGCTAGACTTGTACTATTAAAAAGAGAGCTATTTATTAGTAAGATGCAACACAGTAAAGATATAAAGAATAAAATTATTGTTAGAATACATTTTTTGGGATATCGTTTTAAGTTATTCCACGCTAATTTTAGAGCAAAAAGAAATGGTAGATGAGACTCTTTTAAAGTTAGAGTAGTTTTTTCTGGGTTAAGGGTAGGCTTTGTGTCGTTTATGATTTCACCATCTTTTAATTCGATGATACGATCTGCATATTTTTGGGCTGCTTCTAAATCGTGTGTTACAATAATGACAAGTTTTTCTTGGCTAATTTCTTTTAAAATTTCAAAAATTTGTTCACTATTTATTTTATCTAAATTCCCGGTAGGTTCATCCGCTAAAATTATCCGAGGATTTTTTATTAAGGCCCGGAGTATCGCGATCCGTTGTTTTTGGCCTCCTGATAGTTCGTTCATTTTTCTTTTGCCTAAATTTGTTAACGACACTTTTTCTAGATAGGCATCTAGTTCTTTTTCTGATATTTTTTCTTGTTGTAGTTCTTTGGCAAGTCTTATGTTATCGTAAACATTGTAGGCATTTAAAACATGAAATTCTTGAAAGACAAAGCCAACATAGGAATTTCTGTAATTATCTAATTCTTTTTCTGTGAATTCATTTATATTTTTGTTTTCTATTATCATGCTTCCTGAAGTACATGAGTCTAAGGCACCTAGAATATTTAATAATGTTGATTTTCCACAGCCACTTTTACCAGTGATAAAAACCATACCTTTGCTTTCGAAGGTTAAGTTAATGTTTTTTAAGGCTACTACTTGTGGTGAATTTTTTGTTAGATATATTTTTTCTATCTCTTTTAAAACAATCATATAAAACTCCTATTCTTAGTAGTAGTGTAACACAATATTATTGTGAAATAAAGTTGAAAACTAGTAGGTTATACGAAAATATTGAAGATTTTTCTCATTGGAAATGTTTCAAATGTGTGGTATAATGTTTATGGAAAGAACTTGTTCTTTCGAACTCAAAAAAAGTATAATATGGATTGTTTTATTCATATTATACTTATAGGACATAAAAAGAACTATCTGACTTTCGCTTGTTAGATGTTTCCTAGTCCTAAATGTTTGTTCTAAGAAAACACCTATTCAGTGATGAGTAGGTGTTTTCGCATATTTTTAGTCCTTCTTTGTAGGATAAATTTTGGAAAGTACTACTAAGAGTACAATCAAGACTATCAAGTAGTCCATCTATAAACCCTTTCTTCATAGGACCACCTCCTCCTAAAAATTAATTATAGCTTTTTAGGACTGAGGAAAAAACACCTAACTATCAGATAGTTCTATTTCATCATATAACAATAAACTTCTTTTTTCTATAAATTTTATAAAATATTCTTTACAAAATCTTTACCTTTTTTCCTTTACGTAAATTGCTTTTGTGTGTTATACTTTCTAAGGTGAATGATATGGCAAAACAAAAAACATATGATGAACATTCTATTAAGATTTTGGAAGGGTTAGAAGCAGTTCGAAAACGACCAGGAATGTATATTGGTTCTACGGATAAACGTGGTATGCATCATTTGGTTTGGGAAATTGTGGATAATTCGATTGATGAAATTATTAATGGATATGGTAATTATATCAAAATTTTATTACATAAAGATGGTTCGATTACGGTAGCAGATAATGGTCGTGGTGTGCCTATTGGAATGCACGAAAGTGGGAAGAGTACCCCAGAAGTTATTTACACGATTTTACATGCTGGTGGAAAGTTCGAAACAGATGGATATAAAGTATCTGGAGGATTACATGGTGTTGGTGGCTCTGTTGTAAATGCTTTATCTAGTCGCATGGAAGTTACAATTTATCGTGAAGGAAAGATTAGTCAGATTAAATTCCGCGATGGTGGACATGTAGAAAGTCCATTAAAAACGATTGGTGAATCGAAAAAAACTGGAACGATTGTTACTTTTTTGCCGGATAAAGAGATATTTAAAAATTGTAATTTTTCTTTTACAACGATTTGTGAAAGAATGCAAGAAAGTGCCTTTTTGCTTTCGAATGTTACGATTGAGGTTATTGATGAAGAAGATAACTTAAGTGCAAAATATCATTATGAAAACGGGATTGTTTCTTTTGTAGAATATATGAATGAAAATAAAACTGCTATTTCTAAAGTTGTTCATTTTCAAAATACGAAGAATAAGATTGAAGTTGAAATTGCTTTACAATATACTGACTCTTATAACGAACAAATTTTGTCTTTCGTAAATAATGTAAAAACTGGTGATGGTGGAACTCATGAAGTTGGATTTAAAACAGGTATTACGAAAGCTTTTAATGATTATGCAAAGTCAAATGGTATTTTAAAAGGAAAGGATGCTTCTTTAGATGGTAGTGATGTTCGTGAAGGATTGAGTGCAATTATCTCTGTAAAAATTCCTGAGGAACTACTACAATTTGAAGGACAAACAAAAGGAAAGCTTGGTACTTCGGAAGCTCGTAGTGTTGTAGAAAGTATTACTTATGAAAATATGAAGTTTTTCTTAGAAGAAAATAAGGAAACAGCAGTTGGTATTTTGGAGAAAGCTCAGAAAAGTAAACTTGCTCGTGAAGCCGCTAGAAAAGCACGAGAAAGTGTTAGAAAAGGTGGTGGCAAGAATAATAAAGAGCGAATTCTTTCTGAGAAGCTTGCAAAGGCTACAGGTAAGGATTATGCTAAAAATGAACTCTTTTTAGTCGAGGGTGATAGTGCCGGTGGTTCTGCAAAAAGTCATCGTAATCGTGAAACACAAGCTATTTTACCGCTTCGTGGTAAAGTGTTAAACTGTGAAAAAGCAAGTGCAAAAGATATTGAAGCAAATGCGGAACTAAGGCAACTTGAGTATGCGATTGGGGCAGGACTTGGACCAGATTTTGATTATCGTGAAAGTAACTATGGAAAAGTTATTATAATGACCGATGCCGATGTCGATGGTTCTCATATTCAAATTCTTTTGATTACTTTCTTTTACCGTTTTATGCGTCCTTTAATTGAACAGGGAATGCTTTATGTTGCAACACCTCCTTTGTATGCGATTGAAACAAGTAAGGGAAAGGAATATATTGCAACGGATGAAGAATTAGAAGAAAGAAAAAAGACTTTAAAGGGAAGTTATAAAGTGCAACGATTTAAAGGTCTTGGTGAGATGAATGCAGATGAGCTTTATGAAACAACAATGAACCCTGCTAATCGAAGATTATATCGTATTAATTTAACAGATGCTGCGATTGCTGAGAAAAGAATTCATGTTTTAATGGGTGATGAAGTTGCACCACGTAAAGAATGGATTAATGAAAATGTTGATTTTACTTTAGAAGATGATTTTAGAAAATAAAGAGGATATTGTATGAAAATCGTGATAGAAAAATTGAAAAAAGAAGATTTAAAAGATGCTATCTTGGTTTATGATGAAAATCATAATAGTATAACAAACTATGATAAATTGTATAAGGTGTATACAGAAATATATGAAAATCCTCTTTATCATAATTTTGTGGCAAAAGCCGATGATAAAATTGTAGGACTTGCAACAATTATTCTTAATTATGATATTGTCGATGATTTAAAACCATTTTTGACTGTTTGGAACTTTGGAATAAAAGAAACATATCGCAGAAAGAAAATTGGAACAAAAATGTTTCAACATATTTTAGAATTTGCAGAAAAATATGAATGTAGTTTTATTTCTTTACTTGCAGAAAAAGAGAACATCGGAGCTCAATTATTTTATGAAAAAATGGGATTTTCTAAAGAGGTAGGCTATGTAAAATTTTTAAATTAATAAGAAAGAGAATTTTATGAAGTAATGAATAACAATGGGAAGTGATTGAATGAAAATAAATTATTCAGATGAAAAAGTGATTAAAAATTGTAAGTCTATCTTTTTAGCTGGTCCTACCCCACGAAGTGAACAAGAGGTTTCTTGGAGACAAGAAGCGTGTCATATATTAGAGGAAAATGGCTTTGATGGCGTTGTTTATGTTCCGGAATATTCTACTTGGAAACCTAAGGAAAATTATATTGACCAAGCTATGTGGGAAAGAGAAGCACTTTTTGCAGCCACTGTGATTGTTTTTTGGATACCACGCAAATTACCAGAGATGCCTGGTTTTACGACGAATGTTGAGTTTGGATATTATCTTCATACAAAAAAAGTATTATATGGTAGACCTAATGATGCAGCTAAAATAAAATATTTAGATTGGCTTTATGAATTAGATTATCAAAGAAAGCCTATTGATGATTTGGAAGTTTTAATGATAAAAGCGATAGAAGAAGCAAATATAAAATATCAATGAAAGGAAGTAACAGTATGGCAAAGAAGAAAGAAGAGAAAACAATTATTGAGAAAATTTATGATTATAGTTTAGAAGAAATTATGGAGACTGGTTTTGGAAGATATTCGAAAGAAATTATTCAGGAACGGGCCTTACCAGATGTTCGCGATGGATTAAAGCCAGTACAAAGACGTATTTTATATGCCATGTATATTTCTGGATTTACGCATAATAAGCCTTATCGGAAAAGTGCCAAAGCTGTAGGAGATATTATGGGTAATTTCCATCCACATGGAGATTCTTCTATTTATGATGCTTTAATACGAATGAGTCAACCTTGGAAAATGCGTGAGACTTTGATTGATGTTCACGGAAATAATGGTAGTATCGATGGCGATGGGCCAGCCGCAATGCGTTATACTGAGGCAAGATTATCTCGGTTCGCTGAAGTTATGCTTGAAGGAATTAAGAAAAATACTGTTAAGATGACTTATAACTTCGATGATATGGAGTTAGAGCCTACTGTTTTACCAGCTTATTTTCCTAATTTGCTTGTTAATGGTTCGACGGGTATTTCTGCTGGATATGCAACCAATATTCCAACACATAATTTGAGTGAAGTAATTGATGCAACGATTAAACGAATTGAGTCTCCTAATTCTCGACTCGAAACGATTATGGAATTACTTCCAGGACCAGACTTTCCAACTGGCGGTGTTATTGAAGGAAAGCAAGGACTTATTGATGCTTATACTAAAGGAAAAGGAAAAGTAGTTTTAAAAGCAAAAACAGAAGTTGTTACTAAAGGAAATAAGAAACAAATTATCGTTCATTCTATTCCGTATGAAGTTGTAAAAGAACAGCTTGTAAAAAAGATTATTGATATTAAGTTAGATAAGAAAATTGAAGGAATTAATGATGTCATTGATGAGTCTGATCATGAACATATGGCACGATTAGTGATTGATTTAAAGAGTGGGGCAAATGCTGAACTTGTTTTAAATTATTTGCTTAAAAATACTGATTTACAAGTGAATTATAATTTTAATATGGTTGCGATTGTAAATAGAAGACCACGACTTGTTGGTATTTTAGAAATTTTAGATGCTTTTATTGCTCATCAAAAAGAAGTGATTATCAATCGTACTGAGTTTGATCTTGCTACCGCTAGAGCGCGTTTTCATATATTAGAAGGACTTATGAAAGCTATTTCTATTTTAGATGAAGTTATCGCGACTATTCGGGCTAGTAAAAATAAAGCAGACGCTATTGAAAATTTGTGTAAAAAATATGAGTTTACGTTTGAACAATCTAAGGCTATTGTAGAGTTACAACTTTATCGTTTAACAAATACAGATATTGTAGATATTGAGAGTGAAATGGCTAAACTTAAAAAAGATATGTATATTTGGGAACAAATTTTAAATAATGAAGAGGCTTTAAAACATGTCATGAAAAATGAATTAAAGTTAATTAAAAAAGAGTATGGTAATCCAAGACGTACAGAAATAAGAGATGAAGTAACGGAAATTAAACTTGATATGAAGAGTATGATACCAAAAGAGAATGTGGTAGTTCTTGTTACGAATGATGGTTATATTAAACGCGTTAGTAGTAAAGCATATCAGTCTAATAATGAAGAGCCAGCAATGAAACCAGGAGACTTTATTAAAAATTTATTTGAAGTTACTACATTAGATAATATTTTGATGTTTACCAATAAAGGAAATTATATTTTTATGCCAGTTCATAAAATTCCAGAAGGAAAGTGGAAAGAACTTGGAAAACACGTAAATAATGTTGTCTCTTTAAGTCCAGAAGAGCAAATTGTAGCATCCTTTATTTATGAACCAGATAAGGAAATTATTTCTGCAACGAAGGCAGGTATGATTAAACGTACTAAGGCTAGTGATTATGAAGTATCTAGAACTAGTAAAGCAATTAGTTCTATGAAGTTAAAAGAACAAGATGAAGTCGTGTCTGTTATAGAAGCTACTCAGGATATTTTGACAATTTCACAAAATGGTTATTATTGTAAATTTAATAAACTAGAAGTACCGATGGTCGGGGTTCGTGGTAGTGGTGTGAAAGCAATGAACTTGAAAGATGATGCAGTCGTGGCAGTTTTAGCTTTAGATGGTGCGGAATATATTACACTCTTTACTAATCAAAATACGGCAAAACGTATTAAAGTGAGTGAATTAGTCGAAACTGGAAGAGCAAAACGTGGTAATACGCTTATGAAAAAAGTAAAAAGTACTTCTTATTCTATCATAAATGCATTTAGTACTAATCCACGTAGTGAGATTTTGTATGGAAATAAGAATGATGCTTATGAAATAAAAAATAGTGAAATTCCAATTATGGATTTACAGAGTACAGGGTCTCAATTTACTAAGAAGGAGGTTCTATATGCTTCTTTAAAGACTTTGTTAGAAGGAAAAGAAAAAGAAGTAGAAGAAAAAACAGAACAAGCCGAAAAAAAGGAAGAACAAGTCGCTTTTAAATTAGATGATTTTAAGTTATAAAACTAAAAATCACTTACTCGCATACAATGTAGTAGGTGATTTTTTTATGAATAAAAAAGAGGAATTCAAGGCATTTGCTAGAATGCATCCTGAATTGTTAAATTATGTAAGAAATAAAGAGATGACTTGGCAACAATTTTATGAGATCTATGATATTTATGGAAGTGATGAAGCAGCATGGTCGACTTATTTTCATAAAACAGGGACACAGGCAAAAAGTAATGTGGAACCTTTGGGAGCAATTACTGAAAAACTTAAAAATATTGATATGAATTCCATTCAAGAACATATTAAAACGGCTCAGAAAGCACTTAGTTTGGTTAGTGAATTAACTGGAAAAAGCGAAACAACTACCCCTTTAACGGCATCTGTTCCTAAAGTGCCAAGACCAATTGATAAATTTTTTGAGGATTAGATATGGAAATAAACTTACAAAGAAAGCTACTTGAGAAGCCGAAGATGTATCAATATTTGAAAGAGAATTCTTATTGGATAAAGTATTTAAATCGGGAACCAGAAATTTATAAAGAGTTTGAAACTAGAATGAAAGAGCTTTATCATGAAAGAGTTACCGATAAGGTGAGTAATGCGATTGATCAAATTGATTTAATCAATGGAGTGTTAATGGCTTTAAAATAAAAATTGACATTTTAAAAATAGTCAAGTATGATTTTCTTAAGGAGAATATTGTTATGAAAAAGTTGTTTCGGAGTTATAAGAATACTATTCTTTTACTCGGTGGAGTGATTATTGGGGCTATCTGTGGTGTTATTTTTAAGAGTGATGCGGCAGTAGTCAAGCCTTTGGGGGATTTGTTTTTAAATTTACTTTTAATTAGTATTGTGCCTTTGATATTCTTTTCTATTTCTTCTTCGATTGCTAAGATGAAGGAGCAGAAGAGGCTTAGTAAAATATTAATTAGTGCGTTTGCTATTTTTCTTATTACATCTGTGATTGCGGTTGTTGTTGGCTTTGTTGCTGTCAAGCCTATTTCGCTGGTCGATTTAGAGGATAGGCAACTGATTGAAGAGTTGTTTGCGACTCCAGAAGAAGAGACGGTTGAACTTAACTTGCTTGCGCGAACTGTTGAGGCATTGTCGACGGATGATTTTGTGAATTTGTTTTCTACCGAACACTTAATTGCACTGATTGTTGTATCGATGTTGTTTGGAATTGCCGTAAATAAAACGGGAGAAAAAGGTAAGGCGATGACCGATTTTCTGGTTTCTGGTAGTGAAGTGATGTATAAGTTTGTAGAGATTATTTCTTATTATGCACCGATTGGACTAGGGTGCTATATGGCTAGTTTAGTTGGAACACTTGGGGATGCGATTGCGGTTGGCTTTTTAAGAGTTACAGTTGTTTATTTTATCGTCAGTATTTTATTTATGTTTCTGTTTTATACGCTTTATGCTTATATATCTTTTGGACGGGCAGGGGTGAAAGCGTATTGGAAGAATATTTTGCCACCAGCATTAACAAGTTTAGGAACCTGTTCTTCTGCTGCTTGTGTTCCTATTAATATTGAAAGTACTAAGAAAATGGGAGTGCCAGCGGATATTGCTGAAGCGACTATTTCTTTAGGAACGAGTTTTCATAAAGATGGATCAGCTATTGGTAGTGTTTTTAAAATTATGTTTTTAGTGTGTTTCTTTGGAACGCCTTTAAATAGTTTGGGAAGTATTGGACAAGTACTAGGAGTATCTTTAATTGCTACACTTCTTGTGACTGCTGTACCGATAGGTGGAGGAACGATTTCTGAAATGCTCATTCTTACATTGATGGGTTATCCAGTGGCTGCTTTACCAATTCTTACCATTGTGGCTACGGTGATTGACGCTCCGGCGACACTTTTAAATGTTGTAGGGGATAGTTCCTGTGCTCTTTTGGTTACTCGGACAGTAGAAGGGAAAAAGGGATTGAAAGTCAAAAAAGTTTGACTTTTTTTCAATTCTTGTTTAGTATATATAGCACCGAGGTGATAGTATGAAAGTTCAGTATATGCTTGGGACACTATCTTACACGAATGAAACAGAGATTTGTAATACTGAGGTTTTGGAAAAGCAATTGAAATTACCTATTCCACTGATTACGGCTGTACAAATTCTTACTAAAAAACATAAAAAACTTAAGAAAATCTATGTTGGAAAAGAGATACAACTCGATTCTTATCAAACCAATTATTTGATAGAGCATTATGATATTTCTTTTGAAGATTGTGTGGATTTGTTGTTACAGGGGTATAAAAGAGCTTGTTTGTTAAATTATAAAAAATATGACCAAATATTGGTTGGTGTAAAAGAGGAAGATGAAGTGGTACCAGACTATTTTGCACTTCGTACTTCTTTAGAAAAACTTAGTTAAAGGAGCATAAGGCTTCTTTTTTTCTTGTAAACTTTAAAAAAAATAATTTTCTCATTTCTTTTTTTCCTGTATAATTAAAATAGGTGAGGTGCGTATGCAAGTTGTATTATTAATTATAGGGTTTGTTATTATTATCAAGGCATCCGATCTTTTGGTGGATGCTTCTAGTGCTCTTGCTACTCGTTTGCGTGTTCCTAAGATGCTTATTGCTCTTACTATCGCGGCTTTTGGAACTTGCGCTCCAGAAATTGCTATTTCTTTTCAAAGTTTAGTGCTGGGAATGGTGAAATTGCTTTTGCAAATGTTGTTGGAAGTTGTGTGGTAAATGTCTTGTTGATAATCGGGTTAGCTAGTTTTATTAAACCGATTAAAATACGTCATGCAACCATAAAAAAAGAGTTACCAATTTTAGTTTTAATTACTTCTGTTTTTGTTATTTTAATGTTGGATAGTTTGTTTAATCCTTATACGAGTGATACGTTTTCTAGAGCGGACGGGATTGTATTATTGTTATTATTTGGTATCTTCGTTGTTTATCTTATTCAATTGTTTTCGAAAAGGACAGATGTCTCTCAAGAAGAATTAGATAAGGTATCTTATACTCCTTTTTGGGCTATTTTTACAATCGTTGTCTCTATCATTTGTATCATTTATAGTAGTGATATTATTGTTTCTATGGCAGAAGATATTGCTCTTAGATTACATATTAGTGAAAAAGTCATTACGATGTTTGTGATTGTTATCGGAACAAGTTTACCTGAAATGGTTATGACGGTTACAAGTGCTAAAAAAGGAGAGTTTGATATTGC
>ERZ1643251.5451-NODE-5451-length-10380-cov-8.609395_pt1 | contig 10380 bp, 11 predicted proteins | sample MGYA00579261_ERZ1643251 | MGnify/ENA primary metagenome ERZ1643251 (study PRJEB29033, sample SAMEA4952267) | chicken gut metagenome | biome: Broiler Chicken; feature: Gastrointestinal Tract; material: Caecum | place: Ireland | collected 2018 | study: Broiler...
GCAAGAGATTGTTTCATTTCCGCCCTTATTTAATATGTTTTAATACATCTGTTCACCGTTTTTATTATTGTTAAACAATTATTGTCAAACCACGCCTCGCACGCATTTTGTTTTTTTGAGTAGGCAAAAAAGTTTTCCTCAAAACAATTTTTATCGTCGGCATGTTGTAAAATTGTTACACAAATTTTTCCTGCATTTGCACCGATTTCAACCAACAAGGAACAACATCGATTTGTTACAAAACGTCAAAAAACTTTACCGTGCAAGAGATTGTTTTATTTCCGCCCTTATTTAATATGTTTTAATAAATCTGTTCACCGTTTTTATTTATTGTTAACAATTGTTGTCAAATCACGCCTTGCACGTGCAATAGCGGCGATCAACATTAAACGATTTTGCCTTATGTTTGTAAAAAACAGATACAAACGTTAATCACGGGTTGACAAAAAATAAAGCAGAGTGTAAAATTAAAATACGAATTAGGATTTCAACAGGAGAATATTGTGGACAGCAAACAATTATTTTATATTTTCGGTACTTTGTTGTACCGCATAGACGGTTTCTACGATAATTTTGCCAAAAACAGCAATGTCAAGTCCGGCTTAATGTGGTTGTTGTACGCCATAAACGACGGTAAACCGCACAGCCAAAAGGAAATTTGTGAAAGTTGGTCGTTGCCACGCAGCACAATAAACACTCTCACCAAGCAGTTGGAGAGGGAAGGCTACGTGCAACTTGCGCAAATCAAGGGGGAAAAGCGGGAACTTGCATTGCAACTTACACAGCAAGGCACCCTTTATGCCGACAAGTTGTTGAAAGAACTTTACGCAATAGAAGATGAAGTGTGCCAAACTTTCGGAACAATGCAACAACTCAATGAAAGTCTGGAAAAATTCTCCCAAGTACTGTACTTAACAGGTGCAAAACACAACACTGCAAAATAGCCATCACGCAGAAAGGAGAAAACATGGTCAAAAAATTTTTATTGATTTTGCTGACGTTAATTTTGCTCGTTTCCTGTGTCGGGTGCCATCAGGATCCGCCGCCTGCCACCCCAAACGTGTTGGTGGTGTATTTTTCCGCCACGGGAACAACCCGCCGTGTGGCGGAAGAGGTCGCACGTGTGCTTAATTGCGATATTTTTGAAATACAGCCCGAACAGCCGTACACCGAAGAGGATTTGGACTACACAAACAGTCAAAGCAGAACCTACATCGAGCAGCACGACGATTCTGCACGTCCGGAAACGGCAAACGCCGTGCAGGACATTCAAAAGTACGATACAATATTTTTGGGGTATCCCCTTTGGTTTGGGCAGGCGCCTAAAATTATCAGTACTTTTTTGGAAAGTTACGATTTGACGGACAAAAAAATAATTCCCTTCTGCACATCGGCAAGCAGTCCCGCAGGCAGCAGTGCGGACCTTCAACCGCTTGCGCCTGACGCAAATTGGCAAGAGTGCCGCAGGTTTGGTGCAAACGACGTCGACGAGGTGGAGCAATGGTTGGAAGAATGTCTTACGGAGGATTTTGAAATGTACATCACTGTAAACGAAGTTAAACTCACCGTGAAAATGGAAGACAACAGCAGTGCGCAGGCGTTGAAGTCGCTGCTGGAAAAGGGGGATATCACTGTGGATATGAAAGACTACGCAGGGTTTGAAAAGGTCGGTTTTCTTCCCCAGTCTTTGCCACGCAACGACAGTCAAATAAACACACAGGCAGGCGACATAATTCTGTACAACGGAAATCAGTTTGTCATCTATTACGGCACAAATTCGTGGAGTCTGACAAGACTTGGCAAAATACAAAACGTTACCCCCGCACAACTGCGCCAACTGCTTGGCGACGGTAACGTTACTGCAACGCTTTCGTTGCATTGAAAAGGAGAAAAAATGATTCTGGTAACATATTTCAGTCCGACAGGCAACACAAAACGGCTGGCAAGCAGGCTTGCAAAGGTCGTCAAGGGCGATTTGCTGGAAATTGTACCGCAACAGCCCTACACCAAAGAGCATCTCGATTGGACAAATAAAAACAGTCGCACAAGTGTGGAAGCCAATACCGATGATTGTCGTCCTGCAGTCGCCACCAAACCCGACGTGAAGCCCTACGACGTCATTTTTGTCGGCTTTCCCATCTGGTGGTACACCGCCCCGAAAATAATAAACACCTTTTTGGAGCAATACGACCTGACAGGCAAAACGGTGGTGCCTTTTGCAACTTCGGGGGGTTCTTCCTTCGGACAGACAAACGAAAAATTGCAACCTTCCTGCCATGGTGCAAAATTATTGCCCGGCAAGGTATTCGGTAGTTTTGCAAGCGAAAGAGAATTGGAAAATTGGGTTAAAAACATATTGAGGAGGTAAAAATATGGAAAAATTCAATCCGCTGTTCGGTTTGGGAGAAAGCAACACGGCTTTTCAACAGTATTTCACGGGGGACTCGTTTCTCAAAGCGTTAAACACCAAGGGCGTTGGCGTGTACAACGTTTCATTCCGCCCGGGATGCAGAAACAACTGGCACATTCATCACAAAGGCGGGCAAATTTTGCTTTGCACCGACGGGGAAGGCTGGTATCAGGAAAAAGGCATGCCTGCACGCAGATTGCTTCCGGGCGACGTGGTGTACATAGCGCCGGAGGTAAAACATTGGCACGGTGCGGCAAAGGACAAATGGTTTTGTCACATTGCCGTGGAAATTCCTGCGGAAAATTCTTCAAACGAATGGTGCGAAGAGGTAACGGACAGTGAATACAATAGTTTGGAGGAATAAAGAATGAGTTTCAGCACATTGTGTCACGAAAGATTTTCGGCACGCAAGTATATTGACAAGAAGGTGGAAGAGGAAAAAATTGCCGCCATTCTGGAGGCGGGACGGGTAGCACCTACGGCTAAAAACAATCAGCCGCAACGCATCTACCTGCTCAAAAGCGACGAGGCTTTGCAAAAGATAAGGGGAATTACACCCTGCACGTTCGGTGCGCCGATGGTTTTGCTTGTTTGCGCAGATGAAAGCCGTGCGTGGACTTCTCCTTTCGGGGAAAATTACAATTCGGCGGAAATGGACGCAACAATATCCTTCACGCACATGATGTTGCAGGCAAAAGACCTCGGTCTGGACAGTTGTTGGGTGCTGTTCTTTGACAAAAACAAAGTGCGTCAGGCGTTTGCATTGCCCGAAGAGATAAAACCGGTGTGTCTGCTGGATATCGGCTACACGGAAAACTGTGCGCCGTCACCCTCACACGCCAACAGAAAACCCATTGACCAACTTGTAACGGTTTTGTAGGAGAAATTATGGACAGATACACTCAAAGCAGAGAAATATACAAGCAACTTTTCCGTCAGTTGCCCGATGAAAACGAAAGCAACGGCGAATTGATGGAAATTTTGCGTCGGTTTATTTTCGCCGACGTGTTTAACAGCGGCGAACTGGACTTGAAAACCCGAGAATTGGTAACGGTAACATGTCTTGCGACAATGCAGACGTTGCCTCAACTTAAAGCGCACATCAACGCATGCCTCAACGTCGGCGCACAGCCTGTGGAAATACGTGAAGCGTTGTATCAACTTGCCCCGTTTGTAGGTTTCCCCAAAACATTGAGCGCCGTTGCCGTGTACAACGAAGTGCTTGCGGAAAGAAAAATAACTCCTCCTGACGAAAGTAGTTGCATTGAATGCGACGAAAACCGCTTTGCGGAGGGAAGCAAAATTCAACAGCCGTTGTACGGAGATGAAATTTTGCAACGGTTTGCCTCTTTTGAAAAGGTGCCACGTTTTCTGACAGAGTGGTGTTTCGGCGATTTCTACACCCGCAAGGGGCTGGACTTGCCAACCAGAGAGTTGCTCACGCTGGTAACGCTCACCGCTCTCAACATGCCCAAACAGGTAACGGCGCACCTGAAAGGCAATTTGCGTGTGGGCAACAGCGTGGAAAAACTGTATTGGACAATGTTGCAGTGCATGCCCTATGTGGGCTTTCCCGCCGTTGCAAACACTCTGAATGCGCTGCTGGACATTGTTTCGCAACGCCAATAACGCTTGTGCAAGCAACTACTGCAAAAAATAATTGCAAAAAAAGGTATTGACAAGAAGTGCTTTGTCGGGTATAATCACAAAAAATGCTTCTGTGAGAGGTTACCATGAACAATATCAGCGGTACGCCTCCCGTAAAAACTGAATTTGCGTTTTTTACAGTGAGGCTTGGGAAAATTTTTTCCAATCTTTCAATATTCTTTCTGATATTGTGTCTGTGCGGAGTATTGTCTTTTGTTACCACAGCATTCATTTTGCTGTGCGGTTTGACGGCAATACTTATTACGCTGGGCACAATTTTTATTATCATCCCCGACTATTGGGACAAACTGATGGTGGCGTCCAACATTTCTGCCGAGGTGTCGGAATTCTTTTTACAAAACATTTTTTGGTTTGCCGGCTTCTCCGTGGCGTTTGCTTTGTTGGCGTTGCTGTTGTTGGTTTGGGACAAAAAACGTTCGCATGTGCCACGAATAGTACTTTCTTCCGTGATACTTGCCGTGGCGCTGTTGTGCATCGTTGTAGTTGCGTTGGGAGGTAACAAAGCATGAATACCGTCAATTTACGTATTTCGGGATTGCAAAACGCTTCCGACGTGGAAGTTTTTGTGGACGGTGAGGCGGTTGCGGGCAAAAAAAATCAGTTCGGTTCCTATGAAGTGCGCTATCAAACGGAAAAACAAAACGTGGAAATTGCATTACGCAACAATTCGGAACTGGACGGCAGATTTTGGTGGTTTTTCGCTTTGATATCCTTTTTGGTAAGCGTTTTCGGCATTTTCAATCCACGTTACGCCAAAGCGCAGTTTCTCGATTGCCGTTTTGACGTCGATTTGAAAGAAAACAGCGACATTCGTTTTACCGTGAACAAGGTTTCCACGGGACGTGCCGTGGAAACGCAGACAAATTGCAACATTCGTGAGATAGTCAATCAAAGTTTTGAAAACAAAAAGGTGAAAAGACGTCGCACATTGCTGACCGTCATCAAGATTCTGAGTTGGATTGCGGTTGCGGTTGTTGCCGCTTTTGTCATTTCAAAAAAATTGTAGGAGGGACAAAATGAAAGTTTACATCAAAAACAGAGTTTTTTCATTGGGACAAGGGTCTTCCGTTGTGGACGAAAACAAAAATGCTCTTTTTGACGTCAAGGGACGTGCAATCAGCATCACACGCAAAAAATTCCTTTACGATGCCAACGGTCAACTGCTTTACAGCATCCGCAACAAATGGATAAATTTTTTTGTGCACAAAGCGTACATCTACGATGCAAGCGGAAGCAAAATTGCCACCGTCAAAGACAAGTGGTTCAACGTCAATCAGGAATATTTTGTGATGGGCTACAAAGACGAAATAAAAATCCAAGGCAAATTTTTCGGGCTCACTTCACAAATATTGCGCAACGGCAACGTCATAGGCACTGTAAGACGGCAGATAACTTTCATCGCCGACGCTTTCGAATTGGAAGCCGACGAAAGGGACATTCCTTTCCTCATTGCGTTGGTTGTCGCCTTGGACAACATTCACGACAAGCGTACAAACTGACGTGCAAATCCACATTGCAGTGTGTACACAAGGCAGACGTTTGACAACAAAACGTCTGCCTTTTTTTGTTTCAAAAGCAACAAGCAGTTTTTCGCTTTGTGTTTTTTTTGCCACCGTATCCCAAAATTCGTTACCGAAGCAAACATCGCCGTCAGAAAGTTGCGGTAATGCAAACGTTTCAACAAATATCATGGCAGGCACAACAAGTTGGAAACATTCACTTATGAAAACAGTATGTAAGAGTGTATTGCAGTGTGTACAAAAGGCAGGCGTTTGACAACAAAACGTCTGCCTTTTTTTTGTTTGTAAAGCAACAAGCCCTTTTGGCTTTGTGTCTGTTTTTTGCCACCGTATCCGAAAATTCGTTACCGAAACCAATGTCGCTGTCAAACAGTTGAGGTAATGCAATCGTTTCGACCAAACAAACGCAACAGGTTTGAATATTCAATTAAACACGCTTAAAGGTACGGTTAAAGGAAAAACTACTTTGTGAAGCAAAACGCATGGCAACACAGCGGAACATGAAGTAATGTGCAATTGCTTCACGCAAAAAATGCTACCGACAATCAGGCTGAAAAACAAAAAGTAATGTTGAAACGGCAGGCACGTAAACAACTGTAATATCAGGTAATAAAAAAGCCGAGGAGAATCTCGGCTTGTTTCACTGTACGGCGAGCAACTATTCTTTTCTGCCGTAATACTTGTCTATTTTTTGCTTTACATCATCTGGAATTTCCTTTTCCACGGGGAAACAACGGGAACTGACAAGCCGTCTTGCAAATTCTGCAATAAAGTTGCAGGAACGGTAGTAGTTTTCCTCTTCCAAAAAGTCAAGCACGTCTTTGCGTGAGTGAATTTCCGCACCGCCCTTTGGGGCAAGTCTTGCAAAGGAAACTGCAGGCACGCCACTGTCGGCAAAAGGTGTGGAGTCGGAGGAGTACACGTCCTGTTCGGCGGCAATGGCAAATCCCACCTCGCAACCAAGGTAACGAATGTAGTTTACCAAAGACATATTGGACGAACAGCACGCAATATCACTGCCGATGGTAACGCCCAGCATGTCGATGTTTATGCACAGTTTGTATTTGTCAAGTTCTTCCTTGTGCTTTTCGACGTATGCCTTGGAACCCAGCAAACCCATTTCTTCCGAACCGCACCAGATAAATTTTAGGGTGCGCAACGGTTTGTTTTGCAAAAAGTAACTGAGCAGTTGCAAAATTGCCGTAGAACCGGTGGCATTGTCGTAGGCGCCTTTGGAAAATTCCACCGAATCGTAGTGCGCCGTGAAGGCAACGATTTCATCCTTAAAGGTGCTTCCTTCTATTGTGGCAACCACGTTGTGCGAATTGTTTTTGAATTCCTCTTCCAGCATTTCAACATGCACTTGCGAAGGTTTTTCTCTCAACAATTTTTCGGCATCGCTCATTCTGATGCACACTGCGGGAATTTTGCCATGGTCGTAGTGGCGTGCACGGTACATGTATGCACCCAGGTCGACGTCTTCTTTGGGGCTGTACACATCGCCGCAACACAGCACAACGGCAGAGGCGTGCTTTTCCACAAGTTTCTTGTACAGTTTTGTTTTCATCAGTTTGGTGTGAACAAGACAAATTTTCCCCTCAAGATTCTGAATTTCCGCATCCTCAACGCTTGTAACATATGTAAAGGGTGCGGTAATTCCTCCAACGGGCGTCGAGCCGGACATTCCCACGCCACAACATTCGTACTCTTTATCGGTATCGGCATTTTTAAGCACTGCTTTGGCTATTTTGCATCCGTCCACGGGAAACGCTTCCAGTTCCGCCTGTGCGCCCAATCTTTCGCACTCTTGTTTGATGAGCATTGCGGCAGAGTATTCCTCGGGCGAACCGCCCGTTCTCACAAAATACAATTTGTTCAAAAAATCGAAACTTCTGTAATTCTGCATAAAATTTCCCTCCTTTTTCTTAATTGTACAATGTTTTTGTGTTTTTTGTAAACTTTTGCAAGGCACAATTTGCTTTTTTTCAAAAAAACGTTTTTTACGGAAAAACCCGAATGTTTCAACTTTTTTCGGTGTCGTAAAAAACGCTGCCAACGCTCGAAACTTTGTCAACATTAAGCGTAAAGCCTGATGTCAACATATTTACTTGCTTTTATTGCTATTTTTGTTGAGTTATGTTATATTGATACAAATATTGTTTATGTTGAGAGGGTATTTATGGGCGTTGATACTGTTAAAAGTCGTGTGTGCCACTGTTGCGGAAACATTTTTGAAAACAACGGCAAATGCCCGCAATGCGGAGCGGATGCCTATCAAAAACCCGATTCCGACACTGTAAAGAAAGGTAGCAGTCTGTTTTTCAAGTATATGGGAGGTCGTGGCTTTGCTGCGAAATCCTTTCTTTCACGTGCCGCTAAGTTGGAAAATATAAACGCCCTCATCACTTTGGGGGACAACTATTTCAAAAAGTGCAAATACGAAAAGGCTCGCAAGTACTATCTGATTGCCGCCGCCCAGGAAAACTCCTACGCAATATATGCGCTGGGCAATTTGCACACCAAATTGGCGGAAAAGGTCGACAAAACACACAATTTGCAACAAGCCGCAAAATATTTTCAACTTGCCGTTACGCTTGGATATACCGATGCTCAATTCAAATTGGCGCAGTGCTACGAAAAAGGTTTGGGCGTGCAGCAAAATTATCAGCAAGCGTTAGGGCTGTATTGTCGTTCTGCTCAAAACGGCAACGCCGAAGCACAGTTTAAGTTGGCGTCAAGCAATTACTGGGAAGTAGGCACCGATGAAAGCCTGATGACAGCGGCGCATTGGTATCATGCGGCGGCTGAAAAGGGCAACGCAGATGCGCAGTGTAATCTGGGCTATTGTTACATACAAGGCAAGGGCGTGAAAAAGAACGAAAGCGAAGCGGTGCGCTGGTACACGCTGTCCGCCAAACAGGGTAATGCCAATGCGCAGTACAACTTGGGCATCTGTTACGAGAACGGCAGAGGGGTAGAGAAAAACGAAAGCGAAGCGGTGCGTTGGTACACGTTAGCCGCCAAGCAAGGCGATGCGTACGCACAGTACAACTTAGGTGTCTGCTACAACAATGGCATTGGCGTAGCGAAAAACGAAAGTGAAGCGGTGCGTTTGTACACGCTGTCCGCAAAACAGGGCAACACCAATGCGCAGTACAATTTGGGAGTCTGTTACGCACGTGGCATTGGCGTAGCGAAAAACGAAAGCGAAGCGGTGCGTTTGTACACGCTGGCAGCCAATCAAGGCAATTCTAATGCACAGTACAATTTGGGAGTCTGTTACGAGCGTGGCATTGGCGTAGTAAAAAACGAAAGCGAAGCAGTACGTTTGTACACGCTGGCAGCCAATCAAGGCGATGCGTATGCGCAGTACAATTTGGGGGTTTGTTACGACAATGGCATCGGCGTAGCAAAGAACGAAAGCGAAGCAGTGCGTTGGTACACGCTGTCCACCAATCAAGGATATGCGAAAGCGCAGTACAATTTGGGTATCTGTTACGACAACGGCAGAGGGGTAGAGAAAAACGAAAGGGAAGCGGTGCATTGGTACACGCTAGCCGCCAAACAAGGTAACGCCGATGCACAGTACAATTTGGGGGTTTCTTACAGCAAAGGCACGGGCGTAGCAAAAAACGAAAGCGAAGCGGCCCGTTGGTACACGCTAGCCGCCAAGCAAGGACAGGCAAATGCCATTGAGGCACTGAAAAAAAGAAAAATTAATTTCTGATAATTCAAAAATGGAAGGCACTGCCTTCCATTTCTATTTCACGCTAATTGCGGTAAACTCTGTGCAGGTATTCCGAAACATTGTTTTTGAAGTGTACTGAATTTTTTGCGTAATTCAAACTTTGCAATTTGTCTTTAAATTCATGTCTGTTGGCAAGTACAAATGTCAAACAAAAATCAATATCTACACAATTTTTATTGCACTGTTTTTGTAAATAAACAAAAAGGCATGTCAACGTTAAATTTTATTGCATTTACACCGTACAAAATTTTATCTTCAACCAACACCTTCAAAAAAAGAGGGGCGGTGGTGTAAAACACAAAACGGCAACAAAAAAAGCACACATGCGTGTGCTTTGGTAGAAGCAAGCAGACTCGCGCGAGCAAGGCACGTCCTTGCGACACCCAGCGTATTGCAACAGGCAATCGCGTCCTCACCGAACCCCCACAGTTTCAAAAAAAGAGGGTCGGTGGCGTAAAATGCAAAATGGCAACAAAAAAGCACACTTGCGTGTGCTTTGGTAGAAGCAAGTGGACTCGCGCGAGCAAGGCACGTCCTTGCGACACCCAGCGTATTGCAACAGGCAATCGCGTCCTCACCGTACCCCCACAGTTTCAAAAAAAGGGGCGGTGGTGTAAAACACAAAACGGCAACAAAAAAAGCACACTTGCGTGTGCTTTGGTAGAAGCAAGTGGACTCGAACCACCGACCCCCACCTTATCAGGGTGGTGCTCTAACCTACTGAGCTATGCTTCTATATTGTATCGGTATCGCACCACCCTGTGTTGCATTGTGGTGCTCTAACCTACTGAGCTATGCTTCTATATCAACATTAAAAAATGTGTAATATTCAAAAAATATATTGGCGGTTGCAGGAAGAATTGTCTTCACAGCAACACGGAATTGTCAATATATATAAAAACGGTGTACGCCTTGCGTATCCTTGGCACATTGACCGTTGTTGTCAAATTAAAGCACTTGACTGTTGGTGGAGATGAGCGGGATCGAACCGCTGACCCCCTGCTTGCAAGGCAGGTGCTCTCCCAGCTGAGCTA
>ERZ1643251.5452-NODE-5452-length-10379-cov-10.706122_pt1 | contig 10379 bp, 11 predicted proteins | sample MGYA00579261_ERZ1643251 | MGnify/ENA primary metagenome ERZ1643251 (study PRJEB29033, sample SAMEA4952267) | chicken gut metagenome | biome: Broiler Chicken; feature: Gastrointestinal Tract; material: Caecum | place: Ireland | collected 2018 | study: Broiler...
ATATGGACTTTTAGCTCAGTTGGTAGAGCAATTGACTCTTAATCAATGGGCCCAGGGTTCGAGTCCCTGAAAGTCCACCAGAACAGGCATCGGCTGAAATATGGCAAGTATTCGGCACGGTGCTTTTTCGTGTTGCTTCAAGATTGACGGCAAATCGGCACGCGTTCGCGTGCCGATTTCAATCAAATTGGGCTACTCGCATTCCCGGTTAATAATAATAGAGATCGTTTGGCTTTGTTCCTCGTCCTGGGGCGGGCAGGGGCGGCCGTGCAGCTGCAAGTAGATGCGCCAGAAGTGCAGTTCGCGCTGAATGTCATGCCAAAGCATGCTCGCACTGAAGGGCGGCTTTCCGAGGAATGCCTCGCTCTCGCGAATGACGCGCGGATAGCCCGCAGGGTGCAGTGACTGATAGCCGCCTGCTTTCTCCAGTTGCCGGACGATTTCCTCGGAAAAATAATCGCGTGCGATTTTATCGTATTGTGTGAAAGTCATTTCATAGAACGGGGGCTGACGGATGACGCGCTGCCACGCCTCGCCGATCTGCCTGTCGAGATCGTCCAGCTTGTCCAGTTCCTCCCACAGCCGCTGCGTGGAACGGCGCGAGATTTTGGCGTACCGCGTTTCGATCTGCTGCCAAAGCGTCGTTTGTGGCAGCGCATGTTCGCAAAATTTGCTTACACTGTTCAAAAAATCGTCGTCGATATCGGTATAGCCCTCGTGCAAGCAGGTATCGTACAGCCGCTTGCTGTCTTTGAAGAGGACGAGATTTTCCAGATTGCGATTCCAGACGCGCAGGATGCCGTCAAGTCCCGCATGCTCAATGCTCTCTTTGACGTCATCGGTCAGGCGAAAGGTCAGAATCTTTCCCCACATGCCCCAACTTTGCCCCGTTTTTTGTTGTTCGAGGGCGGGAATCATACTCTCAAACGGTGTTCCGATCGCCTCTATCGTGAAGTCCGCTTCTCCATACGGGGCGTCAAACAGGTATTCCGCCCTGTCGCACAGCGTGAACAGGTACGCGTGGACGGATTTTTCCAGTTCCTTGTCATCGATAAAATGAAAACAGTTTACCATATGTCTCCTTATGCAGCATGGGCAGAAGTGGATTTATGCGGACAGGGGGAGGTTCCAGTCGTTGTCCGCCTTAAGTTGTGTAAGAACGCTGCTGCTTTCCAGGAAGGAGGTGACGGGGAGGATGCACGTCTGCATGTCGTGACTTCTGTCGGGGCATATGATAACGGCAAAATGATAGTACTCCGTAACGGATGCGGGATTGCTCAATCCGTCCCCATACCGGTCGCGGCTCAATGCATAGACATAGTGAAGCTCGCGCCCATAGATGTCGGCGGTGGAAAACCTGCTATAGCGGTAGATCGTCCGTTCGCCGCTTTCGGGGATCAGCTGTTCCGCATAGGTATTGGTGACTGTCTCAAGGAACTCTTCGTGATCGGATATGGCGCTCTCATGGCGGGTCGTGATGCGTTTTTGGGTACACTTTGCGTCGTCAAGTGGCAAATTCCAGTTATTTCGCTCCTTCAAAGCAGTCAGTTCATCATCAGGCGGGGTCATTGTGTCATCAGGCTGGGGATAGATCAACGCGCAATCCTCCTCATAGTAGGAGACGTATTCTCCGTCGCTTTGTTGCATGACAAAGCACGCAACGAGGTCTGTTCCGTCCAGGTCATTCAGCCACTCGTCGTATGTAAAGAGCACGCGGCCATAGCCGTCTGTCTCGATGACGTTGATTTCGGGATCAAAGGGGTTTTCGTTGGCAATGTACCCATTACAGCCAAAAAAATTATTGACGGCTACGGTGTAAAGATCGGGATAATCTCCCTCATAGGAGTATGGGACATGCAGCCACAAAAAGAAAAGCAGCATGGGAATGCCTGCTCCAAGCAGGATGCAGCCAATGATAATAAGGGAAATGAGCAGGGCACGACGATGGTTTTTTACCATATCAACCTCACAAACAACTACCAAGGATTTTTTGAGTATAGCATACAAGTTAAAAAAATGCAAGACGGGCAAAGAAATTGCGTTTTCCGAGCAACAAATTGCTTGCTTTTCACGGGCATTTTCCTGTATAATGTATCTGTAACGGGGTTATAGCGCAGTTGGTAGCGCGTTTGAATGGCATTCAAAAGGTCAGGGGTTCGAATCCCCTTAGCTCCACCAGCAAAAGGCACCGCTTTGGCGGTGTTTTTTGTTGGAAAAAGAAAGCAAAGCCGGCTGTGTCAGTTTTATGTTGCGCACCGTATGTTTTCCCGTTGAAAGCGCGATTAAATTATCTTTTTCTGTCAAAAACACACATTTTGTTCATTTTGGAAAATGTTTTGCGGAATTTGTCAACCTTGACGTGCAGTTTATGCTATAATGAAAATGTATAAGTTTATTCCAATATGGGAACGAAAATATGAAAACTTTGTTCGTGTCTGATTTGGACGGCACATTACTGACAAAAAATGAATGTGTGTCCGCCTACAGCGTGGAACACATCAATTCCCTGATCGATCGCGGTCTGCCGTTCACCTTTGCAACGGCGCGGTCGGTGCATGGCGCAAAGGGTGCGCTGCAGGGACTAAAAATACAACTTCCGGCGGTCTTTTACAACGGCGCGCTGATCTATGACATTGTTCAGAATCGAACACTAACATATCATTGCTTTGATGATGCACTCAAGCAGGAACTCCTGTCAAAATTGGAAGAATATGATATCACGCCTCTTGTATTCGGAGCGATCCCTGATCGGGAGCGCGTCATATGGATGGAGGGAAAAGAGTCGCCGAGCATGCAGCGCTACCTTGCATGGCGGAAAGGGGACAAGAGACTGACTGCCGCGCATTCCAAAGAGGAGCTTTTGAAAGGTTATGTCTTTACCTTCAAATGCGTCGGACCGGGAGAGAAGATGGAGCGCGCGTGGAACGTTCTGAAGTACGATCCCCGCATCATATGTATCTATCACAAGGAGACCTATCAGGAAGATTACTGGATCGATATCTCCGTGCGCAGCGCTACCAAGGCCAACGGCGTACGATACTTAAAAGAGCACTTTGGCTGTGAGAAGCTTGTCTGTTTCGGCGATTCGTCCAATGATTCGGATATGTTCGATGTCTGTGACGAAAAATACGCCGTCATGAATGCGGACAGTTGGCTCAAAGAAAAGGCGACAGGCGTCATCGGCTACTGTGAAGAGGACGGCGTTGCCAAATGGCTGGATGAGAACGCGTTCCGCGGCTGATCACCAAAAGACAAAGATCGAGCGGAATCCGAGGTAAAAGCAGTAAATATTGACCACTGCAAGCAGCGGCAAAACGATCATCAGCAGCATGCTGTCCAGACGATAGCGCAGGACAAACATGGTCACAAAGACGGCGATCGCACCGCCCATCGCGGAGATGAGCAGCAGTCTTCCGTCGCCGTCGCCCGCCTGCATATCGCCTACATCCGTATCCTCTTGTTGTTTTTTCAGCAGGCGGAATGCATAATAATTGACGGCGAGAATATACGTTGATAACAGCACGGTCCATAAGATCATATAACTACAGTATGTCCGGATATCATTTTTTCAGGCGGTCAAGCGTATGAAAACAAATAAAAGAGCGTATGTAAGCGTCTACAACAAAGAGCGTATCGTGGAATTCTGCCAGTATCTCATAGAGTATGGCTATGAGATCGTGGCGACGGAGGGGACTTGTCGCACGCTTCGCGAAGCAGGGATCGAGGCGCTCTCCGCACACGAACTCACGGGCTATCCCGAGCCGCTCGGTGGAAAAGTGCGCGCGATGCATCCAGCCATTTATACGGGGATCATCGCCAACGAGTTGACAGAGGAACAGCTCAAAGAGCTGGATGAGTCCAAAGCGCAGATTTTCCCGATCGAGCTGGTCGTCATCAACCTCTATCCCTTCCGCGAGGACATGGAGGCGGGGATCCCGTTTGAGGAGGCCGCGTCTCACATCGACGTCGGCGGCGTGGCGCTTTTGAATGCCGCGGCGCGCAGCTTCATGCACACCGTTGCAGTCTGCGATCCCGACGACTATGACCGCGTTCTTTGCGACCTTGCGGCGGGCGTCATCGATGAGAACGAGCGGCAGTACCTCATGTACAAGGCGTTCGCCTATACCGCTGCCTACGATGCGCTCGTGGCGCAGTATCTCTCCTATCAGCTCAAGATCTCCTTCCCCAAGACGCTCACGGTGACGTATGAAAAGACGCAGGACATGCTCTACGGGGAAAACCCGCATCAGCGCGCCGCTGTCTACCGCGAGCCGCTCTTAAAAGAGGGGTCGATCGCACGTGCAAAGCAGCTTGCTGGATCAGACCTGACGTACAGCAATATCCACGATGCCAACGCGGCGCTCGAGCTCATCAAGGAGTTCGACGAGCCGACCGTCGTCGTGTGCAAACACTGCATGCCGTGCGCGGCGGGGACGGGCAGCGACCTGTATGAGGCATTTGAACGGGCAAAGCATGCGGACCCCGTCGGATTGCGCGGCGGCATTCTTGCCGTCAATGGCATCGTAGATGCGCGCATCGCCGCAGGACTGCGCGATACCGGCGCTGAGGCGGTCGTCGCCGTCGGCTTTACGCCGGAGGCGATGGCGGAACTCAGATTCCAGAAGGCGCTCATCCTGCTGGAGATGCCAGATATCCGCAGCAAGGTGCAGTTCAGTACCTTCGATATGAAGAAGATGTACGGCGGTCTGCTCGTACAGACGTATGATACGGCGCTGATGGAGGGCGCGACCTGTGTCACTGCGCGCAAGCCTTCGGACGAGGAGATGCGCGCGCTGGTATTCAACTACAAGGTTGCAAAGCATGCGCATTCGAGCGCGGTCGTCATCGGCAACGCGGGCGAGACGCTCGGGCTTGGCGCGGGGCAGTCCAACCGCAGTCTTGCCCTGAGCTGCGCGATCGGACTTGCGGGCGAGCGGGCAAACGGGGCGGTCATTGCCTCCGATTCGGGGCTTCTGACCCTTGATACGCTGGAGGAGTGCAGAGAACTCGGCATCACTGCCGTCATTCAGACGGGCGTGCCCGACAGCAAGATCGTAAGACTGTGCGATAAGTACGGCATCAGCCTCGTCTGTACGGAGCGCCGCCATTTCAAAGCTTAAAAACGCTACAAAAAAACGCGCCGTCGGCGCGTTTTTTTGTAGCTTGTATTATGTGAGCGGCACGACTTCCACCTTGATCTTTGCCGTCACGCCCTCCATGAAGCGGATCTCCGCGTCAAAGATGCCGAGCGTCTTGATCGTGCCGTCAAAGGAGATCTTCTTCTTATCGACGTCAAATCCCTGCTCAGCAAGCGCGGCGGCGATCTGAGCCGTCGTGACGGACCCGAACACCTTGCCGTTCTCGCCCGCGCGGATGGGGACGGTGACCATCTTTCCATTGACATTCTTTGCAAGTTCTCTCAGCTGTTTTTCGTTCTCAGCCTTATGGTAGGCGTCCGCCGTCTTTCTCTGCGAGATCTCATTGAGTCCGCTAGCGGTCGCGGGTTCGGCAAGCCCCTTTTTCAGAAGGAAGTTTTTTGCATACCCGTCCGAAACTTCGATGACGTCGCCCTGTTTTCCGCTGCCTTTTACGTCTTTTTTGAGGATAACTTTCATATCGGCCTCCTTATTCCTATCTCTATTGTACCTGCAATGGGGTATTTTGTCAATGCGGTTTCGGATATTTTTTGCAAAATTTGACGATACTGTCCGCATAAGGAGGTGGCAGATGAAGGACATCAACAGCGGCGTTTCCTGCTGTGTGACCGATTGCAGATACAACTGCGACGGGATGCACTGCACGCTTTCGACCATTCGCGTCGGGAATACCTGCGACTGCGAACACTGTACTTGCTGCGACAGCTTCAGTAAGCGCTGAAAGCAAGGGGAGAGGGAAGCCTCTCCTTTTTTCGTATAATTTTATACAGGCGTACAAAACTGTTATCAGCGCTACGGCGCTTTCAAATAGAGGTCTTTTCGGGCGCCGTGCGCGCGGGAGGACTGCGGGAGAGGCGACAGCCTCTCCTATATTCTATCCGGAATGTTTCGCTGTGCCCGCTCATAGAATAAGAGGATGAAAGTTGCCTTTCTGAAAAAGGCGCTGCCCTTTGTCTTGTTTGCAGCGCTGGTTCTCACCATTGTCCTGTATCCGCGCGAGGCACAGGCGGAAAGCGCGCAGCCCGTCGTCGTGAGCGTCTGGAATGTGGATACGTTTGAAGGAGGGCGCGGCTCGCGCACTTCCTTTCTCAAGCGCGTCGCACAGCGGGCAGAATCGGAACAGGAGAATGTATTTTATCATGTGATCAGCTACACCGCAGATGGCTTGCAAGAAGCGTTCTCGCGCGGAGAACGGCCGGACATTCTCTCGTTCGGATTGGGTATCGGACCAATGGAAGGGCTTTTGCCGCTCGAAAGAGTATTCGCGCAGTCCGATCGCGCCGTTCCATGGTGCCGCGGCGCGTACTATCTGTTTTCACTCTCGGACGATCTGCCCGAGAGCGGCGCACCGGACGGGAGCATCGTTCTCTCCTCGGGCGGCAATAATCTTGTGGAGGCAAGCGCGTATTTTGCGGGCGTTGCGGGAACAATAGAGGAATCATTGACGGCATACCTTGACTTTTTGGGCGGAACATACGACTTTCTGCTGGGAACACAGCGTGATGTCTGTCGGTTTGCAAGCCGCGGCGTGTCGGTCTATTCCCGTATCCTGCCCAATTATTGTGATCTGTACCAGTATGTTAGCATCCTTTCCGCGGAAAAAGAGGAGGCATGCAGGCAGTTTGTCGGTCTTCTGCTCTCGGACGACGTACAAAATAATCTCAACGAGATAGGAATGTATCCCGCGGAGGGAGCGCAGGGCAGAACAGTAGACGCATTTGTGTCTTTGGAGGAACTATCCGAGCGCGCGGCGCGGCTTCGCGCAGGCACCGCGGAGCGCGATCTGGACGCGCTCTTTCCCGCTGTTTCGCCGCCGTAGTGCTGCGCAAAAAAAGTCGGAGAAATTTTCAGAAAACATTTGAATTATGGCATGAAGTATGATAGAATAGGAAGGTGAGAAAAGATGCAGCTGTATCCGCGTCTGCATGCGAAATTTCCCGCCCTTTTGTTGCAGCCGTCCTTTGATTTTGCAAGGCACACGACCATCGGCTGCGGCGGAACTTCAGAAGTCGCCGCATACCCATCATCGATTGAGGAGGCGGCGTTGCTTCTTGCTTATCTGACGCGCGAGCGCATTCCGATGTGCTTTCTCGGCGCGGGTGCAAACGTGTTGCCGTCCGACGGGAACTTTGAGGGCGTCGTCGTCCTGTTTCGCCGCCTGAACGCGCTCTGTGCGGACGGGACGATCGTCTATGCCGGCGCCGGCGTAACGGGCGGAGAGCTGCTCAAATTTGCCTGCCGCAGCTCAATCGGGGGATTTTCGCCCCTGTCGGGCATTCCCTTGACAGTCGGGGGCGGCGTTACAATGAATGCGGGCGTCAAAGATCTGTATTTTTCCGATCTCGTGCGCCGTGTCGTCTGCGTGGAAGCGGGGAAACTGCGGACGCTTGAGCAAAGCGAGTGCGCATTCGGCAAAAAAGAGAGCATCTTTCAACAGGGCATCGCGGTGCTTGGCGTCTGTTTACAGGGACGGTACGCGCGCCCTGCGGATATCGCACGGGAGAGCTGCTATTATCGCTCAAAACGAAAGCATCTTCCCAAGGGCAGGAGCATGGGGTGTACGTTTGTCAATCCCGAAGGAACGACTGCGGGTGCGCTCATTGAAGCGTGCGGACTCAAAGGGATGCGCATCGGCGGGGCTTTCGTCTCGGAAAAACATGCTAATTTTATCTGCAACGAAGGACAACGCGCACGCGACGTTGCGGCATTGATCGAATACATAAAGAAAACGGTTGAGGAGCGGACGGGGATCGTGCTCCGCGAGGAGATCCGCCGCCTTCCTTAACTTAACGCGTATACGGAAGAATGATGAGACTTACTGCTGACTATCACACACATACAATCTATTCGGATGGGAAAAGTACCTTTCTTGAGAACCTCCGCCGCGCCAAAGAGCTTGGATTGGCGGAGATCGGGTGTACGGAACACGGTTTTTCCCATCTGTTCCGCGGGCTCAAAAGAAGAGAGCTGGCGCAGTATATCCGTGAACTGCGCGCGGCGGAGAAGGAAGTCGGGATCCGCGCGCTGCTGGGGATGGAGAGCAATATCCGCGGCATTACGGGGCTTTGCGATCTCACGGAGCGCGACTGCGAGGTCTTTGATCTCTATGTCGTCGGGATCCATGTTCTGGTGCGTTACGAAAAGCTTTTTGACAGCAAACTGGGTCTAGGCAGCTATTTGCGTTCCCAGCTGCATATCCGTCCATCCAAATCGCTCGTCCGCTATACGACGAAGTCATATATCAACAGCATCGAGTGCAATCCCGTCGATATCGTCGCGCACCTCAATTTCGGCTGTTTTGCCGACCCCGTCGAGGTGGCAAAGTGCTGCCGCGACTACGGCACATACCTTGAGATCAGCTCGAAAAAGCCGCACCTGAGCGACGAAGATCTTGCAAAGGTTGCCGAAACGGGCGTTCGCTTCGTCATCAATTCGGACGCGCACTCAGCGGACCGCATCGGTGATCTCAAGCTCGCCATGGAGCAGGTCGAACGCGTCGGAATTCCGCTCGACAGGATCGACAACCTGAACGGAAAACTGCCCAAATTCCGCCTGCGGCAGTGGAAGATAGAGCACATGTGAGAGGGAGAGCGTTGGCAAATTTCACAAACGAGATCAAGCGGGATCTGCTCGCCTATTTTCCCACAACGCGTGCGGGCGCGCTTGCCGCAATTGCCGCCATGCTCTCGACGAGCGGCGCGCTTACGGAAGGCGGGTTTGTGGTCATCAGCGAAAACGAGCGCGTTGCGGAGTACTTTCAGCTCCTTTCCGAGGCGCTCGGCATCCGGCCGGAGATCAGGGAAGTGACGCGCGACCCCAAGCGTCGGCGCGACAAAATCACATTTTTTTGCGGCGGGGAAAGCGCGCTTTCTGTTTTGAGCGAGACGCGTGCCCTGCGCCCGCATCTGGAGGAAAATCGGGACGCGGCCCTGTGCTATCTCAGGGCGGCGTTTTTAGGCGGTGGGAGCTGCACGCTTCCCCGCGTCGGCGCATCGACGGGTTACCACCTTGAGTGCGTCTTTTTCACGCAGGAGAGGGCAGAGGAATTCTGCGACCTGCTTTCAGGCTTTGAACTGTTCGGAAAGCTTGCCCGGCGCGGCGACACCTTTGTTGTATACGTCAAAAGCCGCGAGGCGATCTCCGACGTCCTGTCCGTCCTCGGCGCAAAGAGCGCCCTGAAAAAGCTGGACGCGGTTTCCGCCGCCCGCGCGCGCACGAACAACGAAAACCGCATTCAGAATTGCATGGCGAGCAATGCGGACAAGGCTGCCATCGCGTCCGCCGCACAGACGGTAGCACTGCAAAAATTGCAGGAGAGCGGAAAATTGCAGACGCTGCCCGAGGCGCTCCGCCGGACCGCGACAGCTCGACTGGAGCATCCGACGCTCTCACTCGCCGAGCTTGCAGGCATTCTTGGCGTCAGCAAAGGGGGGCTCAATCACCGCATGCGCAAACTCATGCAAATTTACGAGGAGACAGAGCAATGACAGATTTCGTACACCTTCATTTACATACGGAGTACAGCCTTTTGGACGGCGCCGTCAAGGTGGACGATTTGGTGCGTCATTGCGTGGACAACGGCATCAATGCGGTCGCGATCACCGATCACGGCAACATGTACGCCTCCCTGAAATTTGCAGAAAAGTGCAAGAAAAATAAGATCAAGGCGATCATCGGCTGCGAGTTCTACGTCGTGGACGACTACCGCCAGCATATCGATCAGAAGGCGGATCATCTCATTCTGCTCGCCAAAAACAAGGCTGGCTACGTCAACCTCGTCCAGCTCGATTCGCTCGCCTTTGTGGACGGCTACTATTACCGTCCGCGCATCGATTATACAGTCCTCAAGGAACACACGAACGGCGTCATCTGCCTCTCTGCCTGCCTCGCCGGGCGCATTCCGCGCCTTCTTCTTGCGGGTGAGTACGAAAAGGCGAAGACGTTCGCCTTGGAGATGAAAGAGGCATTCGGCGAGGATTTTTATATTGAGATCCAGGATCACGGCATTCCCGAACAGAAGCAGATCCTGTCCCTTTTGGTGCGCCTTGCGCGAGAGACGGACATCGGACTGGTCGCGACCAACGACGTGCATTACCTCAAAAAAGAGGACTGGGAGATGCAGGACGTGCTCATGTGCATCCAGACCAAGCGCACGCTGGACGATCCCTCCCGCATGAAGATGCAGACGCACGAGTTCTACATGAAGTCGGGCGACGAGATGGC
>ERZ1643251.5456-NODE-5456-length-10373-cov-68.827292_pt1 | contig 10373 bp, 9 predicted proteins | sample MGYA00579261_ERZ1643251 | MGnify/ENA primary metagenome ERZ1643251 (study PRJEB29033, sample SAMEA4952267) | chicken gut metagenome | biome: Broiler Chicken; feature: Gastrointestinal Tract; material: Caecum | place: Ireland | collected 2018 | study: Broiler...
AGTTTCTTGCGAAAATAGGTCGTTGCTAATATTTTTTTTATATTTTGTTTTATATTAGTGTTAATATATATAATGTTATTAGTAATATATAACAGAGTGTGTTGAGGTGTATTGTTATGTTTAAAATTGGTAATGTAGAAATAAAAAACAATATTGTACTAGCCCCTATGGCAGGTGTTTGTAATAGTGCATTTAGAAAAATTGTAAAGGAAATGGGCTGTGGACTTATTTATGCTGAAATGGTTAGTGATAAAGCTTTAATGTACGAAAATAAAAAAACAGAAGATATGTTGTATATGGAAGAAATGGAGAGACCTATTGCTCAACAAATATTTGGTTCTGACAAAGAAAGTTTTGTTATTGCAGCTAAAAAAATATGTGAAATTATGAAACCTGACATTATAGATATAAATATGGGATGTCCTGTGCCCAAAGTTGCTATAAAATCACAGGCAGGATCTGCACTACTAAAGAATCCTCAAAAAATTAAAGAAATTGTTTCAGCTGTTGTAGAAGCAGTTGATGTTCCCGTTACTGTAAAGATTAGAAGTGGTTGGGATTCTAAAAATATTAATGCTGTGGAAGTTGCAAAAATATGTGAAGAAGCAGGTGCTAGTGCTATAACTGTTCATGGAAGAACTAGAAGCCAAGGTTATAGTGGTAAAGTTGATTTAGATATTATAAAAAAAGTTAAAGAAGCAGTATCTATTCCTGTTATTGGTAATGGTGATATAGTTGATATTGAATCAGCAAAAAAAATGTTTGAATATACTGGATGCGATGCAATTATGGTTGGGCGCGGTGTTTTAGGCAATCCATGGTTAATTAAAGAATTAGTTTATTATTTTGAAAAAGATGTTGTTTTAAGCAAACCAACTTATGAAGAAAAAATAGAGATGTGTTTAAAGCATTTGAATTATTTATTGAAAATTAAAAATGAGAAAATTGCGGTATTAGAAATGAGAAGTCATATTTCATGGTATTTAAAAGGATTACCTAATAACATATTAGTAAAAGAACAAATTTTTAAAGCCACTACTGTCGATGAAATAAAAAAAATATTAAATTTCTATTTAAAAAATTTAAAATATATTATATAATAATTGTGAAATGGGTGATTATATGAATGCTACTTTTTTACAAAGATTTTTGGCTTATATTATTGATATTTTAATTGTTGTTATATTGTTAAATTTGATAACATATAATATTAATTTTGATAAAAGAAATGATTTGAATTCTGAAATTACAAATTATTTAACGGAATATGATCCTACAGATGTGGAATCTGTGAATAAGTTATTAGATTTACAATATCAATATAATAAAGAATCTATTTTAGTAGACACAGTTTCAGTTATAATGACGGTTGGATATTTTATTGTATTTCAATATTTTAATAAAGGGCAAACTATTGGTAAAAAGTTATTAAAAATAAGAATAAGTGGTAAAGATAATAAAAAAGTAGGAATTGGTCAACTCGTTTTAAGATCAATTATTATTTATCAGATATTAGTTAATATTATAAATTTAATTTTAATATCAACTGTTGATAAGATGCTTTATTTAAATATATATGGTATTTTAACTGCAGTTCAGTCAATTTTTATCGTTATTACAATGCTATTTATATTATATAGAAAAGATAAAAGAGGGTTACATGATATTATGTCAGGGACATATGTAGTAGTTGAAAGAGGTTAAATTATGGAAAGAACAGAGCAAGAATTAGTTAGAATTGAAAAGGTTAAGGAATTAAGAAATAAAGGAATTGATCCTTTTGGTAGTAAATTTGAAGTTACTTCAAATTCTAAAGAAATAAAAGAAAAATATGAACACATGACTAAAGATGAATTACATGAAGTAGAAATTCCTGTTACAGTGGCTGGTCGTATTATGACTAAAAGAGGTAAAGGTAAAGCAGGTTTTATGCATATTCAAGATAAATTTGGACAAATTCAAATTTATGTAAGATTAGATGCTGTAGGGGAAGAACAATATGAATTATTTAATAAAGCTGATATTGGGGATATAGTAGGTATTAGGGGAAATGTATTTAGAACTAATACTGGTGAACTATCTGTAAAAGCAAAAGAATATGTTCATTTAGTTAAAGCAATAAGACCTCTTCCTGAAAAATTTCATGGTCTTAATGATGTTGAAGAACGCTACAGAAGAAGATATGTTGATTTGATAATGAATGAGGATGCTAGAAAAGTAGCTTTTATGAGACCTAGAATTATCAGGTCTATTCAAAAATATTTGGATAATTTAGGTTATACAGAAGTAGAAACACCAATTTTATCACCGATTTTGGGAGGAGCTGCAGCGCGTCCATTTGTGACACATCATAATACTCTTGATATGGAATTTTACTTAAGAATTGCTACAGAATTACCTCTTAAGAGATTAATTGTTGGTGGCATGGATGCTGTATATGAGATAGGTAGAATTTTTAGAAATGAAGGTATGGATAGAAATCATAATCCTGAATTTACAACTATTGAGTTGTATAAAGCATATAGTGATTTAGAAGATATGATGAATATTACTGAAAATATTATATACAATGCTGCAATGGATGTATTAGGTACAGCTGATATTGAGTGGAAAGGACACAAAATATCATTGGCTCCTAAATATAGAAGAATACATATGGTCGATGCAATTAAAGAAAAGACAGGTATTAATTTCTTTGACAATATGAATTTTGAAGATGCAAAAAAATTGGCAATTGAGCATGGTATAGAAATTGAGGATCATTTCTCATATGGTCATATAATAAATGCTTTTTTTGAAAAATATGTCGAAGATACAATAGTAGAACCAACTTTTGTATATGGACATCCGATTGAAATTAGTCCACTAGCTAAAAAAAGTAGTGATCCTAGATTTACTGAAAGATTTGAATTATTTATTTGTGGAAGTGAATATGCTAATGCTTTCTCGGAATTAAATGATCCATTTGATCAATATGAAAGATTTGAAAATCAATTAAAAGAAAGAGAGCTTGGTAATGAAGAAGCAAATGAAATGGATGTTGATTTTGTAGAAGCATTGGAATATGGAATGCCTCCTACTGGTGGAATGGGTATGGGGATTGATAGATTAGTTATGATGTTAACAAATAGTGATACAATAAGAGAAGTATTGTTGTTTCCACATATGAAAAAGAAACAATAATACTTTTTTATATTTATAATCCGGTTAACAAATAGTTAAATGAGTTAACACAGTTAGTTTTTGTATGCTATAATGATAATCGAGGAGGATATAATATGAAAAAACATGGTTTATTTAAGGCAATTTTAATAATTTTAGGATTGTTAGTAATATTAAGCTTTTTTGTACCTGGTAGACAAGGAACTGCTAGTTATATAGGAGTAGGAACTGTTTTATTAAATTCTGTTCAAGTATTTTATTATTTCTTTGACACAGCAGTATTTTTATTTGTTATAGGCGGATTTTATGGTGTTTTATCAAAAAGTGGTGCTTATAAGAAATTATTGGATACAATAGTTTTAAAGGTTAAGAAAAATAGTAAACAATTTGTTTTTGTGATAACTGCTTTGTTTGCAATAATATCATCTTTAACTGGGTTTACGATGAGTTTGTTTATTTTTGTTCCGTTTGTTATGTCTATTATATTATTATTAGGATATGATAAATTAGTAGCAATAAGTTCTACTATTGTTGCCATTGTTATAGGTTATATAGGTGGACTATTTGTTACTTTAAGGAATCCAAGTTCTTATTCTACATCATTTGTTACTTTTGAAGAATTTGTAGGAGTTGATAAATTTGCTAATACTTTTCCTAAATTAATATTATTAATTTTAGGTGTAGCATTACTTATTTACTTTATAAGTAAGCACATTAAGGATGTAGAAGACAAAAAAGTTAAATATGAATTAAATGATAATGATTTAAAAATATCTGAAGTAAAAGATAACTATAAAAATATAAGATTATGGCCTATAATTACTGTATTATCTTTAATATTTGTTTTATTAGTATTAGGATATTTACCTTGGTCTTCATTATTTGAAATTACAATATTTGATGATTTCCACACTTGGTTAACTTCAATAAAGGTTGGGGATTTTGAAATATTTAATAGTATTATTACTTCAATATCATATGCTTTTGGTGATTGGGGACAATTAGGAAATTATATGGTAATTTGTGCATTACTATTGGTATTTTCTTTAGTTGTTAAATTTATATCTAAAATGAAATTTGATGAAATGATCGATTCTTTTATTGAAGGTATGAAAAAAATGTTACCAGTTGCTATTTTAACTACTTTTTCATTGACAGTTTTAGTTTGTGCTTATAATAATGGTTTTATAGAGAATTTAATTACTAGTACAAATGCTGCTATGGGAAGTATAAATGTTTTAATGGCTTCTATATTTAACATTTTAGGAAGTTTAGTTTATCCAGATTTATATTATACAGCTTATGGTGTTTATACTCCATTATTATCTGCTATAACTGATGAATCCTTATATCAAGTTCTTGCCTTAAATTTTCAAACATTGAATGGATTAGTAATGTTAATTGGACCTACTAGTTTAATTTTAATAGCTGGTCTTACATATTTAGATATTCCATATACTACTTGGTTAAAATATATATGGAGATTTATATTGATGCTATTTATTTTAATTTTTGCTGTTTTGTTAATAGTATCATTTATTTAAAGAAACTAAAATTTTTAGTTTCTTTTTTTATAAAAGCTTTAATTTTTTTTGCGTTTTTGGTATAATTATTAAGCTAGGAGATGTAGTATGATGAATGAATATCAAAAATTTAATAAAGGATTTTGGAATGAAGAAATAAATGTTTCTGATTTTATAAAAAATAATTATAAAGAATATAAAGGAAATGAGAAATTTTTAAAAGGTATAACACAAAAAACGGATAAAGTTTGGTCCAAGTGTGAAAGATTATTAAAAGAAGAGTTAGAGAAGAAAGTGTTAGATATTGATGTAGATAATATGTCTGGTATTAATGCTTTTGAATCTGGGTATATTGATAAAAGTAATGAAGTAATCGTGGGACTTCAAACTGATGCACCATTAAAAAGAATTGTAAATCCATATGGTGGTATTAGAATGGTGTATCAGGAGTTAGATGCTTATGGATATAAATTAAATAAAGATGTTGATAAGTATTTTAATTTGTTTAGGAAAACACATAATCAAGGTGTATTTGATGCTTATACTGATGAAATAAAAAAAGCAAGACATAATGGATTATTAACTGGATTACCTGATGCTTATGGAAGAGGAAGAATAATTGGAGACTATAGAAGAATAGCATTATATGGTATTGATTATTTAGTGTTAAAAAAACAAGAAGACTTGAAAAATATAAAAGTAATTAATGAAGAAAATATAAGACTTAGAGAAGAAGTTTCTATGCAAATTAAAGCTTTAAATGAAATAAAAGAAATGGCTTTAAAATATGGCTATGATATATCTAAACCAGCATCTAATGCTAAAGAAGCAGTACAATGGTTATATTTTGGATATTTAGCAGCAGTTAAAGAAAATAATGGAGCTGCAATGAGTTTAGGTAGAATTGATGCTTTTCTTGATATATATATTGAAAGAGATTTAAATAATGGTACTTTAACCGAAGAAGAAGCTCAAGAATTAATAGATCAATTAGTAATTAAATTAAGATTAGTAAGGCATTTAAGAACACCAGAATATGATGAATTATTTTCTGGTGATCCAACTTGGGTTACTTGCTCAATTGGAGGTATTACAAAGGAAGGAAAATCTTTAGTTACTAAAACTTCTTATCGTATTTTGCATACTTTAACTAATTTAGATCCTGCACCAGAACCTAATATGACAGTATTGTGGAGTGAAAAGCTTCCTGAAGAATTTAAAAAATATTGTGCTAAAATGTCAATAGAGACTGATGCAATTCAATATGAAAATGATGATATAATGCGCCCTATTTATGGAGATGATTATGCTATAGCATGTTGTGTATCAGCAATGCGAGTAGGTAAGGATATGCAATTTTTTGGAGCTAGATGTAATTTAGCTAAAACATTATTATATTCACTTAATGGTGGAATTGATGAAATAAAAAAAGAATTAGTATTAGAAGGACTATCTAAAAATACTAGTGAGATTTTAAATTATGATGAAGTAAAAAAAGAATACTTAAAAGCTATAGAAAAAATGTGTTCAATATATGCTGATGCTATGAATATAATTCACTATATGCATGATAAATATGCTTATGAATCAGGGCAAATGGCTTTACATGATACTAATGTAAGAAGACTTATGGCATATGGAGTAGCGGGGTTATCCGTAGTAGCAGACTCTTTATCAGCAATTAAATATGCAAAAGTAAAACCAATAAGAGATGAAGATAATATAATAGTAGACTTTGAAATAGAAGGAGATTTTCCTAAATATGGAAATGATGATGACAGAGTAGACAACATTGCAAAAGAAGTATTAGAAAAAGTATATAAAGAATTATCTAGTCATAAAACTTATCGTAATGCAGAAGTTACTTTATCTGTTCTTACAATAACATCAAATGTTGTGTATGGTGCTAAAACAGGTTCTACTCCAGATGGAAGAAAAAAAGGAGTACCATTTGCACCGGGAGCTAATCCAATGCATGGAAGAGATATAAATGGGGCGATAGCAAGTTTAAATTCTGTTGCTAAACTTGATTATACTAATTGCTGTAGAGATGGTATATCAAATACTTTTTCAATAGTACCAACTTCATTAGGAATGAATAAAGAAGAACAAATTGAAAATTTGGTAAGTTTATTAGAAGGATATTTTAGTCAGGGAGCACATCACTTAAATGTAAATGTACTTAGTAGAGAAACTTTAATAGATGCAATGGAACATCCAGATAAATATCCACTTTTGACAATAAGAGTATCCGGATATGCAGTTAGATTTAATAGACTTACTAGAAAGCAACAAGAAGAAGTTATAGCAAGAACTTTTCATGAGAAGATGTAATATGGAAGGTAGTATTAATTCGATTGAAACTTTTGGACTTGTTGATGGCCCAGGTATTAGAACTGTAGTATTTTTTAACGGATGTAATTTAAGATGTAAATATTGTCATAATCCAGAAATGTGGTGTATGCAGAAAAATAATATAACAGAAGACGAATTAGTAGAAAAAATAATAAGAAATAAACCATACTTTAAACGAAATAATGGTGGTGTAACTTTTTCAGGAGGAGAACCATTATTACAAATAGATTTTTTAATTAATGTATGTAAGAAGTTAAAAAAAGAAAATATCCACATTGCTGTGGATACATCAGGAAATGGTTTAGGAAATTATAGTGAATTATTTAAATATATTGATTTAATTCTTCTAGATATTAAACATGTAACCAGAGAAGGATATAAAGAACTAACCGGTGGAAATATAGATAAATCAATAGAGTTTATTAATGAATTAAATAAAACTTCTATTCCTGTATGGATAAGACAAGTAGTTGTTCCTGGTATTATGGATAATGATGAATATTTAGATAAATTAAAAGAGATAGTAAATAAGATTAAAAATGTTGAAAGAATAGATTTTTTACCATATCATAAATTAGGTAGTGAAAAATATGATAAATTAGGAATTATTAATCCATATAAAGATATGCCAGAAATGGATAAAACTAAATGTGATATATTATATCAAAAATTTATAAAAAAATAGCATACATGAATATGCTATTTTAATTTTCTTTTATTAATTTCTTTTCTATATATACTACTATTAAATACATAAGATAAGACACTATCATAAGAATAATTATACCTGCTATTACAAGATTTAAGTTGAATACTTGTGAACCATACATTATTAAATATCCAATACCTTCTTTAGATACTAAAAATTCTCCCATAATAACTCCAATTAGGGACATACTAATATTTATTTTTAAACTACTTATAATAGTAGAATAACTACTTGGTAATATAACATATCTTAAAATTTGAAATTTAGTTGCTTTAAATGATTTAAGTAAATTAATTTTATTTTGATCTGTTGATACAAATCCATTGTATACAGTAATAATAGTTACAATAACAGAAATAAGTAAAGCCATAATTATAATAGAATTAATATTTGCTCCAGCCCAAATAATTATAATTGGACCTAATGCTACTTTAGGTAAACTATTTATTATTGTTAAATATGGATCAAATACTTTATATAAGAAGTTATTCCACCATAATAATATAGCAATAAATGTTCCTAAAATAGTTCCAATTCCAAAACTTATTACAGTTTCATATACAGTAATCCATATATGATGATATAAATTTTGTTGTTCATGTAATGAAATAATAGTTTCTATTACTTTTTTGGGTGATGAAGAAATAAAAGTATTGATAAGTTCAAAGTCTGCAAGTAATTGCCATATAATTAATAATAAAATTAGCAAAGTAATTTGAGTAAATATAACTAATATTTTATTAATAAGTAATTTCTTTTTATATTTCTTATAATCTAAACTATCCACGATAATCTATCTCTTTCCATATTTGATCATAATATATAGGAAATTCCTTACATTTTCTATTTTCAATTGGAGTAGAAGCATTAGTTAAGTTTACATCAAATATTTTTTTTACTTTACATGGCCTTCCAGATAAAACAACAATTCTATTAGCCATAGAGATAGCTTCTGCAATATCATGAGTAATCATAATAGCAGTCTTTTTTTCTTTTTTAATTATTTTATATACATCGTCTGATACTGCTAATCTTGATTGATAGTCAAGTGCAGAGAATGCTTCGTCTAACAAAAGAATATCAGGTTCAGTTGCTAGTGTTCTAATTAAAGCTACTCTTTGTCTCATACCTCCAGATAAATTTTTAGGGTATTTATAAATAAAATCTTTAAGTCCATATAATTCTAATAATTTTATAACTCTTTCTTTTTTTTCTTTTGTTAAATTTTTTTCTATTTTTAATCCTATTAAACAATTATCTAAAATATTTAGCCAAGGAAATAAACAATCTTGTTGAAGCATATAGCCTAATTTCTTTTTGCTTTGGTTAGGATATATTATTTCACCACTACTTTTATTAATTAAACCAGACAAAATAGATAAAAGAGTAGACTTACCACATCCAGAAGGACCAACTATAGCAATAAATTCTCCTTCATTAATATCTAGACTTATATTATCAATAGCAGTTATTTCACCACTTTTAGTAAAGTATTTCTTCTTTATATCTTTGATAGATAAAATTGTATTATTCATAATTTTTAAAATACTCTGAATATATTAAATCATTAAATGAAACTTTATTTTCAAGTTCTCCAGCCGCAATTATAATATCTTGTATATGATTCCATTCGTCTTCATTAATAGTTATATTATACTTCCATGCTTTTCCTTCTTTGTATCTTTCAATCATTTTTGTAATATCTTCTATATCAGTATCTGGGAAAAAGTCTATTATTGATTTAGCAATTTCCTCAGAACTTTTTTCTTCAACAAATTTAAGACCTTTGTTAATTGCATTAGAGAATCCTTTTATTATATTAGGATTTTCTTCAATAAAACTTTTTTTAGCATTATATGCTGTATATGGAACTACTCCTCCTAAATCACCAATATAAGCAACTACATGACCATATCCTGCTTGTTCTACTGCAAGTGCATTAGGTTCAAATAGAGTAACAAAGTCTCCAGTTCCTCCAATAAAAGCTCCTTGCATTGCTGCAAAATCAATTGATGTATCTATTGTTAAATCAGTATTTGGATCTATACCATTTTCACGAAGTGCCCATTCAAATGTCATTTCTGGCATACCGCCTTTTCTACCACCAATTACATATTTACCTTTTAAATCTTCTAAAGTAAAATTTTCATATTCTTCTCTAGCTACTAAAAAAGAACCATCTTTTTGTGTTAAACCTGCAAATGTTTGTAAATAATCTTTTTCTCCACCATTATATACATATATTGTAGCTTCTGTACCACAAAAACCAATTTGAACGTCTCCTGATAACACTGCTGCAGTAACGGCATCAGCACCTGATGCTAAAATAAGTTCAATTTCAATACCTTCTTCTTCAAAAAATCCTTCACTAATTGCAACATATTGTGGTGCATAAAAAATACTATGTGTTACTTCTGCTAATGTTATTTTAGTTAATCCATTATCGTTTTTATCTTCTTTTCTAAAAATAAATATTCCAAAAACTATAATACCTAAGATTATTAAACTAATAATAATTTTTTTCATATATTCCATCCTTTCATACAGTGTATTATATTCTTTTATAGTTATTTTGTTAAAAGTAACTTACATTCAATTAATATCATATATATATAAATATTGTA
>ERZ1643251.5458-NODE-5458-length-10368-cov-25.396199_pt1 | contig 10368 bp, 6 predicted proteins | sample MGYA00579261_ERZ1643251 | MGnify/ENA primary metagenome ERZ1643251 (study PRJEB29033, sample SAMEA4952267) | chicken gut metagenome | biome: Broiler Chicken; feature: Gastrointestinal Tract; material: Caecum | place: Ireland | collected 2018 | study: Broiler...
TTCTGGCGCGCGAACTGAGCGCGGGCGTCTACGATAAATACTTTGCAAACATCGGCGAAGAGGAATTCAACGCCTTCTATCACGCCAACCGGCGGCTCGACGACACACTCTCCTACTATTCGAAGCACTTCAAAACCGTCGTGGAGCTCGGGAAGGACTATCCCGAAGTCAAGGCGCTTTTGGATCGCGAAGGGGATTGGCGCATGAACAAGGCGGCGCTGACGGCTGCCAAGCGGTTGCAGCGGGCGGCGCTCCATCCGCTCTCGCCCGAGGATATGCCCAAGTATCTCCGCACCCTCGTCGATGTGCATTCGTTCATCGCGCTGCTTCGCGAGAGCCCGCTCTCCCGCCCCTTCTTCGATCGCGGCGGCAATATCGTCTATAAAAAGCGCGCGGAATTTTTAGCGGGGCTCTACGAGCTGCACAACGAGGCGGCGCAGACCTTCCTCGACTACAACCCAGACGCCTTCAACGGCATGTGCGTGCGCGCCATGAGCGGCTACACCCGCCCCGTCCTCGAAGGGTATTTAAAGGCGCTCGACGCCTTCGAGGCGGCGGAGGACAGCTATCTCAAAACGACTGCTGCCGACAGGAGCAAGATCGTGCAGGAAGACGTGTTAGATCACTTTTCTTCGAAGGCGGGGGCGCTCATCGACAACATCGACATGCTCGCCAACTGGTGCATGTATAAGAACACCTGCCTAAAACTCCGCTCGTTGGGGTTGAGCTTTATTTCCGACGCGCTCGAAAGCGGACGGCTGACGAGCGAAAACGTGCTCGCGGGCTTTGAAAAGAACGTCGCAAAGAACTTTTTGGAGCTCACCATCCCGCAGGACGCCGACCTTTCCCGCCTGAGCGCGGGGACGCTCGAAGACACGGTGGAAAAATTCCGCACGATGTGGGAGGACTTCTCCCTTCAAACGCGGCAGCATATTAGGAGCGACCTCATCTCCCGCCTGCCCGCGGCGGACGGAGAGGGGAGCCTTTCGCTGGAGCTTTCCGCCTTCACCCGCCTTGCAAAGAGCAACCTGCGCGGCGCGGGGCTTCGCGCGCTCTTTTCCGAGGTGCCCGAACTTCTGCGCCGCATCTGCCCCTGCATGCTGATGAGCCCCATCACGGCGGCGCAATATTTGGAGCCGCAGGCAGATCTTTTCGACCTCGTCATCTTCGACGAGGCGTCGCAGATGACGACCGCGGAAGCCGTGGGGTGCATCGCCCGCGCCAAGGCCGCCGTCGTCGTGGGCGATCCCAAACAGCTCCCCCCGACCGCCTTCTTTCACTCCGCCTATGTGGATGAGGAGAATCTGGAAAACGAAGATCTCGAAAGCGTCCTCGACGACTGCCTCGCCCTCGGCATGCCCGAGCGCCACCTCATTTGGCATTACAGGAGCCGCCACGAATCGCTCATCGCCTTCTCCAACAATATGTATTACGGCGGGAAGCTGTGCACCTTCCCTTCGCCCGACGCGCTCGAAAGCCGCGTGCGCCTTGTGAAGGTGGACGGCACCTACGACAGGGGCTTTACCAAAGTCAACAAGAAGGAGGCGGAAGCGCTCGTGCAGGAAGTCATCCGCCGCCTCAAAGACCCCGTCCTCTCGCGGCAGAGCATGGGTGTCGTCACCTTTTCGAGCGCGCAGAGGACTGCCGTCGAAAAGCTCCTCACCAAAGAGATCGCCGCAAAGAAGCTGGACGCCGTCGCCTATGAGCGCGAAGAGCCGCTCTTTGTCAAGAACCTCGAAAACGTGCAGGGCGACGAGCGCGACGTCATCCTCTTTTCCGTCTGCTACGGCCCCGACGCGATGGGCAGGGTATCGCTCAACTTCGGCCCGCTCAACCAGGCGGGCGGTTGGAGGCGGCTCAACGTCGCCGTCTCGCGCGCAAGGGAAGAGATGCTCGTCTTCTCCACGCTCGAAGCCGCGCAGATCGACCTCAACAAGACGTCCTCAAAGGGCGTTGCGGGGCTCAAAGCCTTCCTCGAATTTGCCGAGAAGGGCAAAACGACGCTCGCCGCGCCTCCCGCATCCGTCCGTTCGGGCGGCGGGCTCGGGCAGTTCATCGCAGAGGAGCTTTCCGGCTTCGGCTACGAGTGCAGGACGGACGTGGGCGCTTCCGAATTCAAGATCGACGTCGCCGTCCTCGACCCGCGCGACAACAAGAATTTCGTCCTCGCTATTCTGTGCGACGGAGAGACGCAGTTCTCCGTCAAGGACAGGAATATTTTACAGGTGCAGTCCTTAAAGCGCGGCAATTGGAACGTCATGCGCGTCAACAGCGTCAACTATTACAGCAACCCCAAGCGGGAGATCAAGCGCATCAAGGACTATCTCGATCGCCTCACGGGCGCGGAGCAGAAGGACGGCGCGTGGATAGAGAAGTTCTCCCGCCCTTACCGCGCGGTCGAAGCGCAGGGCGCGGAGGTCGCCGCTTACATCACGGGCGGGGTCAACGACGGCGAGATCAAAGCGCGGCTTGCTCTTCTCGTAGCGACGGAAGAGCCCATTTCGAGGAGCTTTTTGAAAGTGCGCCTTCTCGAAACATACGGCATCCGCAAGACGGGCGCGCGCGTGGAGGCGCGGCTCAACGCCCTCATCGACGAGTGCAAATTCAAAAGAGAGCGCGTTCTCGGCACCGACTACTACTATAAGACCGACCGCGCCGTTCAGATCGGCAAATTCCGCGTGGAGAGCGAGCCCGTCCTTCGCGGTGAGACGGATACGACGCCCTTTGAGATGGTGTCGCTCATCAAGGCGGCGCTCTCGGGGCGCGTGAGTTTGTATTTCGACGAGCTCACGGCGCTTGCGGCGCAGGCGCTGCACCTTCCCCGCTATTCGGAAGCGTTCGTCTCCTATCTGAGCGATTGCGTCTCCTTCGGAGAACAGAAGGGCATTTTGGTGCGCTCGGTCTCCGACCGCATCTCGCTGGCTTGATTTTTTGAAACAGAGGGCGGGGCGGCGCGCCCAAAGCGCGCCGCCCCAAAAAAAGAGGGCGCCGCCGCGCAATTACCGCGGCGGCGCCCGCCGAAAAATAAGAGAGGAGGAGAGGCATGAAGAAGATACTCAATTTCAGGCCGCTTCTCTTTTGCGCGCTCTCGCTTATCTTCGGGCTGGAGCTTTGGGGCAGCATCCGCTTTTCGGAATTTTCGCCTGTCTTTGTCCTTCTCTTCGGCGTGCTGCTCTTGCTCGCCCTCCCGCCCTTTGAAAAGAAGCGGCTTTTATCTCTCCTTCTCATCGTGCCCGTGTTCGCGGGGATCGGCATCGGGCTCATGCAGCTTGCCCTTTCCAACTATGAAAAAGGGCTTCCTTCGGGGGAATACACGGTGACGGCGACCGTCCTTTCCGTTTCGGAACGGCAGGGGTACTCCATCGCCGTCCTCAAAGACCTCTCTTTGGACGGAGAGGAGGCGGCGGGCAAATGCCGCGCCATTTTGCCTGCCGACAGCGTACTTGCGGGCGATCTCGTCGTCTTTCGGGGCGAAGCCGAAAAGAACGATGCCTTCGAAAAGAGCGCCTATTCCAAGAACGACTTCGCTTCCGATATCCGCTATACGGCGACCGCGCGCGAACTCATCACGACGGCGAAGAGCGGCGATCTTGTTTTGCGCCTCAACGGAAAGCTCTATGAAGTGCTGAATTCTCACATGGGGCGGGATGAAGCCTCGCTTGCCTACGCGCTTCTCTCGGGCAATTCGGGCGCCATCGAAGGGGAACTCAAAGAGACGGTGCGAAAGGGCGGCATCGCGCATATCTTCGCCGTCTCGGGCTTGCACATCGGCGTGCTGTTCGGCGCGGCGATGCTCCTTTTCCGAAGAGTAGGGCGGCTTGCCTTCCTCCCTTCGCTCGCGTTCGCCTTTTTGTATTGTGCCTTCTGCGGGTTCACGGTGTCCTCCCTCCGCGCCGTGCTGATGTGCGGCGTGTTCGGCGCTTCCAAAGCGTTCGGGCGAAAGTCGGACGGCCTCGAAACGCTCGCCTTTGCGGCTATCGTCGTGCTCCTTCTCTTCCCCGCGCAGTGGTATGCGGCGGGGTTCCGCCTCTCCTTCGGCGCGTGTCTTGGGCTTGCGCTCTTTTCGGGGAGTTTGACCCGCGCATTCCAAAGGCTGCACATTCCGCGCGTCGCTACGGGCTGTCTCGCGCCGACCATCGCGGCGCAGCTTACGACGGCGCCCATCTTGCTCGCAAACTTCGGCTATCTCTCGGTGTGGAGCACGCTTTTGAACCTCATCCTCGTGCCGCTCGTGCCTGTGTTCTTTTTGTGCACGCTTGTCTCGGCGGCACTCTCGCTTCTTCTTCCGTTTGCGGCGGGCGTTTTGCTCGCCTTCCCCGAAGGACTGTTTGCCCTTCTCATCCTCATTTTGTCCTTTTCCGACTGGACGCTCGTCCTCTCGGGCTTCGTGCTCGGCACGGGCGGCGTTCTTTTCCTGTTCTTCTGCGCCTTTTTATCGCCGCGGCTTCGGATGCGCCGTCTCGTGCGGGCGGGCGTCGCCGCAGTAGGGTGCGCTCTTTTCGCGCTCGTCCTCGTCTCAAACAACGTTGTCTTTTCTGGCTGCCGCCTCACGGCGTACGAGGAAGGGGAGAGCGCCGCAGTTTTGATAGAGACGCGTACCGAGCACATCCTCGTCGTCGACGGCGATATTTCACTCGATGAATGCGAGGACTTCCTTTCGCGCACCTACGGCGGGGAGCTGACCGCCGTCGTCGCCCTCGAGGAAGCCGCTCTCAACACGGCTGTTTTCTTAGATGCGGAGGAAGTGCGCTTGAAAGAGCCCGTTTCTCTCGGTCTGCGTCGGACGAAGGCCCTCTTCGGGCAAAGCTTTTCCTACGGGGAACTCTCCTTTTTCTATACAAAGGAGGGTATCCTTCTCTCCTGCGAGGGCGTCGTGACGGAGATCGCGCCCGACGGGGAGGCGGGCAAAGCCGATTTCTTCCTCGGGAAGGGCAGCGGAGGCTTGAAATTTTTCATTGAAGATGGTATAATAAAACAGCTATGAAGTTCACGCAGCTTGCCCAAAGCTTAAAAGAAAAGTTGGAGCCCGTCTATCTCATCGAGGGGGAGGAAGCCTACTTCCGCGATCACGCCGTGCGCGCTGTCCGCGAGGCGGCGGGCATCACGCAGCCCCTTTTAAACGACGTGCGCGTCGAAGGGGAGAGTTTGAAGGGGAATTTGCCTGCCTTTCGCGATAATCTCTACGCCCTTCCCTTTTTAGACGAAAAGCGGCTCGTGCGCGTGTATGAATTTTACCCCACAGAGCGCGATTGGGAGAACTTTTTCAAGGCGTACTGCGAAAGCCCCTGCCCTTCGACGGTGCTCCTGTTTGTCAACGCGGGCAAGAAGACGGGCGCGGCGGACTTGAAGAAAAAGGCGGGCGTCACCTTCGTCGACTGCGGCAGTGAGAGCGAGGAGATGCTCTCGCGCTGGCTGTTCGGGCTCGTGCGCCGTCAGGGCATTTCCATCGATACGGATGCGGCGGAACTGCTCGTTTCCTACTGCGCGCGCGACGCGGCGCGCATGCGGCTTGAAATACAAAAGCTTGCCCCCCTTGCAGAGGGGCGCATCACCTCGGCGCTCGTGAAGGAATACGTCGCAAAGGACGTCGAATATAAAATTTACGAACTCACGCAGGCAGCGTCGCGCAGAGACTTTTCCGCCTTTTCGGAGATCGCGGACGACCTCATGCTCAAAGGGATGGACGAAAACGGCGTGCTTGCCGCGCTCGTCTCTCATTTCCGCACCCTCACCGAAGTTGCGAACATGAAGGGGAGCGACAAGGAAGTTTCTGCCGTTCTCGGCATCAAGCCCTATGCCGTGCAGAAGGACCGCGGGCTTGTCTCCCGCCTCGGGAAGGAGAAGACGGAGTTGCTTTATAAAGAGCTCTTTTCCCTGCTTGCGGCGTCCCGCAGCGGGGCGTATACGAAAACGGGCGCTTACGACGCCGCCGTCGCAAAAATATTCTTTGCATGAAACAATTTCCATGCAAAATGCGTCCGAAAAACTTTGCTTTTTTGCCCCGATGCGGGTATAATAATGAAAAAGGCTGCATACGCAAGGAGAAACCATGAAGGCTTGGGAATCGCTCAAGGAAATGTTTGCAGATACCGGGTCCATTCCGCTGTATCTTTTGGAATGGGTGCTGCTGTTTGTCCTCATTTACTATGTTTTCCGCATTTTGAAGGAAAACAACGCCAAGTATCTCATCATCGTTTACGCCGTTCTCATCGTCGCGGTGGGCATCGTCATGGTACTTGCGCCCGGGCTCGATTCCAACGCCTACGTCATTTACATCATGCTCATGAGCGTGTTTTTCCTGCTTCTCTTCAGCACGGAGATCAAGCGCCAGATCTGGGCGGGCAAGCGCGGCGCGGCCGCAGCGACGATGGAATCCACTTCCGCCGTCGGTTCGCGGGCGGAGGAGTACATCGGCTCCATCGTCAAGGCGGTGCAGAGCCTTTCCAAAGCCAACATCGGCGCGCTCATCGTGCTCTCCAACGGGAATTTGCCCAAAGAGATCATCGAAAGCGGCGTTTCTTTGGGCGCGAAGATCTCCAACCAGCTCATCGAGGGCATCTTCATCCCCAAAGCGCCCCTGCACGACGGCGCCATGATCATCTACGGCGATAAGATCCAGGCGGCGGGCTGCTTCCTGCCGCTCACCCAGCGCGATTTCCCCAAAGATTACGGCACCCGTCACCGCGCCGCTATCGGCGTGACGGAAGCTGCGGATGTTTCCGCCATCGTCGTTTCGGAAGAGACGGGGATCGTCTCCGTCGTCAAGCGCGGCGAGATCACCCGCTATGTCGATTCGGAATCGCTCAAAAAGTTCCTGCGCGACTACTATTGGAAGGAATTTAACACGGAGGGCAAACGTTCATGAGATTGAGCAAATTCGTCAAAGAGGTATTCACCAAGAACATCGCGTTAAAGCTCATTGCGCTTGCACTGAGCCTCGTCACGGTCATCATCGTCAATATCATCTGAGATATGAAGAACTGTTTCAGAGTCCCGCGGGTCCTTCTGCCCCAAAAGGGATTTCGGAAGTGGGCGGTCATCGCCTGCGATCAATTTACCTCCGACAGGGGGTATTGGGAGCGCGTCGCAAGGGAAGTGGGCGACGCGCCCTCTGCGTTTCATATGATCCTCCCCGAAGTGTATTTGGGCGAGGACGACGAAGCGCGCATTGAAAATATCCACGAGAGCATGCGCTTCGCTCTCGAAGAGGGCTGGATGCACAAGGCTCCCCGCGGGCTTGTGCTCGTCGAACGCACGACGAAGGCGGGCGTTCGTAAGGGGCTCCTTGTCTGTATCGACCTTGAAGAATATTCCTACGAAGAGGGGGCTTCCTCACTCATCCGTGCGACGGAAGAGGTCGTTCCCTCCCGCCTTCCCGCCCGCGTGGCGGTAAGAAGGGGCGCGCTCGTCGAATTCCCGCATGCAATGGTCTTTTACCGCGATAAGAAGGATAAGCTCATGCGCGCGCTCGAAAGAGAGGACCTTGAAAAGCTTTACGACTTCGAGCTCATGGAGCACGGCGGGCATCTTACGGGCTATCTGATCCCCGAATATACGGCGATCGACGTGCTGCACACGTTATCGGGGCTTGCGAGCCCCTGCTTTGCGGTGGCGGACGGCAATCATTCGGTGGCTGCCGCCAAGGCGTATTGGGAGGAGGTCAAGGAAAAGCTCCCCGCAGGGGAGCGCCGCAACCATCCCGCCCGCTTTACGCTCGTCGAGATGGTCAACGTCTTCGACGAAGCCATCGCCTTCCATCCCATCCACCGCCTCGTGAAGGAGACGGATGCCGAGGCGTTCTGTTCGTATTTTGCAGGCAAAGTGCCCTGTATAAGGCGGGGAAGGACGCTTTATCCCAAGATCGCATCCGCGCCCGAGTGCGTCGCCCGCACGGACGAGGCGATCGCGGAATATTTAAAACACAACGAAGGCAAAGTGGACTACGTTCACGGCGACGAATTTTTGAAGGACCCGGGCGAGGACTGCGCGGCGGTCGCCATGCCCGAACTCGACAGAGAAGAAATTTTTACGACCCTCAAGAAAGGGAAGCGGTTCCCGCGCAAGACGTTCTCCATCGGCGAGGCGGAAGATAAGCGCTACTACTTAGAGGGCAGGGAGATCAGCTATGATTAAGGTTTGCAAATTCGGCGGCACGTCCATGGCGGACGGCATGACCATGCGGCGCGTGAAGGACATCTTCGAGAGCGATCCCGAGCGCAGATACATCGTCGTTTCGGCGCCCGGAAAGCGGTTCAGCGGCGACATCAAGGTCACCGACCTCCTCTACGAGACGCACAAAGAGGTGGAGGAGACGGGCAGCTGTGGCGAGGCGTTCGAAAAGATCTGCGCCCGCTTTTCGGGCATCGTGCAGGAGCTCAAGATCGATCTCGACATCGAGGGCATCCTGCAGGAGACGAAAAAAGCGATCGAAGAGGAAAAATCCGCCGACTTCGCGGCGTCCCGCGGGGAGTACCTTTCGGGGCGCATCATGGCGGCGCTCCTCAATATCCCTTTCATCGACGCGCGCGACGTCATCAAGTTCGACGCTTCGGGCAAGCTGGAAAGCGCCCGTTCCTTCGAGCTCCTTGCCCGCGCTCTTTCGGGCAAGCCGAAGGCGCTCGTCACGGGCTTTTACGGCGAGGGCGCGGACGGAAAGGTCAAGACGTTCTCCCGCGGCGGCTCGGATATTTCGGGCGCCATCGTGGCGCGTGCGGCGGGGGCAGCGCTCTACGAGAACTGGACGGATGTGAGCGGCTTCCTTGCCTGCGATCCCCGCATCGTCGAAAACCCCGTGCCCATCCGCTCGCTCTCCTATAAGGAGCTGCGCGAGCTTTCCTATATGGGCGCGAACGTTCTCCACAGCGAGTCCATCTTCCCCGTGCGCGAGGCGGATATCCCCATCCGCATCAAGAACACCTTCCGCCCCGAGGATGAGGGCACGCTCATCATGCCCACGTCCAAGTACCGCTTTTCGGGCAGGACGGTCACGGGCGTTGCGGGCAAGAAGAACTTTACCGTCATTTTCGTGGAAAAGTCGCTCATGAACCTCGAGATCGGCTTTGCCCGCAAGATCCTGACCGTGCTCGAAAACCACGGCGTCTCCTTCGAACATATCCCGACGGGCATCGACACCATGTCCTTTATCATCGACGGGGCGCACCTTGAAAGCGGCGTTTTAGAGCAGATCATCGCCGAGATCAAGGAGGCGGTGCATCCCGATCAGATGCGCGTTTTTGACCGCATCTCCCTCATCGCGGTCGTCGGTCACGGCATGAGCCGCAACGTCGGTACTTCGGCGCGCGTCTTTTCCGCCATTGCGGGGGCGGGCGTCAACGTGCGCATGATCGACCAGGGCTCTTCCGAGCTCAACATCATCGTCGGCGTCGACGACGAGAACTACGAGCGCACCCTTCGCGCCGTCTACGAAGAGTTCTTCACGGGCGCGGAGGAGATCAACTAAATTCACGCTGTTTTGCGTGAGACGCAAAACAGCCGTGAGGGGAGTGGGCGTTGATTTTAACCTACATATTCGGCCGCGAGCCTCGATGTCTTTTGAGAATAATAAGCCCTAAGCATAGGGCAAATTGAGTCCCGCAGCGCAAGGGGACCTTGCTCGCGGAAAATAAGTTTAAAGAAGCTTCATCGGGGATGGCGCGAGATCAACTAAATTCACGGCTGTTTTGCGTGAGACGCAAAACAGCCGTGAAAATATTTGCCGCAAATTGTTTCCTTCGGAAACTCTTCGCGGCAAGGGTAATATAATGGATGAACGGGCGGCAAATGCCGCCCGTTTCCGCATTATTGGTAACGAAAACCCGCGGATCGTCCGCGGGTCCAAGAGAGGCTTTGCCGATGAGCACAACGAAATTAAAGGAGAGAATTGTGTAGCGAGGCGATCTCTATTTCTTGCCCCCCTTGTGCAAAGGGGGGGATAAGGGGGGGATTGTTAAAAATAGGGCTTCGTTTTGATAACAATCCCTCAGTCACTTCGTGACAGCTCCCTTTACACAAGGGAGCCTATGGCGCCTGCCGTGCGTGCACGATAACCCTTCCGTCTTGCCTTCGGCAATTCACTGTCTCGCGCGATGGAGAGAAACGCTTTTGCCGCATATCGCACGTTTTATAATAAGGCGACTCCCTCAGTCTCGCTACGCTCGACAGCTCCCTCAGGGAAGGAGCCAAGGGAGTTGGCGTTCGCCTTGCTTCTAAAATAAAATCCCGCGAGGAGGGTTGCCCTCCGCTGCGTCTCGCGCGGTAGAACCCGCGCTTGCACGGAAATTTCCCCACAATGGGAAATTTCCCTGTGAACAAATGGCAAAGAGCCCACCGGGCTCTTTGCAAGAAAGCATTTGTTCACACTCAATTTGC
>ERZ1643251.5459-NODE-5459-length-10360-cov-3.666861_pt1 | contig 10360 bp, 12 predicted proteins | sample MGYA00579261_ERZ1643251 | MGnify/ENA primary metagenome ERZ1643251 (study PRJEB29033, sample SAMEA4952267) | chicken gut metagenome | biome: Broiler Chicken; feature: Gastrointestinal Tract; material: Caecum | place: Ireland | collected 2018 | study: Broiler...
GTTCAGAAAAACTGTTGATGAAGGTATCGCTGGATACAATGTCGGCATTCTTCTTCGTGGTATTCAAAGAAATGAAATCGAAAGAGGTCAAGTTCTTTGCAAACCAGGAACAATTCATCCACACACAAAATTTGCAGCTGAAGTTTACGTTTTGAAGAAAGAAGAAGGCGGACGTCACACTCCATTCTTCAATGGTTATAGACCACAATTCTACTTCAGAACAACTGACGTTACTGGAACAATTGAACTTCCAGCAGGCGTTGAAATGGTTATGCCTGGCGATAACGTTAAGATGACAATCACTCTTAACAAAGAAATCGCTATCGAACAAGGACTTCGTTTCGCTATCCGTGAAGGTGGCAGAACAGTTGGTTCTGGTGTTGTTTCTCAAATTATTGAATAATGAGAAATTGTTGAAAATGAGAATAAAAAAATCTGCAGTTTTTGCAGATTTTTTTGTTTTTGTAAAAAGACTGAGTTTTTGGTCTTTTTTTAAAAAGTTTCATTAAATTTTATTCGTCTTTAAGTCCTAAAATATAGTCAGAAGAAACATCAAAAAACTTGCAAAAAACAATTATAACATCATCTGATGGATGATTTCGTTTTGCTTCATATGCTGAGATTGTGGTTTGTCCCATATGGGTTGCTTGTGCAAGTTGTGTTTGCGTTAATCCTTTTTCTTGTCTTAATTCTTTTAATCTTTCAGCAAATTTACTCATATAATCTCCTAATATAAAAATATTAGCATAATTATATTAAAAAAAAACTTGACATAGCATAAATATGCTAGTATAATTATGCTAAGAGGATAAATATAAAAATAAAAATAATTTTTTGTCATGAAAAAATAAAATCTTTAATGGATGAGAAGCATTGGATATTACCACAATTGGCTTTTAATTGGGGGATAAGTGTAAAAAAAGCTCGTCAGATTTTTGACGATGCAATTTATATTGAGAGCGATTTTATTTCTAAAATTTCTATAATTGAAAGCGAAGTAGTGATTTATGACGGCAAAGATTGATTATTCTTCTGCGGCAGGGTCGAGATTGTCAAGTTCCAAAAGTTTTGTGGCTTCGGTTTTGTCCAAAAGTTCCACAGATTTCAGCTTTTTGGCAATCTGACGAGTTCGCACACCAATCAATGTGTCAAAATCTTTGCTGACTTGTTCAAAACGTTTGTTGATGCCTTCCACAATTTGGTTATATTTTTCAAATTCGGTTCTGACAGCGCCCAAAATTTTCCAAACTTCGCTCGATTTCTTTTGAAGTGCCAAGGTTTTGAAGCCCATTTGCAAACTGTTTAAAAGCGCGCTCATTGTTGTTGGGCCGGCAATCATGACCTTATATTTGTTTTGAAGTTCTTCAATCAAGCCCGCCTTGACAACTTCGGCGTAAAGCCCTTCAATTGGCAAAAACATGATGGCAAAATCGGTGGTGTAAGGCGGATAAACATATTTTGTGTTGATGTCTTTTGCCATGTTTTTGATTGTTGCCACCAAAATTTCTTTTTTCTTTTTGGCAAGTTCGAAGTTGTTGTTTTCGTAGGCATTTTGCATGTCGGTATAAATTGTGTATGGAAATTTTGAGTCGATTGGCAGATAAACAAATTCTCCTTCCGCTTGACCTGGAAGTTTGACCGCAAATTCAACTGGGTCTTTGCTGTTTGGATTTGTGATGATGTTTGTTTCATATTGTTCTTTTGCCAGAAGCTGCTCCAAAATTGCGCCGAGCTGAATTTCTCCAAAAATGCCTGTGGTTTTGACATTTGAAAGCATTTTTGTCAGGTTTCCAACATCTGAAGCGATGTTTTGCATTTCTCCAAGCGATTTGTAGACGCTCTCAAGCTGTTCAGAAAGCACTTTAAAGCTCTGTTCAAAGCGTTCGTTGATGGTTTTTGACAACTTTTCATCAACTGTTTCACGCATTTTGTCGAGTTGTTTGTTGTTGTCTTCTTGCAGTGCTTTCATCTGACGTTCATTCGATTGACGAATGGCTTCAAGCTTGTCTTCTTGTGTTTTGCTCATCTGTTGCATTCTGTCGTCAAGCTGTTTGATAAGCTCCAAAACTCTCTTTTCCAGTGATTGATGGTTGCCAGCCAAGTTGTCTTGGAAGGTTTTTATGTTTTGAATAATTCCTTCATTGCTGACCCTTTGAGTTTGCTCAACTGCTCTGCTCAAAATGTCGATATTGTTGTTGAAGCTGTCAATAATTTGCTGCTTGTCCTCTTTTGACATGCCGCTTGAGCCTTTGTTTTTAAACAACAAAAACAAAATTCCGATGCAGGCGACCAGACAAATGGCTGACAGGACGATTGAAACGATTTCTAATGTCATTTTTTTCTCCTTTGACATATTATAAAGCTTTGAGTGCGGTCAAGTCAAGCAACTTAAATTCTGCAACATTGAAAAATAAGTTGAATTGCAGACATTTTTTGTGATATTATATTTAAAAGTGGAGCTGTTATGGGACGGATTATGAATTTTGTTTACAAAATATTTGGCTTTGAAAGCGATGACGTGAAGGTTATCAAAAAAAAGACCGCTCCAAAGGCGTCTTACAATCTCAAAGTGACACAAAAGTTGCCGGATGAAATTGACGGCATAAAGGTTTTTTATCCGGAAAATTTTGAAGATTGCAAAGATAAAGTGGAATTGCTGAAAAAAGACACTCCATTTTTTATCGACTTTCGCGGATGTTCCTCAGGAGAAAAGAACAAAATTTTGGATTATTTTCACGGCGTGATTGATGTTTTGGGTGCAACAGAAGAAATTGTTGAAAAAAACTTGCATATTTTCTTGCCAAAAAACATGGAGCTGGAAAGGGACTGAAATGAAAAAGAAAAACATCATCAAATTGTGCGTAATGCTCTCAATTTTTGCTGTGCTTTTGACGCTTGACCTTGTCACCAAATACGTTTTTGATGACATGCTTTCTGACGGAAGCACGTTGACGGTCATTCCGCACCTTTTCAACTTCAAACTTGTGCACAACTATGGCGCAGCATGGGGAATTATGGCTGGAAAACAGATTTTTCTCATTGTTTTAAGCCTTCTTTTTGTGGCAATTTTCGTCTTTTATTACATCAAAGAACCAAACAAAACTTGGCTTTTGAATGTTGCTTTTGGCTTTCTGTTTGCAGGTTGTTTTGGAAATCTTTATGACCGTATCGTGTTTGGTTATGTCAGAGATTTCATTCAGTTTGATTTTTGGAAGTCTTTCCCAATTTTTAACTTTGCCGATGTCGCTCTTTGTGTCGGAGTGGTGTTGTTTATCATCTATTTAATAATTTATTTTGTCAAAACAAGAAAGAAAAAGGTTAAAATTGAAGATGCAGACTAAATTTTTTGAATTTGACGAACAAAAAGAGCGTTTGGACGTGTTTTTGCAGAAGAAAGTGCCCGAATTTTCTCGCTCTTTTATCAAAAATTTGATTAAAAAAGGGCAAGTTTTGGTCGATGGAAAGGTCGTGAAAGCGGGTTTTGCACTCAAAAAAGGCATGAAAATCTCGGTTGAATTTGCCGAACCTGAAAAAATTTCCACCGAAGCTCAAGACGTGCCGTTTGAAATTGTCTATCAAGACGAAGATTTGGCTGTTATAAACAAGCCGCAAGGTTTGGTTGTGCATCCTTGCTCGTCGACAAAAAGTGGAACGCTGGTCAATGGTTTGCTTTTTCGGCTGAAAGATTTGAGCGGAATAAACGGCGTTTTAAGACCGGGGATTGTTCACAGGCTCGACAAAGACACGAGCGGGCTTTTGGTGGTCGCCAAGAACGACTTTGCGCACGTGAGTTTGGCGGAACAAATCAAAAACAAAACTTGCCACAGAAACTATTTGGCTGTTTGTGAAGGAAACTTGAAAGACGACGCTGGGCAAATCAAAACTTTCATCAAAAGAGACCCGCAAGACAGAAAAAAGATGAGTGTGCAGGACAGCGGTCGGCTGGCAATTTCAGATTATAAGGTTTTGCAGCGGTTTGAAAAGTGTTGCTTGGTGGAATTTTCGTTGCAAACGGGCAGAACTCATCAAATCAGAGTTCACGCAAAATTTCTTCATCATCCAATCGTCGGCGACAAGGTCTATGGCAAAGAATATAAAGGTTTGAACGGCCAACTTCTGCACGCTTACAAAATTTCGTTTGTTCATCCAAGAACAAAACAGCGTTTGGCCTTTCAGGTTCCGTTGCCGGACTATTTTGAAGAATTTTTGAAAAAACAAAGACCGTTAATTTGAAAATTTTAGAAAAATTTTGTTGAAAAATCTCTAAAGTGGCGTTTTTCTATTGACAAAAGCCACTTTTTTTGTTAAAATATTTTCGTATCCGCATGTATCGGGTTTTGGAAGTTGAAACTTTTTTAGGTTTCACACCTGATTGCAGCGAGTTTGGTTAGAGGAGGTTTAAAGATGTTTGCAGTAGTTCAGACAGGTGGAAAGCAATATAACGTCACTGAAAACGACGTGCTTAAGGTTGAAAAACTCAATGGTGCTGTTGGCGACAAAGTTAAACTTGAAGTTTTGCTTGTTTCAGATGGCACAAAAACAGTTGCTGGAACACCTACAGTGAAAACAGCTGAAGTGGTTGCTGAAATTCTCGCGCATGGAAAAGGTGATAAAATTGTAGTTTTCAAATACAAACCTAAGAAAAATGAACGCAAGAAACAAGGTCATAGACAACCATGGACAGAACTTAAAATTGTTTCTATTAAGATGTAATATGACTAAAATCACAATTTTCAAAAAAAATGAAAAAATTTGGGCTTTTCAAGTCAAAGGGCACACAGGATTTGCAGAAAGCGGAAACGACATTGTTTGCAGTGCGATTTCCACAGCAACTCAAATGGCGCTTGTTGGGCTTAAAGAAGTGTTGAAGCTTGATGTCGAAAGTGACATAAAAGACGGCTATATGCAAGTTAAACTTCTGCAAGACAACGCTCAAGCTCAAGCAATTTTGTGTTCAATGGAAAAAACTTTGGCTGACATTGCCAAAAATTATGCGAGAAATGTTAAAATGGAGGTAAAAAAAGATGTTTATTAATTTACAGCTTTTTGCTCATAAAAAGGGTGGCGGAAGCACCAAAAACGGCAGAGACTCACAAAGCAAACGTCTTGGCGTAAAGGCTTATGCGGGTCAACTTGTTTCAGCTGGTTCAATCATCGTTCGCCAACGTGGCACAAAGATTTATCCGGGTGCCAATGTCGGAATTGGAAAAGACTACACACTCTTTGCACTTCAAAACGGCAAGGTCGTTTTCGGAACGAGCAATGGAAAAAATGTTGTTTCAGTTGTTGCTGAATAATTAAAGGGCTTTACGCCCTTTTTTTGTTACCTGCCGATTTTGGCGACTAAATATGGTGTTTAAGCCTTAAAAAACACTAAATATTGATTTAAAAGTCGAAAAAAGGACAAGAAAAACGGATGAACTACACAAAAGGAAAAAATTTTTTAAAAATTTTTGGGAAAGATGACTTCAATGCAGAGCATATTTTGGAGTGCGGTCAGATTTTTTCATATAAAAAAATAGAAAATGGCTTTTTGGTTCTTTCGGCAGACAAAAAGTGCGAAATTGTTGAAACAGATGACGGCTTTTTGATAAAAACGACCGCACCTACATATTTTGAAAACTTTTTCGACTTGAAAACCGACTATGGAGGCATAAAAAAGAAGCTTGAAAAGTTTGACATCATGAAGGAGCCAATCAAATTTGGTTATGGCATCAGAATTTTGAAGCAGAACTTGTTTGAAACATTGATTTCGTTCATCGTTTCGGCAAACAACAACATCAAGCGAATTCAGATGATTTTAAATCGAATGCGTGAAAAATTTGGAACTAAAATTTCTGACTTTTACGCTTTTCCAACTCAAACCCAACTTTTGTCTGCCATCGAAGATGATTTCACTCAGATGGGTGCGGGCTATCGAGCAAAATATCTTTTCAAAGTGGTCAGACAGGTGGATGAAAAAATTTTAGACGATTGGAAAAATTTGCCGACCAAAGAACTTCGAAACAAATTGATTTCGCTTGCAGGGGTTGGGCCAAAAGTTGCTGACTGTGTGTTGCTTTTTGGGTATGGACGTGGGGATGTCTTTCCTGTGGACATATGGATAGCAAAAATGTATAACAAATATTATGCCAAATTGGAAAACCGCGAACAAATCAGACAAAACTTGACAGAACAATTTGGCGAGCTTTCGGGATATGCTCAACAATATTTGTTTTACTTCATGAGAGCTAGCTAGCAGAATTTCAAAATTCTTCAAAATTTTACAAAAATCTATTGAAAATTCGAAATTGCTGTGCTAAAATATAAAAAAGGGGATAATGGGGATATGAAAAAACAAGACTTTTTGGAAGAATTTCCAGAAAACAAAGATTTGGAGGATGCAAAAAAATTTTTAAAAGGGGGAAAGATTGCAGTCGGCTTGGCTTCGACTTTGGTGGGGATGATCTTCGGTTTTTCTGGTTGCGGAATGGTTCCAACGCCGTCAAACACAACCAGCGACAGACCAACAACTGGCAGTTCTTCGTCTTCAATTGTGGGTGAAGACAGCTCTGTTGGCGATTCTTCAAGTTCAAGTGACTCAAGTTCTGTTGAAGAAGAAATGCCACTTGAACAGGTTCAAAACTTGATTGATGAGATGAGCCAAAACAACTATTCTTACATTCAAACGGAAGGGGATGAAGACATTGTCTATCAGATTGATGACAATGTTATGTTTGTAAGAAATGCCGACGAAGTGATTGGAGTCTATTATGTTGAAGAAAATGGCTCGACTTACACTTTGACTTACGACTCTTCTGACAGAAAATGGCACAAACAAGAGTTGCGCGAAGGAGCAAACTTCAGTTCTGTGATTTATGACCGTCTGATGTCGACGACATGGGAAGCTTACGACGAAGGCACAAACACCTTCACTGGTGTGACAACCAACAATCAAGAAATCGACTTGACAATAAAGACCAACAACACTTATATTTCAGGTGCGGTTGAGGGGCAAATTTATCAAGTGGGCGACACAGAAGTTGCATTGCCAGACAAATCGAACATTGTTGACCACACAGACCCAATTGTCGTTGAAGACGAAAACATCTATGAATATGTAAACGGCGAGAGAAAATATAACAACGCTCTTTTGATGGAAATTTTGGATGATTGGTTCAGAAACAGCGGATATCTTTCAAATACAAACTTTGGAATGGACATAGAATTTGTCAATGTGGTTTATGTGGATGCAACAGCTGACAGTCTTAAAGTCGTTTATGTGGATGAATTTAACGGAGCTCAACATCTTGAGTTTGATGAATTATTGCCAAAATATCTTGAAAACGATGATTTGCAGTCTAAAAATGCGTTTATTGACTTTTTGAATGAAAATTCAAATAACGACTCAACTGGTCGAATTTTTAAATATTATTATCCTACTATTGAACTGGAATATAGCACTTTCAAATGCACAGATGAGCAAAAAGAAGAATTTGACATCTTCACTCAGAGATTTTTTACAAGAATGGCCGAAAAAGGGATTCAAGGAGATAAAGTTGATGAAAATGGAAATTTGATTCTTGGCAGCATAAAGAATGATTTTCCAGAGACAAGACTGCCTGGTTTTGACCAAGCGAAAGTTCTTGCGGGTCTAAAATGTCCTGCAGGTGGGGTTTCTCCTGGTCTGGATATGGGGTATTGTAGAGGATGGTATCAATATTATCTTCTTGAATATAATGGTCAAATTGAATGGGTGAGAATGTATATTGTTTCCAACGTGCGTGCAGCAGAAGATGGCTATTTGTCAGATGAAAAATATAATGTTTTGCATGATTTTAAGAACGGCTATATGATTTTTTCTTGCGAAAGAACGCCAATTGACAATGAAGTGAAAAACTTCTATGAAAACGAAACGTCGACCACAAAGTCAGTCGATTTTGACCTTTCTGACAACAGAGAAAAGAGCAAAATCACATATGTAGCTCAAGAAAAAAGCAAGGAATTGGTTTAATTCCTTGTTTTTTTTCTCTTTTTGTGATATCATAAAAACATGAAAAAGAAAAATATCTACAGATTTTTGTCGATTTTGTTCTGTTGTATGTTTTTGTTGTTTACAGGGTGCATGGATGGAAACTCTGGAGATTTTCTTGACCCAGACAATCCAAAGGACCTTGCAGGCGTGAAGGTTTTGTCAAAACCTGCCAGCTATGATTTTGCTGAAGCGGTGGGGGATTTGGCTTCAGAATATTATTACAATCTTTTTGCCAGACAAATTGTTTTTGAGCTCTATCATGCATATGAAGATAACTCTACAGATCCTGAAAGAACTAATATAATTTTTGCAGACGAAACAGATAACGGTTTTTTAAGCCAAGAGAACGGCATAACTTTTCCGTTTGTCGAAGGTGATTTAAATCAATATTATCTTTATGACAGCTTGAGATACACAATCACGAGCGTTGAAACAGTGAAAGACGTCAATGGAAACATCACAAATTTCATTTTGACTTTTGACACAAATTCTGCTTGGAATTGGACGATTGATGAAGCTGCTTATGGCAAAGAAAATTTCTTTTTGGCGGCAAATCAAACAAGCAATCAAATTGTTTCAGACTATCAAACTTCAAACAATGTTGTGACGGTGACAATAGACAACATAAATTTTTATAGCACTTGGCAAGACATTTATAATGATCGAATTTATCTTTCTTTGGTGCCTAACTTTGCGGAATTTTATGCACTTGAAAATGGTTTGGTGACACATACCGTTGACAAAGACGGAGAAGATTACATCGTCAACGACTATGGCATTTCGCCTTTCTATAAAGAAAACTTTGATTTGACAGAAGACGCAGTCAATTTCTTTCAAGATGCTGTAGAATATGCCACTTATCTGTTTGTTTTGGGCTATGACTATAATGACTATGTTGACGGAAGCGGACAAACTGTCAATGACGCTCCACTTTTTGAGTTTACGGTAGGATATACAAATGGCTTGGTCTCAGACCTTTTGGTGGGCGGCTGGGGAGACCAACCAATTTCAATTGTTGATGCGCTTGGTCGTGTGAAAGAACTTTATCAAGAATACGGCGGCTTTGTGGGCATAACCGACAAAAACAAAGAGCAAATCACAAACTTTATTTTGGACAAAATGATTGGTCCGCAGGCACGCGAAAAAGATATTTTTGTTGTGGATTTGATTTCAAGCACCTTTAATTCAACGCTTGACCCTGTTCAGCCTGAAGATTTGACTTTCAACAGAAATTATGAGAAGGTCGTTTCAAACATTGTTGACTATGCTTGCACGCAGGCACCAATCGGCTATGATTATGACTACGTCGACGAAGAGACCGGCGAAGTTGGCAAGCCGCTCTATCTCGACGAAAACTATCTGGCTTCAACAATAACCGACTATAAGGGCGACTATTTTGGAATGTCTTATCGCAACGACACCGATGACGAAGCCTTTGAGCACATCGCAGCGGCTGAATATCAGAGCATGATTTTGTATCCAAGAGACGAGCAGCTTGGCTTTGAATTGACCGACATTTGGTTGGCATTTGAATATTATGACGACGGCACAACGCCAAGCGATTTGGTTTATTTGGTCGAAGAAGGCTTGACTTTGAATGTCGGCTTCAGATATTATGACAGCTCGGCAAACGGTGGTCAGGGCACCTATACTTTTATGGGTGAACAAACTTTCAACATTGCTTATGGCAAATATGCCGAATTTGAAAATCCTGATCAAACAAAACTTTATATCTCTGAAGATGCGCCAGTTGCTGATATGCTTATTGATGAAGATGTTTTCATAAACACATCTTTCAACAACGATATCGGCGGAGGGGCTATCAATCCTTTTGCTGGCGACGAAGAAACAACTGACGAAACGCGTTCCATTCTCATCTCGGGAAACAACGCCGCAAAAGATTATTATATGCTCAACAACTCTTCATCTTATGGGTTTTACGGAACTTTGAATGGTCAGATGTTCTCGCAAAACACGGCGGGCGAAGATGCGTGCGACTTTATTGAAGTTTACTTTGATGTTTTGAAGCTTAAAGGTGTTTCGGGCGTGAACTATAACTTCAAGGTTGCACTTTTTGGCTTCTACACAACGGCGGACATGGAAGGAATGTAAAAATGTGGCTTCGGTCACATTTTTTGTTGTCACAATCAAATTTGGGTCTAGACAAGCAAAAAGTGTTGTGATATAATATAAACGTATATAGGAGTTTAAATTGAACGCAGGGATTATCACACTTATTTGCTTGGCAGGAATTGTTTTCGTCTTTTTGTTGACGCTTTTTATCTTGTTGCCGAAGAAAGCATATTTCACAGCCCTTTTTTCTGGCGCTTATCTTTCGGTTTTCAG
>ERZ1643251.5460-NODE-5460-length-10359-cov-4.389266_pt1 | contig 10359 bp, 8 predicted proteins | sample MGYA00579261_ERZ1643251 | MGnify/ENA primary metagenome ERZ1643251 (study PRJEB29033, sample SAMEA4952267) | chicken gut metagenome | biome: Broiler Chicken; feature: Gastrointestinal Tract; material: Caecum | place: Ireland | collected 2018 | study: Broiler...
TTCTCTGCTTAAAAAGATCGGAAGAAATATACAGAGGAACAGCGCGACCGCGAGCATCGCCGCGGCGATGGGGATCAGGATCTTGCGCTTATCGGCAGAGTGCACTTCGCCGCCGTGGGCGGGAACGAGCGCAGTTTCCCGCTCAGTCATGCCGAGCTCGCGCAAAACCTTGCTTTTGACGTTTTTGTCGGGCAAGACGGCATTGGCCTGTTCCGACAGCATCTTTTTTACGTTTTTCATACGCCGCCCTCCTGTTCCATCTGTTTTTTCAGCTTTTTGAGCGCTTCGTTATTTTTCCATGTAACCGTTCCGATCGGAATGCCGAGCATTTGCGCGACCTCCCTGCGTTTATACCCGGAAACCTGACACAGCATGAGAATGCGGTATTCCTCCTCCGTCAACACGCGAGCGGCAAGGTCGAATATGTACGGGATCGCGGCTTCGGCGGAACCGAATTTATATGCTTCCGCTTCAAAGTCGGTGGGGATCTCCCGCTTATGTTTTTTGACATGATTCAGCGCGAGCGACCTTGCGATCGCGCAAAGCCACGCGGTGAAATTCGTGCCCGCCGTATATTGCGACAGAGATGAGATCGCCTTTACGAAGGTTTCCTGCAACACATCTTCCGCATACATCTTATCCCGCACGATATAAAAAATGGCAAAATAGACGGAGCGGTTGGTGCGTTCGTAAATGAAATCGAACGCGCGCGCGTCCCCGGCTTTCAGCTCGGCTATCTTCTGTTCGAGTCGATCGTGTTTCATAACCCATCCTACTCTATTAACAACGCAAAGGGGGAAAATTGTTGGTGAAAAGGGAAATTTTTTTGTTTTTTCTATCCATATTATAAAGGAAGAGGGGGCGTTTTGTCAACGACTTCCGACCGCGGAAAAAAATCGGAAAAATTTTTTTCTTTTTTACCAACAAAATCCTCGGGCGGGATTGTTATAAAGGTGTAAGGGGAAAAAATCCGGAGCTTCCCCCGACAAAAATAAAAGTCAAGGAGAAACTTACGATGAAAAAAATGATTACGGCGGCTGCTGCCGCATTGGCACTCGGTCTCACCTTCGGTTTGGGAGCCTGTTCGGAAACGGGCGGCTTTGGGGGCGCGGGAAGCGCTGAAAACGGCAAGTTCGGCGACTTCACCACGGCGGAATCCGTCTACGGTTTCAGCGCCGCTTCGGCGGGCATGCTGATCTCCGCCATGGACCTTTCGGGCGCGCCTTCTTCGGTCAGGGCGGCTTCGTCCGATTTCGGCGGCGGAAATTCGGACGGACAGACTTCGGGCGGAAACGCAGACTCTTCTTCGGATACGGCGGCTTTGCCCGATGAGACGAAAGAGGAGCTGGACGGGTATATGACGCTCGTGGAAAGCCTTTTGAGCGACGGCGGATTCGGCATGACCGCCGAAGCGTCCGATCGGGAGGGGTACGCGGAAAAGATGACCGTTTCCTGGCGGGATATGCAGGGCAATACTTCGCAGTACGTCATGTATTACAACCAGACCGCCATTCCCGACTTTGACGATGACGACGATGACGATTGGGACGACCGTTTCGACGACGAGCGGGAGGAAAATTACGCCATAGAGGGCGTGATGACGGTGGAGGGCGTCGACTATGCCGTGCAGGGCAGGCGCAGCGCCGAAAGCGAAGGGGACGAATCGGAGAGCGAGACGACCTTCCGCGTGACGCTCGGCGAGAACCGCTATATGCTGGTGGAGCAGGAGACGGAATCGGAGCGGGGAGAGAGCGAACAGTCTTACAGCTATTCGGTGTACGAAGGCGGCAGGGCTGTGGAACGCGCCTCCTTCTCCTATGAAGAAGAGGACGGGGAGACGGAACTGGAAATGACCGCCTATAAGGACGGGCAGACGCAGCGCTTTTCCTTCGACCGCGAATCGGAGCGGGGCAGGGAATACATTCGCCTCACCGTCGGTACGGGCGGCGGCAGACAGAGCTGGCGGGTCATTCCCCAAACGGACGAGAACGGCAGCGTCACTTATGCTTACGAGCCGATCGGATCGCGCAGATAACGCACAGATAAACTAAATTAAAGAAATACGGACCTTTGCGGTTGTGCAAGGGTCCGTATTTTTGCCGATTGTCTTGATAATTGCCCCGGCGAAACGCGTACGGCGCAATATTTTGCCGTGCTTGCGTTTCCGCCCTTTAAGCCTTTCTGTTGTGATAATGGGAGTGGGATAAGTCCCGCCTTTGCCGTCAGAGTTTTGCGCCGCAGTGGTTGCAGAATTTGCTGCCCGGCTCGATTTCTTCGCCGCAGACGGGGCATACGGAAAGGAGCGTTTTTCCGCAGTTTTTACAGAATTTGCTTCCCTTTTCGTTTTCCTCGCCGCAGGCGGGGCAGACGACGGATTGTCCGGCATCCCGGGCGGCGGACGCGATGTCGCGCACGGCGGGGCGAAGTTCATTCGCCGCTTCGTTCAGGACGAGCACCGATTCGTTCTTGACATATCTGCCGATCTCCCGGTGGAAGCCGAAAGAGAGGAGCACCGCGCCCACGGCAATGGCGGGGAAGCCCAAAAACAGGCACCAGAAACGGGAGGGCGGGTCGCCCGATCCGAAGTTGGAGAAGATGTCGACAAAGCCGATGACGGCGAGAATGATTCCCGCGGCGAGGACGATCCCTCCCGCAATTTTCAGGATTTTTTTCGTCTTTTCGTGGCGTTCGTTTTGGGGATCGCGTTCGTTCATGGGAAAGCCTCCTTTTGCGCACCGGGCGCGGCAGATTTTTTTTGCAAGCAAAAAGCCTCCGCTTTTTTCCGGAGGCCTTCTGCAAGATATGGTGGACGCGAAAGGGCTCGAACCTTCGACCTCTACCATGTCAAGGTAGCGCTCTAACCAGCTGAGCTACGCCTCCGTGATCTTGCTTTGATATTATAGCAGATAATTTATTTCCCGTCAACCGATTTTCGCCCGTTTTTGTATTTTCCGCGAAAAAAATCCCGCGCTTTTTCCTTTTTCCCGTTTGCACCTCCTCCCGTGTTGACTTTTCGGCAAAAACGGGGTATAATAATAGCATAAAACAGAAAAGGAGGCAGGGGAATGGTCGGTACGGTTGCGCTGGGGCTTTTGCTGCCCTTTGCGGGGACGACGCTCGGCGCCGGGGCGGTGTTTTTTCTGAAAAGGGAAATCGGCTCCAAAGTGCAGAAGATGCTTTTGGGCTTTGCATCCGGCGTGATGATCGCCGCTTCCGTCTGGTCGCTCATCCTGCCTTCGGCGGAGCTGGCGAAGGAGGCAGGGACGCCCGAATGGCTGCCGCCGGCGGTCGGTTTTGCGGCGGGGATGCTCTTTCTGCTCCTGCTCGATTCCGTCGTGCCCCATCAGCATCTCGATTCGGAACTGCCCGAAGGACATAAGTCCTCTCTCGGAAAGAACAAATTGCTGTTTTTATCCGTCACGTTGCACAATATCCCCGAAGGGATGGCGGTGGGGGCGGTCTTTGCGGGGCTTATCGCCGCGGGCGAGGAGATTTCCGTCGCTTCGGCGCTGTCGCTGTCCGTGGGGATCGCCTTGCAGAATTTCCCCGAAGGGGCGATCGTGTCCATGCCCATGAAAGGGCAGGGCAGGCGGGGAAAGGCATTTTTGTACGGCTTTCTGTCGGGCGCCGTGGAGCCGGTCGCGGCGCTCGTCACCGTCGCGTTTTCGGGGATCATCCTGCCCGTTTTGCCCTACCTGCTCTCGTTTGCGGCGGGCGCGATGGTGTACGTCGTCGTGGAGGAGCTCATTCCCGAATCCCAGAGCGGGGAACATTCCAATATCGCGACGGTCGGGGTGATGCTCGGCTTTGTCGTCATGATGATTTTGGATATGGCGCTCGGATGAAGCGCAGACAAAGGAGAAAAAGGTATGAAAAAGGGCGAAAGGGCAGAAAAAAATCCGTCGCTGCGCCGGGAGGACGCGCGCATGTCTATCCGGCACATCGCGGAAAAGACCTTTCTGTCGCCGACCGCGATTTCCGCGCGCATCGAAAAGCTGGAAAAGGACGGCTATATCGAAGGGTATTATACGCGCATCAATCCGCAGGCGTTCGGCTTCAACATCAAGGCGTTCATCAATCTGGAGGTCGAGCCGGTGCAGAAAAAGGAGTTTTATCCCTATATCCGCAGCTGCCCCAACGTCGTGGAGTGCAACTGCGTGACGGGGGATTACGCGATGCTCATCGAAGTGCTTTTCCGCACCACGGCGGAGCTCGATCATTTCATCAACGAATTGCAGCATTTCGGGAGGACAAAGACGCAGATCGTCTTTTCCACCTCCGTCGAACACCGGGACGCATTTCTGGAGCTCGAATGACCTCTTTCCCTTTTGCCGTGCGGGTTGCAGCGATTTTGTAATCGGGCGGGAAAAAGAGGTGCGGTTTCACGTGAAAACAAAGCGGGGGCAAAATAATATATGAAAATACGCGGAGAATTTATTTCGGATAAGGACGGTTTTTCCGCGAAGATATATTTGTCCGGCGGCGTTTTTAAGTTCAGGGAACAGATCGTCGGATGATTGCGGGAGGCGGAATAACGGGGATCGAACGGACGAAAGTCTCGTAAGGAAAAAGGGTACGGGAGGAGCGGAATGACGCTTTTGCAAAAGAGCGAAAGCTGTGCGGCGGACGCGGCGGCGTATCTGCAGCCCGTTTTGGAGAGCGGGGCTGCGGACGGGATGAAGGAATATATCCAGCACGGCGGCGTTAGCACCTATACACATTGCATGAACGTGGCAAAGTGCAGTTTGTATCTCGCGCGGAAATGGAAATGGCGGGTGGACGAAAGGCGGCTCGTTCTGGGCGCCTTCCTGCACGATTTTTATCTGTACGATTGGCACGTCCATCGCCGGCGGGGGAGGCTGCACGGCTTTTGTCACACCGCGCTGGCGGCGAAAAACGCGCGCAAAGTGTTCGGCGTGGACGATAAGGTGTACTATATCATCCGCACGCATATGTTTCCGCTCACCCTCTTCTGGTTGCCCCGCTCGCGGGAGGGGTGGCTGGTGTGCCTTGCGGACAAATACTGCGCCCTGCGGGAGACGTCGGCGGGAAAGAAAAAGCCCGCGGCGGCAGGATAAGTGAAAAAGTGCGGTAAGAGAATAAAGAAAGGACCTTCGGAAATTTCCGGAGGTCCTTTTCCCGTCTGCCGTTATTCTCTCAGCCCGTTCTTCGGATAGACGGAGAACAGATAGAAGAATACGGAGAACAGGATGATGTTCAGAAGATAGAGGACGGGCAGAATGACGTAAGCGAGCAGTTCCGCCGGCTGTTTCAGATCCGCTTTGAGATAGACGGCGACCATGCTGACGACGATGACGCCGATCACGAAGAGGATGGAGGCGTTCAAGATATAGCCGGGATGTTTGCTCCGCCTTGCCCGCGGGCGGTAGCCGCAGGCGTAAAGCACCGTGCAGAGCAGGAATGCCGCAAGTCCGACGCCGCAGCCGACGGCGGGGTACAGTCCGGATATGTGCAGCCGATCCCGGACGAAGAAGATGGCAAGGCTTTCCGCAAGGATGATGCAGAAGGTGATGAGCGCCGCTTTGAACAGCGTCTGCCCCTTGTTGTACACGGGAGCGGGGGATTCTGCCGCCTTGGCTTTGGCGCCCGTGCCCATGCTGCCCGCCGTATTCAGCCGGATGCCGTCCGACTGCGCCCGCTTGCGCAGGTCGTCGAGATCGATCTGTCCGGAAGAGGACTGTGCCGCCGGCGGATTCTGGGGAAGGGGACGCCTGTAATCCTCCTCCCGGTATCCGGCGGGGGCGGGATAGGGAACTCCGTACCCGGGATAGGGCTGCACGGGGGGATTGCCCGCCGCGTATTCTTCTGCGTAACGGCGGGAATTGAATTCGCGCCGCGCCGCGTTCAGGGCGTTTTCCCGGCTTTCGAGGTCGAGCTGCTTTTCTTTGAGCGCGTTCAGTTGTCTGTCGATGTCCGCATTCTTTTCCTGATACTCGGCTGCCGTTTCCAGCTTTTTCTTTTCCGTTTCGATCTGCTGTTTTTCAAATTCCGTCTTTTGCTTTTCGAATTCCGCTTTGTCCGCTTCCAGTTTGGTCCGCTCTTCTTCGAACGCCTGTTTGTCCGCGTCGAGCTTCTGCTTTTCGCCGCGGAAGGCGTTCTGTTCTTCGTTGAACCGCGCGAGACCGTCGTTGAACTGCTTGACCTGCGCGTTGTACGCGGAGAGCCTGTCCGCAAAGTCGAACTGCTGCGCCGAAAGGGTGTTTTTCTGCGTCATGAATTCCAGCTGCTGCTGATTGTAGATGGTTTGCCGGGAGGCGAGATCTTTCTGCTGCTGCCGGAGGCTGACGAGTTCGTTCTGAAGCTGTTCCTTTCCGCGCGCGAGATCGTTCTGCCGCGCGTCGAGTTCTTCCTGCATGCGCCGGATGTCGGCGGCGGAGGTGTCCGCCTGCGTCCGCTGGCTTTCCACCGTCTTCTGGCTCTCCTGCAGGGTGTATTCCCGTTCGGTCAGTTCGTAATTTCTCCTTTCGAGATCTTTCCGCTTCTCGTCGAGATCTCTCTGCGATTCTTCGACGGAGCGTTTTTCCGTCTCCAGATACTCTTCCCGATCGCGGAGGGCGCGTTCTCTCTCTTCCAGCGCCGCGCGGTCGGAAAGGAGGGCTTGTCTCTCTTCGTCTGCGGCGGCTTTGCTTTCGTCATAGGCGCTGCGCTCCCGTTCCCATTCGCCGCGCAGCCGCTCGTATTCCGCTTTTTCCGCTTCGAGCGCCTCTTCCCGTTCTTTCAGAGCCTGTTCCCGCGCTTCGAGATCGGACAGGGCAGTCTGCATGTTTTCGTCCGAAGAGCGCACCGATTCGTTGAGGTCGGCGATCGCCTTTTCCCGTTCGGCAAGTTCTTCTTCCTTTTCCGAAAGCTGCGCTTTGAGCGCTTCCAGCTCCGAAGCCCGCTCTTCCGCTTCCCGCTTCTCCGTCTCCAGCTTCGCCCGCTGTTCTTCGATCTGCGCCTGCTGGGCGCGCAGTTCCACCGAGCGGTTGTAGTGTTCGGCGGTCTTGTTTTCGAGATCGCTCTTCAAGAGGGTCAGGGCGTTTTCGTGGGAGGAGAGGGCGCCTCTCAGCGTTTCGATGTCCGATTTTTTCTCTTCGAGTTCGGCGTTTTTCTCTTCGATCTGCGCATTTTTCTCTTCGAGTTCGGCGCGCACCGCCGCGAGTTCTTCGTTCTCTTCCCGCTGCGATTCGAGATCGGAGCGTTCCAAGGCGATCCGGGCTTTTTCCTCCGCGAGTTCCGATCTCTCCGATTGGATCTGCGAGAGGAGGGAGTAATTTTCCTCCGTCTTTTTGTCGAGTTCTTCCCGGAGGGCGTCGAGGGTGCGCGTCTTTTCTTCCAATTCCGCGCGCTGTTCTTCCAATGCGGCTCTGCGCTCGTCGGCGTCCTTTTCCGCCGCGGCGAGCTTTTCCTCCGCCTCTTCGGCGGCGCGCTTCTTTTCTTCCAGCGCCTCTTCCGCCTCTTTCAGGGCGGCTTCCCGTTCGGCGAGCCCCGACTGCATCTGCTCGGAGTCGTTGAGCGCGTCGGAGAGGGCGGTCTCCCGTTCGGCGAGCGCCGCGCGCGCTTCGTCGAGTTCCTGCCTCTTCTCGTCCAATTCGGCTTGCAGGGAATCCAGACTCGCCTGTTTTTCGTCGAGTTCCGCCTGCATCGAAGAGAGGGCTTCCTGCTTTTCCAGAAGTTCTTCGTTGCGGGAGGAGGTCTCCGCCCGGACTTCGTCCAGTTCGGTGATCTTCTCGTCGATCTGCACCCGCTGCGAATCGATTTTTTCTTTCAGGGAATCGATCTCTTCCCTCTGGCGTTCGAGCTCTTCTTTCGCCGCCGCGATTTCCCGTTGTTTTTCGTCCAGCTCGGCTTCCTTGGCGTCGATTTCCGCCTGCTTTTCGGCGAGCGTGCGTTCCTTTTCTTCCAGCTCTTCCTTTTGCGTGCGGATCTTTTCTTTGAGTTCGTTGAAGTCGGATTTCTGCGTGCTTAAAGAGGAGCTTTGCACGGAGAGGAGGGAGCGTTCCCGCTGCAATTCGTTGCGGAGGTTGTTGAGGGCGTTTCTCTCTTCTTCGAGCGCCGATTCCCGCGCCGCGAGCGCTTTTTTGATGTCGAGCAGCTCCTTCTGCTTTTCCGTGATGAAGGAAAAGTCGTAATGGGCGTTTCCGTCCGAAATGAGGCTGTCGATGACCGTGCGCGAATATTCCCATTCGGCGAGATCGTGTTCGGCAAGCTGTTTTCCTTTTTCCGTAAGCCGGAAATATTTGCGCCTGCCGCCGTTGGAAAAGTCCCCGTAATACGATTCGACGTATTTGAGGGATTCGAGGCGTTTGAGCGCGCTGTAAAGGGTGGGCTGTTTCAGCGTGTACAGCCCGCCGCTCTTCTTTTCGATCTCGTTGATGATGTCGTAGCCGTACTTGTCGCCGTCGTACAGGCTTCTCAGGATGATCGTGTTGATGTGCCCGCGGATGAGATCGGAACTGATGGTGGTGATGCCCTGTTCTTCCGCTCCGCCCGTCAGGGAGAAATCTTCGAGTTTATCGACTTTCTCTTGCTCGTCCTGCACCGTTCTTTCCTCCTCTTTCGTATTTTTCGGCGGGCATTGATTTGTGTCAGACATAATATGAAATGTCTGTTGGAATACCGCCGTTATTTTACATATAGTATTATACAATAAATATGTATATAAGTCAACGGAAATCGACGGAAAAATCCCCGTTTTTTCGGGTTTTTGCAGAATTTTATCAAAGAAAGTACCGCGAGAGACATAAAATTCGGAAAGGGAGAGAAAAAGGGAAAAAGTGCAAAGATATTTTCCGGACGGAAAGGATACGACCGTGCGAATCATTGACAATTTTTTCCGAAGGGTGTATAATAAAATCATGAACGTTTACGAACATATCCGGGAATTCGACGTGCGCTATTGCGATGCCGATTTCAAAGACGAACTCAAACCCTCCGCCATGCTGGCTTATTTCGAAGAGGTGGCTTGTTCCAGTGCGGACGAACTCGGCTTCGGCTATGAAATGCTCAAACCGAAGGGCTATACCTTCATGCTGACCAACGTCCGCAGCCGTATCTATAAACCCGTCCCGCTGGGGGCGCGCGTACTCGTCAAAACCTGGCCGACGCCGCCGTCTTATTTCGTGTTCGGCAGGGAATATCAGATTTTGTCCCCGTCGGGCGAAGTCTTTGTCAATGCCACTTCCCGTTGGTGTCTCGTCGATCTGAATACGGGAAAGTTGCTGCAGGCAAAGACGCTTTCCGATCAGGATTACTCTTCTTACAATTCCGCGCGCGCGCTCGACGTCAACCGCTGGAAATTTCCGCTCTATCCCGCAGAGGACGGGGAAGAGCGTTTCTCCATAACGATTGCCAATTCGGAATACGACCACAATATGCACGTCAACAATACCCGGTACGCGGACTATTGCTTCAACTGCTTTTCTGTCGGCGAGCTTTCCTCCCGAAAACTGGAGGAATTTTCTTTGGGCTATATCCGCCAGTGCCGCGAAGGGGATTCCCTCCGCTTCGCGCGCAGGCAGACGGAGGAAGGGGATTTTCAGATCGAAGGATTCAACGGCGGGGAGGTCGCCGTGCAGGCGGAAATCCGCTTCGGAGAGTGACGCATTTTGCTGTTTTATAATTTTATGCAGATTAAACATTGAAAAATGTATAAATAGGCGTTAAAATCTGCAAAAAATTTATAAAAAGTCATAAAAGGGGTGCATTTTTGCTTGACGGAGGCATTTTTGCGTAGTATAATAAAGCCCGATATTCGGAGGGCGAGTCCGGAAACGGAGGGCGATCCGACAAAGGCGCCGTAAAGGCGCGGCAAAAACACGACAAAAAATTTATCCGGAGAAAAACGAATATGACACAGAAAGAACAGTTCAAGAAAATCGTATTGGCTTACTCGGGCGGGCTGGACACGTCCATCATCATTCCCTGGCTGAAAGAGAATTACGGCAATCCCGAAGTCATCGCCGTTTCCGCCGACGTCGGGCAGGAGTCCGAATTGGAAGGACTGGAAGAAAAGGCGATCAAGACGGGGGCGTCCAAGCTCTACATAGAGGATCTCAAAAAGGAATTCGTCGAAGATTATATTTTCCCCACCGTGCAGGCGGGCGCGAAATATGAGGACAAATATCTGCTCGGGACTTCGTTTGCCCGTCCCGTCATCGCCAAGAGGCTGGTCGAAATTGCGAAAAAGGAAGGGGCGGACGCCATCTGCCACGGCTGTACGGGCAAGGGGAACGATCAGGTGCGTTTCGAGCTGGCGATCAAGGCGTTTGCGCCCGAAATGAAGATCATCGCTCCCTGGCGCGTCTGGAACATCAAGAGCCGCGAAGAGGAGATCGAGTACGCCGAAGCGCACAACAT
>ERZ1643251.5461-NODE-5461-length-10357-cov-3.151330_pt1 | contig 10357 bp, 7 predicted proteins | sample MGYA00579261_ERZ1643251 | MGnify/ENA primary metagenome ERZ1643251 (study PRJEB29033, sample SAMEA4952267) | chicken gut metagenome | biome: Broiler Chicken; feature: Gastrointestinal Tract; material: Caecum | place: Ireland | collected 2018 | study: Broiler...
CCTGCGCAATCTGCTCAATATCATAATCCTCCATTCCTTCTCCCCATTCGGTATATTTGAACATATATCGCGTGATATCATGAATACGCCGGACATGATCTCCCGATTCTGCGCTGCGAAACTCTATGGCTGTGGCAAGTCCTTCAATCATTCCCCTATTAAGCCGGATAATCTGTTCTGCCTGTCTCAGAAGCTCCGACTGCTGCGCCATAACCTGATTGGACAAGCTTCGGCGAGCCCGAAACAGTTCCACAACAGAATTGACCCGCCGCATTACAACATAGGGAATCACCGGTTTACTGATCACATCCATAACTCCCATCCGATATGCCTCTTTCATCACAGCATCATTAGCTTCCGCAGTGATGAGAAAGACCGGAATTTCGTCCAGAAGCTCCTCATGCTTCAAATGTCGCAGCGTCTCCAGGCCGTCCATTTCCGGCATCATAACATCAAGAAGTACCGCGCAGTATTTCTCCGGTGTATCCAGAATCTTTTCCAGCCCGGTTCTGCCGTTCTCTGCTTCCTCCACCTGATAGTCATCTGCAAAAAGATTGTCAAGAATCCACCGGTTGGTCTCATCGTCATCTACAATCAATATGGTCTGCGGGTCTCTGTATGCAACACTGTGAATCCTGTGCCCCATCGTATTATCGTCTCCTGTTCTGTTCCGTTTCATTACTTGTTTTTGTTTCAGTATACAAAAAATCCGTTTATTCGGCAAGCGGTTAATTCCCGCAGCCATTCAGAATAAAAACTGCTTCACGGCGCTTACAGATATTTTTCCATCTCCGGCAGACGGATGTCACATTCCTCCTTCAACCCCTTCAGAATCGAAGCCAGTCCGTCGGTCACCTGTACGGCCGTGATGCCTGCCCGGCGGGCGCCCTCACAGTTCGCCTCCAGATCATCAAAAAAGACCGCATTTTCCGGCTCAATACCGCATTTCTCAATGAGAGTCTGATAGATCACATCGTCCGGCTTCATCTGTTTTACCGCATAGGAGAACACGCCGCCGTCCACATAATTTAAAAATGTATATTTCTCGCGGTTGAGCCCCAGCAGTGTCTCTCCATAATTGGATAAAATGTAGATCTTGTATCCCATCTCATGGAGTGTCCGTATCAGCTCCTCCGAATAGGCAAAAGGATGGCACACATTACAGAAATTCTCCTTCTGCCAGATACGGTCGATATCCTCCGCATATTGAGGAGACTCTTTTTTCATCTCTGCGATGACGTTGGCGTCACCCATGACGCCCCGGTCAAACTCCTGCCACAGAGGATTCTGGAACATGGCCTTCGCCAGCCCGTCTTTCCGCTCTCCCTCATAACCCATATCTGTCAGAAACTCTCTCCAGCGAAAATGTACCAGAACCATTCCCAGATCAAAGATCAATGTTTTCATATGTATGTTTTCCTTTCTCTTTTACGATTATTTCAATAATTATTTTCGTTCTGCATGATCCGGGCCTTTTCGCTGCCAAATCAAACAGAATCTGCCCGGCCAAACAGAAAAAATTGGCCGCTCATACGCGCAAAGGCGCACGGACAACAATTTTCGTCGCCCATGCGCCCATTATTAATGAATCGCAGTTCCTTCCGGAACACTGTCATCTACAAAGATCAGCTTGCAGCCACAGTCGTCGTGGGTAGCCGCCAATAACATTCCGTTGCTCTTCACGCCGGCAAACTTCGCCGGTTTCAGATTCGCCAGAACAATGATCTTTCTGTCGATCAGTTCTTCCGGTGTATACTCATCACGGATGGAAGATACAATGATTCTCTCTCCCAGTCCGTCAAAGAGAGTGATCTTTAAAAGTTTCTCCGCATTCTTCACGATCTCGCAGGCAGTCACTTTGCAGACACGCATATCCATCTTATCAAAATCATCGATGGTAATCTGCGGTTTTACCAGAGCAATAGCCGCTCTTCTCGCCTCTTCTTCCGCCGCCGCTTTGGCTGCAGCCGCTTCCTCTGCTGCAATTCTCTCTGCCTCAGCCCTGGCTGCCGCTGCCAGTTCTTTCTCCTCCTCGGTCTGTGGTGTGGAGAAATCCAGCAGGGAGAGGTATCTCTCCGGCTCTACGGCATAGAGGAACAGATAAAGTCTCGGACCTGCTGCCTTGCCAATCATCAGATTATAAGCATTCTTAAAGAAATTGGCCTGCGCCGCCTTCTTATTTTCCTCGTCAAAATTCGGATCTGCTTCTCTCGGAATAGTGTAAATAAATGCGTTTAACGCATCCAGATCATATCCACCCTTCTGAATATAATCATGAAGCAGAGCGATCTCCTTCTTCTCCACCTCATTTAACTGATTATAATAATCCCAGTTCCGGTATCCGAGAAGAGTATTCATGTTCTGCGGCGCACATTTCTCCAGCCAGTATTTTGCAAGCTCCAGCCGCTCCGCAAACTCTTCCTTCTTATATGGAGTACCGATCTTCTCAAAGACTGTCTCCAGCATATCTGCATTGAAGTCAACCACAGAACCGAAATTCACGATCTGCTGCATCGGCACCGGATGAACGGTTCTGCCTTCAATCATACAATTGTACATGATACCTTCGATATAATCAAAGTTCTTGCCTTTTCCTGCCTGATAAGTTTTGAGCATCTTATCAAACTCAAAATACTGACGAAGGATCTCATCGTCAAAACAGAAATCAAAGGCCTTGTTCGGCTCAGACTTGGAATAAAGCCACAGAATTACTTCCGGCTGATAAATCTTGAGCAGTGTTTCCGGCGTCAGATTAAGACCGGTGGAACCGGACATCTTTCCTGTGGTACCCTTGATTCCGATAAACTCATATCCTTTGAACATCGGCGCGTTGATGCCGAAAATCTTCTTGGCGATGATCTTACTGGTATCGTAGCTTCCTCCCGGGCTTGCATGATCCTTTCCGCCCGGCTCAAAATCAACGCCTTCCACCATCCAGCGCATCGGCCAGTCAATCTTCCATGCCAGCTTGCAGTTGAAATCTTTGCTGAAATCCCAATGTCCGCTGTGTCCACATTTACAGGTATATTCGCAGGTTACGCCGTCTTCAGAAGAGGATGTGATCGTCGTATCATCTTTGCCGCAGACCGGACAGTAAATGCTCACCGGATAGTAAGCCTCTCTCTCTTCCGGAGTCGCCTCCTGCTGACGGAACTTGTCCAGAATATCAAAAATCTCTTTTCTCTTCTGGATGGCCTGAATCACATATTTGGCGTATTTGCCGCTTCTGTAATTCTCGCTTTGTCTTCTGGCATCCACCTTGATACCGAAGCGAGCCAAAGACCGCTCAAACTCTTTCTCAAAATGCTCCGCATAAGAGCCGCAGCAGCCGTACGGATCCTTCACATCCACATAAGGCTTGCCGATATCTTCTTCCAGTTCCGGCGCGATTTCCTTTACATTTACCGGAACCTTTCTCAGACGGTCAAACTCATCCCAGGAGAATAACAGTCTTGCTTTCTTTCCCTGTTTCAAAAGTGCTTTATATACAAAATAGCTGGTGGCTATATCTCTGAAATTACCAATGTGAATGGAACCCGACGGACTGATTCCCGCCGCGCATACGTACTCTTCTTTGTCCGGAGACCTTTTAATAATATCTTTTGCAATCTTCTCAGACCAATGCATTGCTTTTCCTCCTAAATCCAAAACTGTAATCCAACTCTCTGTCATTTCCTGAGAACCGCATAACAAGCGGCTCACAGCCAATAAGTCATTATAGCAAATGGCACAGGGCATTGCAAGGGGAAGTTTAGGAGGAGAAGAGCAAATGGTTCGACGGTGACAAATAATCGGCAACGTGCCTGCGGCCCTGGGCCCGCCGCACGCTCTCCACAGTTTCCCGGCAGAGATCCTGCAGGGCTATCTTCCGGTATTTCCGCATAATAGTGTGTATGGTCGTCCCCAATGGCTCCGTCCACTTCGGCGTCAGAATCTCCGTCCCGTACATAACACCCAGGATATTGAGCACCGGCGCAGCGGTACAATCCGCGTCCTTACCCTCCATACAGATAATGGAAGCTGTCCTGTCAAAATCGCCATTGCCGTACCAGAGGGCGATGATCTCCGCTGCGGCGTTGGGATATACATGGATCCAGTTATAGTCCTTATATTTTATCTCGCACTGCCTCCATGCCTCCCTCCAGCTGCCCTTCTCCCGGCACTGTTCCAGAGCAAAAATCAGAACCTGATAGAATTCGCTGTCTTCTGGAATACAATCCGCCGCTTTCACTAACAGCTCCCGCACATCCCGCAGCACAAAAGCCATGGACACAAGGACTGCATTAAAAATTCCACCCAGCAGTCCGCTGTTGGAGTGGGAAATTACACCGTCCCGCACAGCAATCTCCGCCGCCAGGGCAGGATTGCCCGGAGCCGCCATGCCGTGGATCATCGTCCGCATCTGTACGCCAATCCAGTCTGAATAATAATTGAGATGCGTCCCACTCTCCGGCGGGCGGATTCCCAGCCGCAGGTTACGGAGCGCCACTTCCTCCGCCGAGTATCCGTCGGCGATCAGTTCCAGCCATTTTTCCGCAATCTGCTCCGAGGTGACCGCATAACCATGCTCCCGGAAACTGTCAAGAAACGCAATCTCATAGGTGATATCATCGTTGTACGTCTCCGGCGGACGCAGGTAAGATGTGACCGTTCCGTACACCTTTTCAATATTATCGGTATTATATCCTTCCACCTGGGTTCCCAGTGCACCGCCGATGAGCTGTGCCGTCCATCCGGCCTGAATCCGGTCTGCATAATCATCAGAGAATACATCCACAGCAGCTCTTTCCGGCATCTGGGATATATCTGCCCCAGCCTCCCGGTCTCCCATCTCCGGAAACGTACTATTTGCCCGGATCTCCTCCCAATCCGTATAAATATGATATTTCCAGTAATCGGAATCTGCATCCTTCGGCGCTGTATTGAGCAGATAATATATCTGCGCCGTGATCTTCTGTAAAGCAGCCCCGTCTTTCTCTTCCGCCGCCTTCAGGCCCTTATCAATATATTTCTCCGCCTCCCGGACATCATACCCACGATTCCTCATGCACTGTATGGCCGCCACCACCAGATGACTGGGCGACAGGCTGCCCGGCACCTGACTGATCCAGTCCCGGAACAGCTTCTCATCGCTGGCATTGCCCGACTCAATATACATATTCCAGTTCATTTCCTGGCTGTCCGTCAGAGGAACCGGATAAGCGTCCGCCATCCAGGCAGTTTCCCGCTGGCCGGCGGTGGGAAAAGTATTCGTATTCTTTTCATTCTTGATCATAATATCCCTCCTTTGCCCCTGCCAGTTTCCCATGAAACAGTTTCCTACGAAACAAAAAAACTGCCATCCTGCTTTTCACAGAACGACAGTTCATTCGCTGTTTATGATAACTGACGGGTAATCCATCTTTTTCACTTTTTTACCGTGCGGTTGGCTTTGTACGACTGCCAACAGACGTTACCTCTACAGTTAGCTCGAACCAGGCACCCTCACGGCACACAAGAAGCACTCCTTAGTGCTGCTTCGTTCCCGACCTGACACGGTTCAGAGGTTCCTGTTGCGCGAGACCCAATTGTCAACACCACTTATAAAGGGCAGCTCCATCCACAGAACGTCCGGGGCCAACCATCACTCCTGCTATAGCGGATTGCAGGTACAGGACGCCGCTAACTCCCCAGCTGCACGGTAAGTATCAGTATAAATGATTTTAAAATATCTGTCAATGGATATTAAGATAAAAAATGATTGAAAAAAGATTCTCTGATGCTATTTTTCTGCATCACCCTCTGAAATTTCCGCTTTCTTCTCCTTCTTTTTCTCCCGAAGTTTCCGGAAAAACGCCGACAGCATTTCAGAACATTCTTCTTCCAGAACGCCCCGGGTGACCTCCACCTGATGATTAAATTCCTTCATTTGCAGAAGATTCAGGACAGAACCTCCGCAGCCGGCCTTGGGATTCATGCTGCCGATGACCACCCGGGGAATCCTTGCCTGGACGATAGCTCCGGCGCACATCTGACAGGGTTCCAGCGTGATATACATGGTACAGTCCTCCAGACGCCAGTCCCCTGTTTTTTTGCAGGCCTTACTCATGGCAAGCAGTTCCGCATGGGCCAGAACTGTTTTATTTTTATTGCGCTTATTATATCCTCTGGCAATAATTCTGCCCTCGCTGACAATCACACAGCCGATGGGCACATCCCCGATGGCTTCCGCCTTCTTCGCCTGTCGGATGGCTTCTTTCATAAACTTCTCATCTTCGGTATATTTTCTCATTTTCCGGCCGCTCTTCCTTTCTCATCTTCTGATTTTTTAAACATAATGTCACTTTTTTAATTCCGCTCATTTTTTCAGCCCGTTTTCCTGACAACACTTTTCTTATTCCTGAAGCAGGTGGAGCCAGTAACCAAATCCTCCTGTTTTAATCCGATTCTCCGTCAGCGATAAAAATATCGGAAACTGATATAGCTGCGCCATATACCGTTCTCGATTCTCATAAATACCCGGAACCCCGACGCAGTATCTCTCCTCGCCGCCATAGATGACTTTCCCGGCCAGAAGATGATGGTATATGGCATATCCCTTCGCCAGAAACTGATTATCAGACAGCCCCCGCGCTTCGGGACTCAAAGCTTTCAACTGATCAACAGAAATCTGATAACCACTCCGGAAAGCCGGATTAAAAATGTTATCCACAGGCTTCGCCTTTTTTCCGGTATCTATCCACATATGATGCAGCACATCTTCCGGTTCTGTGGATAACTTTCTCTCTAACCGCTCCGCTTCCCGGACGGTCTGATTTTCCGCACGATCACCGTTTTCACGTTCTTTGGCGCCATCTGCCCTATATATTTGAGCGTCCTCCTCCCGGGGATCCGCCGAAGACATTGTTTTCCCTGATGTATCGATTTCCGCACTATCTTCCCGGCCCGGCTGATATTCTCTGGCTGTATCCGATGACTCTGTTTCCAGGATAGCGGAAGTTTTCTCCGCAGAATTCCGGCCATCAGCCGGCCCTGTCTCCATAATGCTCCGGTCATTCGTCTGCTCTGTTTCCACAACGTCCCGGCCGTCGGCCGGCCCCGTTTCCATATAGGGCTGCCCGGGAATCTTCCCTCCCCGAACGTCTTCTCCTTCATGTTCAGTCCCGGGAGCATGATTTTCTTCGTCTTTCCCGTCAGCGTCAGGTGACACCAATTTCTCCCGATAAGTTGTCATCAGTTCTTCCACTGGAATCTCATCGCCAATCCAGATACTTCCATAAAAAAGAATTTCCTGACAGAGAAGAATGACGCCATATTGTTTTCTTATATCAAAACCTTCCGGCAAAGTTTTTGCCGGGTAAAACAGTACCGTTTCTTCATGATGCCGGGAAGATTCCAGAAGAGCCAGCTGCCACAGCGTCCAGTTCTCGTTTTCCTTTCCATAAAAACAAAGAGCCAGCTTGACATCCTCCGGCAGCCGCTCATCATCAATCTGCAGAGTAATTTTCAGTCCATTCTTTTTCTGCTCTGCTTTGATGAATCCTTTGCAATCCATCTTATTCTTTTTATCATAACGATATAAATACGAGAGAATTCTGTAATATTCGGCCATGAAAAAACTCCTTTTTTCATTAATGTATTCCCGGTATCACAGATTATGACTCCCTCTTATTCCATGAGCAGATCCGCCAGTCTGGCAAACTGCGCCAGATCAAGCTTCTCTCCCCGGATGGAAGCCGGAAGCCCCATCTCTTCCAGAGCTTTTACGACCTTTTCTTTTGGAATCTGCAGCTCGCCGGAATTATGAAGGCCGTTCTGAAGAGTTTTCCTTCGCTGATTAAAAGAAGCGCGTATGAGTTTAAACATAAATTTTGCATCTTTTACTTCCACCGGCTTCTTCTCGTGGCGTGTCAGACGAATGACCGCCGACCCCACCGCCGGACGAGGCATAAAACAGTTCGGCGGTACATTTGCCACAATGTAAGGCTTGGCATAATACTGTACTGCCAGAGACAGCGCACCGTAGTCCTTGGAGCCGGGACCAGTCTGCATCCGGTCCGCCACCTCTTTTTGCACCATCACCGTAATGGAAGAAAGGGGCACATCGCTCTCAAACAGTCCCATGATGATTGGCGTTGTAATATAATATGGAAGATTCGCCACCACTTTGATCGGCCTTCCTCCGTTTTTCTCCCGGGCCAGAGCCGCAATATCCACCTTTAAAATATCCTCATTGATGACCGTCACATTGGAATACTCCGAGAGGGTATCATCAAGAATCGGAATCAGATTCCTGTCAATTTCCACGGCGGTCACCTCCCGGGCCGCCTCCGCCAGATACTGGGTCATGGTGCCGATACCCGGGCCGATTTCCAGCACAAAATCATCCGGGCCGATTTCAGCGGCAGCGATGATTTTATCCAGCACATGCGTATCAATCAGAAAATTCTGCCCGAATTTTTTCTGAAAATTAAATCCATATTTCTGAAGAACCGCAATGGTTTCCTGCGGATTTCCTAATGTTGCCATATATATTTCTCCTCTTTTTATTTATGCTCCTTCACGGTCCGACATAAACATCAAAACCTGATACAGACATCCTGACCTGACAAAAAAACATCATACCTCACTGTAATCCGTACAGCCGGCAGGCATTCTCATAGGTTACCTGTTCCACTTCTTCCGGAGAAATGTTCCGGAGAGAGGCAATCTCGTCAATCACCAGCGGAAGATAGGCGGAACTGTTGCGTTTTCCCCGGTGAGGCGTCGGCGCCAGATATGGACAGTCGGTCTCTACCACGATATGTTCCAGGGGAATTTCCGCTGCCACCTTTTTTAATACTTTTGAATTCTTAAAGGTCACCACGCCCCCGATTCCCAGATAATAGCCAAGCTTTACGTATTCTCTGGCCATCTCCAGAGAACCGGAATAACAGTGGATGACGCCGCCGGTGGTTCCGGCATGTTCCGCCTTCATGATATCAAACGTATCCTGAGATGCGTCTCTGCTGTGGATCACTACCGGAAGATTTTCCTCTTTCGCCATCCAGTAATAATCAAGGCCGATTTCCCCTACCGCCACAACCTTGTCCCGGCGGCAGTAGTGCCGAAGCTCTTCCATCCGCTCCTCATTTAAATCGCTGACTTTGCAGGGATGAATACCCGCGGTTCCATACATAAAAGGATATTTTTCCACCAGCGCAAGAGAACGGAGCATATCATCCCAGCCGTTGCTGATGTTTACCACCCTTTCCACACCGGCGTCTTTTAAATGAGCGAGAACTTCTTCCCGGTCTTCATCAAACTGTTTATCGTCATAATGGGCATGTGAATCAAAAATCATAACTGCCTCCTCTTTTCAAGTCCACATACAGAAAAACTGCCGCCCACATTTTATGAGCAGCAGCTTATTCTCATTTACAAATACCTTCTATCAGCAGATCTCCGCTCCGGCAGGCATCTTCTTCTCAGGAACCATGAGAGACAGTTCACCATTCTCATCTTCCGCACAGAGAAGCATTCCTTCCGATAATACGCCGGCCAATTTTGCCGGTTTTAAGTTGACAAGAACCATAACCTTCTTGCCCACCATTTCTTCCGGTGTATAATGGCCTTTGATACCGGATACAATCTGTTTTACCTGGCTGCCGATCTTCACCTGAGAGCAGAGAAGCTTTCTGGACTTCTTCACAGCCTCACAGGAAATAATCTCTCCCACCTGGAACTGCATTTTTTCGAAATCTTCAAAAGTGATCTCCTCTTTATTTTCGATGTCAATGACAGGCTCTTCTTCCTTCGGCTCCTCATCAGCTTTGGCTCTTGCCGCATACATTTCGTCTACTTTTTCGATAACCTCTTTGGCATCCAGTCTGGCAAAAAGGATTTCCGGTTTTTCTACCACTTTATTGCCGGACTGATACAGACCGAACATTTCCAGCTCTTCCATGGTTCTCTCGGAAGAATTCAGCTGTTTGAAAATACGTTCTGCGGTCTCCGGCATGAATGGAGCCAGCAGAGAAGCACCGATGGTGATACTCTCCACCAGATTATAAAGAACAGTGGATAATCGCTGTTTCTGCTCCGGATCTTTTGCCAGCGCCCAAGGCATGGTCTCGTCGATATATTTGTTGCAGCGTTTAAACAGGTTGAAAATCTCCGTCATGGCATCAGCCACCCGAAGCTTCGCCATCTTATTGACCACATTGTGTTTTGTGCTCAGCGCAACGGTGATCAGATCTTTATCAAAACCATCTGTCACGCCGCAGTTGGCAACCACACCGCCGAAATATTTGTTGGACATGGAGATGGTACGATTTACCAGGTTACCCAGTGTGTTAGCCAGATCAGAATTCATACGCTCCACCAAAAGCTCCCAGGT
>ERZ1643251.5463-NODE-5463-length-10354-cov-13.236625_pt1 | contig 10354 bp, 13 predicted proteins | sample MGYA00579261_ERZ1643251 | MGnify/ENA primary metagenome ERZ1643251 (study PRJEB29033, sample SAMEA4952267) | chicken gut metagenome | biome: Broiler Chicken; feature: Gastrointestinal Tract; material: Caecum | place: Ireland | collected 2018 | study: Broiler...
CTATATTTATCAATTGTTATTTAAATCAATTCCATCAATACTTGTTTCATAAATCCACTCTTTTAAATCAGCATTATCCCCTGATTCATAGAATTCAATCAATTTTTCAAAGAATGTAGGTTGATTATTTTGAGAAATAGTAATAATTCCACAACCATTATCTATCATTATTTTATTAGCAAATAACATTCCAACTCTTTTATTACCATCAATAAACATTTGTCTTCTCATGATCCATAACATAATCTCTATTGCTATTTCCGTCTTCGTTTTTTCCGGTTGATTAAGTAATTCTTCTAATTCTTCCTTTATTTGACTTTCAATTGGAATTTGAGGTTTCCAAGTCGTTCCACCAATATTTACAGGTGTCGTTCTTAATCTTCCTAAATCTTGATCTAATACTAATTTATCACAAGTTAATTTATGTATATGAGATAACGCTTTAAAATCATAATCAATATCTTTGTTTTCTAATATAAATTGCCAAGCATATTTTAAATTATTTATAGTAATAATTTTATCAACAGTTAATCCATTAACAACACCACCATCATATATAGCTTGTGTTTCAGGATATGTTACACCAATTCCTTCTAAATTGGCGCTTTTCCATATATAATCTACTATATTTCTTTTCGCAATAAATATATTTTGTTCTCTTGTTAAATTAAATTTATTTTCCATAATCTGTTCCTCCATTTCTATTGGGGTAATGTGCAATGTTTTAAATCATCTAAATTAGCCTAATTTAATGCCCATGATATTTAAATAATATAAAATAGCTAAGGCAAATAGGATAAGACAAATGACATTGTAAAATAAATCGCTTTGGAAGAAGCGTGGTAAATGTTTTTTGATGGCAGTGAAACCGATATAAAGAAGAAAACCTATAATAGCTCCAACAACATTTAATAAGATATCATCAACATCAAAGCTTCTACCAATGTGATGTTGAACAAATTCTACAGTTAGACTTGTAATAATACTAATAAAGAAGATATGACTTACTTTATTTGCTTTTACGTATAAAGAAACAAAGTAACCGAATGGAACAAAAAGCAAGATGTTACCAATAACATTAAAGTAAAACCCATGAGTACCTATTTCATAACGCATTATTTCGGTAAAAGGAACAAGATTAAGTCCGCTTGAGGTGTTTAGTTCAGCATTGGTAAGCAAGTTAAATAAAAGTAAGGCATATACCACGAAAACTAAATTTAAAAATTCTTTGTAAAAGATAAATTTTTCGTGATTGACATGAATATAAGTTATGCGAATAGAAATAATAACAACTAAAAAGATTGTTAGCATAGGCCATATATCATGTATTGCATCTTTTATTAACTCTAGTTCCATAATGATTACTCCTCTATTACTTGAAATTCTTTCGTTTGGGCAATGTTTTCTAATGCGACTACAAAGACTTCCAATTCTATTGTACTATCATTTACGGCTTTTTTCAAAACTTTTTTATCTAAAACACGTTCTTCTGCCTCTAAAGTTTGTTGGATTTTTTCTTCGGCTTTGGAAAGACCCAGGGCAATTGCTTCTTCTTCAGTATATTTTTTAATTTCTTCTTGGGTTTCTTTTTGACGAATGAAGGACAGTGACGTTCCAAAAAGAGTAAATAAGTGACGTTTTTCTTCTTGATAGGTAGCAAGGCGGCTTTTAAAAATATAGTCATCGTATTGATTATTGGTCAGTTTTAGGTTCCACCTTACTTTACCTGTCTCGGTAATTTCTTTATATTCTCTTGGAACAGTTACACTTACTTGATACCAAACCTCAGCATAGACTTTGCCTGTAGCACAAGTATATCCTTTATTTTCTTCATCTTTAGTAATGGTCCCACTGATTAATATATCGCCTTCTTTAACGGCATCATTCATTTTCACTAGAGATACGCCTTTACTGTAGACAAGTTCTTTAATAATACCGTCTTTTGTCGCGACTAAGTTACACGCTTCTTTTTCTTCTGTCTCACTTTCTAATTTTCTTTCTTCAATACGAACGATGTATTTCATTCCTTTTACTTCAATTTCCATCCATTCTAGATCTTCAGGATATTGATTTAATATTTCTTCTTTAATTTGTTCTAGTTCTTGATAACTTTTTTTCAAAGTGTCTTTTTTGATTCCATGATTTGCTAAGGCTGTAGTTACTTTATCACGGATATCTTTATTGGAATGAATTACTTCTACTTCAACAATAATATGGGATAAGAGATATAAAAGAACACATCCAAAAAGAATAGACACAAGAAAAACACGATGGAAGTAAATTTTCTTTTTTACGGCTTTGAAGCCAGTTAATCTTGTGGCTTTGATTTTAATAAACCAAAATTTTTTTATTTTGGCATAGTCACTTTCTTCAATACGGACCCAGATAGAATCTTTTTCTTCTTTGGTTTCATAAATATTTACTCTCATTTTAAAGCATTTTAAAAGAAAGCGTTCTTTTACTTTTTTATCTAATTCTATCCAAAGAAAAGTGTTCATCGCAACACCTTCATTTCTGATACTTCTCCTTGAATTAGAATCTCTTTTTTTGATAATTTTAAAACACGAAAGTTTTCACCGTTGATTTCTAACTTGAATCTTTCTAAAGTAAGAACGATTTTTTGTTCTTTTAGGGTATCAATGTCCACAATGCCATAGACGTGTAGACAGTCTTTCCATAAATCGACAAAGTAGTCTTGGTCATATAAAAAGCTTTTTAAGGTTTTATATAGATGCATGCTATCACCTACATCATTATATGCAAAAAGACCTCTTTTTTCACAAAAGGTCTTAGGCTACTTTTTTTAAGGTATATTCTTCTTCTTTTAAAATTTCTAATTGATCTATATTCTTTTCTTTTTCATCTATTTTAGTTTCTTCTTCTACTTTTATATAGTCATGGAGATTGATTCGTTTGCTTACATATTGTCTTATTTTTCTTTGTTCTTCATAGGAACACTTATCAAAAGACGTTAGGAAAGATTGACTGTCTTTTTGCATTGCTACAATAGTTTCTCTGAAGTTTTCGCTGATATAAGGTTTGTTTAAACTTTTTTCAAAATGATTGAATAGAATATTTAAGACTTTTTGACTGCCAACTGCACTTAATAATTCAGCCATTGAAAAAGTTAGGACTAAAGAATCGGTAATTATAAAATCGTTTAATACTTTCCAATCTCCATTAAGATATTGTTCGATAACTATATTTTCAGGATCTTTTTCAGTAATGTTGGGATCAAAAGCTTTGATGGCAGCTAGAGCTTTTTCTTTACCATTTGTTAGAATATATTGATCTAATTCTTCTAATGATGATTGCCATGCCCAACAATAAGGGCGTCTTTCTTCTTTGATTCCAATACCATATATATTTTGCATACTCCCTACTCCTTTGCGATAAGGGAATATCATATCAAACTCTTAATAACGTTGTCAAGGCTTTTTTGAGACGGGCAATCGTGTTACAATCATTTTAGAAAGGATGTGGCTTATGGATTGTTTGTTTTGTAAAATTGCGAATAAGGAAATAGATAGTAAAATCTTATATGAGGATGAAAAGTATCTTGCCTTTTTAGATATTGATCAAAGCGATGCTGAGGGACATACACTTATTATTCCTAAACAGCATGTAAAAGATTATACTGAGCTTGATAAAGAGACATTACAGGAAATGTTTGCTATTGCGCAGAAGCTTGTTCCTTTTTTGATGGAACGGTTAAATAAAAAGGCTTGTACTCTCCTTTTTAATTATGGAGATTCACAAATGATTAAACATGTTCATTTGCATATATTACCTGATTTTCAGTTTGGAGAACGCTCAAGAAGTCAGGAAGAAATCTATGAGCTTTTAAAAGATGAAAACACCTCTTCATTTTGAGGTGTTTTCGTCTATTCTATACCTTTTTTAGGATTTACAATTAATATACTCATTGGATATTTACCAATATCTTTAATCGTTTCTTTAATTTTTGAAATGGTTATCTTTTCTAAAATTTCTTTTTCGTTGTCGATAATTTTACCATATTGATATAAAGAATAGATAATCAAGTCGTTGACGTTTTCGACATCTTCATAGTTCATAATCATCGTAGCAATTTCTGATTTTATTTTTCTTTTTATATCTTTTTCATTTAATTCTAAATGATTTATTTTTTCTTGTAAAATAGGAATAAGTTCATCAGGATATTTCGTTCTAGCTACAGCTTGCAAAATCAAAAAATTTCGTTCTGGATAGATTTGGGTTGCTAAAGAGGCAATTAATTTTTTATCTAGAAGTTCTTCTTTAAATAAAGAGGTATTTCCAAAGTTAGCTAATAAAGTTACCATGATCATATCTAGAACTGAGATAATATTCTTACGGCCAAATACGGTTTTAGGAATTTTTAGAGAAATATACACTTTAGGTATTTCTACATTAAGGGCTATTTCTTCTTTCTTTTTTACAACGTCCTTAGGTTCTTTGTATTGATGGTGGTACGCAAGTGGTTTTTGAGGAAAGTTTTTTTTCTTTTGGTTTTCTTTAATGATGCGGATGATTTCTAAAGGTTCAACGTTTCCGGTTATACATATTGAGGCATTAGCCGGAATATAAAAAGCATCATAAAAGCATTTTAAATCATCTAGGGTAATCTTTGAAATATCTTCTTCACTTCCGGTACCACTTGTACGGTTTGGATAGTTATGAAATAAGCATTCATTCATCTTATAAAAGGCTATTTTTGCTGGATTATCTTTACCTATTCGTGCTTCTTCAATGATCGGTCCTCGTTCTGTTTCAAAGGCGGTTTCGTTAAAGGTTTTTGTTTGAATAGCATCTAAAAGTAAGTTGATATTTGCTTCTAGGTTGTCCGCGCCAACAAATTCGTAAACGGTTTTATCTGGGTAAGTTGCAGCATTAGAAAAGGAACCTAATGCTTGAAAGCGTGAAAGTAGTGATGTTCCATCTTCTTCTTTGCACATAATATGTTCTAGGAAATGAGCAGTACCATAGGGTACTTGATATTCTTTATCCGACACAGAAAATCTTATGTCTTCTGATCCACAACCAAAGGCTAAAGCACCTTTAAAAGAACTGGCTTTTTTATTTACCCATATATATATTTTTAAACCATTTTCACATGTATCTGTATAAATAACTTCATCTAAGCCTTTAAGTTCAATTGTCTTCATGTTCTGCCTCCTTTAAAACATATTGATAAATTTTATGAATTTTTTTGCCTATTTTTTGAAGAGCTTGTTTTGTTATTTTAGGTACTTCAGCAATGTATTCATCATACATCGCCCGACCCGAAATTTCATGGAAATAGTAATTATCAATTAACCCGTAGATACTATCTTCTCTAAGACGAAGATCGGTTAAGAATTTACTTTTTTGAATTTCGATCATTTCTTCATCTATTTGACCATTTGCCATTTCTAAAACGGCTTTATCAATCCACTTTTGGGCTTCATTAACACTTTCTTTGTTTAGACCAACATAAATGACATAAACAGAGTCTCTTAAAGCTGCGGAACTTCCACAGAAATAGCATAAGGAGTTTTTTACTCGTAAGTAGTCCGTTAGTTTGTCGTTCATTCCTGAAGAGGATCCAAGAATACGAAAGAAAATTTGTGAGGCAAAGTTTCTTTCCCAATCACTTAATTCATCAATTGAATAATAAACGACCAATTGGGTTTGGGTATAAGGTCCTTCTACTTGATGTTCTTTGCATTTTCTTTGAGGTGTTTCAATAATTAGAGGAATTTCTTTTTGAACTATCGATGGTTTATAGAAATATTTCTGAATGTATTTTATTACTTCATCCATATTCAAGTTTCCTATGATCAGGATATCACACTTACTTTCAGCAAACATTTTATCGTATTCTTCACAGACGCTTTCGCGTGTTACCTCTTCTAATTGTTCGTGTTCCCCGACTAGCCTTTTGCCTAAAATACTATCTGGAAACAACTCTTTTTTACTTTCTTGAATAGCAAAAGAAGTTGGTCTTTCTTTGTATTCATCCATTGCTAAATGAAGTTGATCTTTCATTAAATTAAAGCTTTTTTCGTCCCAATGTCCTTCTTTTTGATTAGGATTTAGTAAAATATCAAAATAAAAAGCAAGGCATTTTTCAAGATAATCTTGTTCGGAAATATATTTTGGATTGATAAAGTCCAGGGAAAACGACGTGAAAAGGTTATAGCCTACACGGGTAATATTTTGAGACATATAAGGATTATATAAGTCTTCTTTAGCAACAGCTAGTTCTCTTTTGGTTGGATAGTTTTTAGAGGTATGGATCATTAAGCTTCCCAAAAGACTTCTTTGACTTAAGTTCACATCACGAATATCTTCCCGAAAGTTTAGTTCGATATAACAGTTTTTAAATTTATCTGTTTGGATTGTATAAATATTATACGTATCATATTTATAAGTTTTATAGTTCATAATTCCCTCCTAGTCTTTGGAACATTTTAAGAAATATTCATCCGTCATACCGGCTAAAAAGTCAATTACTTTTCTTTCCGTACTTGTCTTTTCTAAATATTCCTTTTCTTTATAATTTAAAAAATTTGTATAGATCTTCGAGGATTTATTCTCTTCAAGGATGTCTTTTTTAAAGCGTTCAAACAATCTTTGATACATGTTTATTATTGACTGTTTTTCTTTCTCAGTTAGTGATGGATCATAAATATGCGCATAATTAAACTTTTTTAAAGCTTTAATCGCTTCAAATACTTGATCACTTAATTTTAAATAAGGTTTTCCTAAACTATTTTCAATTAAATCTACAATTATAGTATTAACAATTTCTCTTGTTTTTACACCTAGAACATTTTGAATTTCTAAAGGGATGTCTTCTTTTTTTATTTTTCCTAAAATGCAGGCATCTTCAATATCTTTTCCTAAGTATGCAATGATGTCACTCACTCTTACTACACAGCCTTCTAGGGTCATTGGTCGCAAGGACTTAACAAAGTCTTTTTCTGTATAACTTTTTTGATACTGCTCTAAAAAATCTTCTACTGTTTTTGGCATAGGTCGATACTCTTGCATCTCTAGTTCACCGTTATGACACATGATTGCGTCTAATACTTGCACGGTAATGTTTTTGCCTTGTCCTTTGTTTTCTAAGTTCATCAAGATTCGGACACTTTCAATATTATGATTAAAATAGCCTTCATTATTGGCTAAACTAATTTGATTTAACACAGATTCTCCAAAATGACCAAATGGAACATGACCTAGATCATGCCCTAGGCTAGCTGCTTCGATTAAATCTTCGTTTAAGCCAAGTGCTCGACCGATGGTACGGGCTATTTTGCTCACGTATTGGACATGAAGCATACGTTTGGTAATATGATCGTTAAGATGCCCTGGGAATACTTGTGTTTTATCCATAGAGCGAAGAAAAGCATAACTATAAATAATACGGTCGATATCTCTAAAAAAAGGACTACGTAAATCTTCATTCTCTTCTTTTAAACGGATGGCGTCACTGTCTTTCGTGGCGTATTCACTTAAACCAATGTTGTGTCTAGCCATATTTTTTTCTAATAAATTTTCCATACTTCCTCCATGTTTATCTTATCATATCTTTGAAAGACGAGCAATTTATTTTCTTTACAACATGCTAAAAAAGGCAATTTGTTTATTAAATTAGTAAACACTCGTTTGACAAAAAAAAAGAAACTTTATAAAAGTTCGTTTCTATGGCCTATATGAAAGGATTTTTATTCAATTATATATTCACAGCCTATATCATTATTTATTAATTGCATTTCATCTTTAAAAAACAAGTTATACGTATAAATTAAAGAATCGTTTTTATAGTTGTACGTATAAATCACTTTTTCTTCTAAGAAAGTTTCACCAGCTGATAGATTATACTTTTCTTGAATTGTAGTGGCTTTAAAATGAGTTAATTTTTCTAGCAAATTTGATTCATTTACATTCTTATCTAAATAAGCGTATGAAACAGAATGAACAGAATTGTTCTCGATAGGAATTGTTATGGTTTTAGTTGTCTCTATTTCACTGCCAATATAATAAGTAAAATTAATTTGGCCATTTGCTTTTTCTTCATCATAAAAGTGTATATAATACTTCCAACTTTCATCAAGTGAAATGTTAAGCTCAGAAAAAATCAGTTTTTCTAAGCTCATCAACTCTTCTGTTGTCTCATATCTTTTTAATTCAGTTTCGGTTAAATTAACATCAAGCTTAGGAAAATCCTTTTTTTGAGATTCTATTTCAAAGACCTCACTTGAAATCTCATGGCCTAATTTTAATACTGTCTTTTCCTCTGATGGTTCTCTAGACGTCTTTACAAAGGGGCAAAATAATAATACAATGCCACCTAATATGAGTAAAATTAATAAAATTTTTAGTATCTTTTGCTTTTTCATAAGTCCTTCTTTCTTTACTATTGTACCACATGTTCAGGATGCATTTTCAAGATAATATTCGGTATTGTTTTAAGTACGTAATTACAAAGCCATGCTAAAGCCAAACAAATTAATAATAGAATAAATTGATAGAATAAAATTCCTACAACATAATTAAACGAAATAATATTTTGAAAAACGGAAAGTTTATATATCTTATTTTGTAAAATTGGATGAAATAAATAGATATAAAGAGAATTTGTAGAAATTAAATTTAAAAATTTATGTTGGTGTTTTATTTTAAGACCTAAGATAAAATTCATAAAAAGAATAGACATACTTATTAATAATAAATTATCTATATTGTATAACTCTAAATGATCACTGGGATAGAAAATTATTCCAATCATATATAAAATAAAGAATAAAATACCACTTAATTTAGCAAATTTTATTTGATCATGCATCTTGTAAAAAAGGCTTCCCATTAAATAGTAGCCAATAATATAAGTTGGGATTGCTAAGGTCCAATAAGCCGAGAAAGGAAGAGAAAAAAGATTTAATAAAGCTGGAATAATTAGTATTATGCTAATTAGAAATACATGTTCTTTTAATGTAATATTTTTGATTATGTAATTTAAAAATGGCATGATGAGATATAAACCTACTAACATATAGATATACCAATATGGCTCAATAATTGGCATTGCTATAAAGCTTTGCAAGAAAAGAAAATCAAGGGTTTTATGTTGCAAAAAATAAATAAGTCCTGATAAAAGAAATAATGGAATGAATACTTTTAAAATCTTTTTTAAAACATCTTTCCCTTTTAATTCTTTTGTACACATTAAATATCCTGTACACATAATAAATATAGGAACGGCTATTCGACATAAAACAAACTCAATTTTATAAAAAGACAAATAATTTTCATTTATTAAAAGATAGGAACTTGTATGATTAATAATAACTAAGATACAGGCTATAGACTTTAAAATATCTACATTTTTTGAATACTCTTTTTTCATTTGATTTAACTCCTTGCATCTTTTTCATTTTCAATAACGCAATAATGCAAGATGTTTTCTTTATTTGTATCAGTGAAAACACTCTTGATTCCTCCATTTTCTATAGAACTGTTACATTTTACAAGATAAAATTTTTCACCCACAAAATTAGTATTCGACTCATAGTATAAAGACCCTCCATCATTTGACGTTAAGTATAAATCCAATTTATTCGTTAAATCCTCGATAGTTATTTTTTTCTTTTCTAATGCATCTTTTAAATCAATAATGCTCCCATTTTCCTGATAAAGAATAGTAGATAGCTTAGAATAAATCACATCATTTTCTTCTGATTCATATAATTTAATCAAATTATTTTCAGACACTTTTTTATTTATCCAGTTTATTCTCTTCATATCTTCGTTGAAAATAATTATACATAAAGTCATTTTTTTCATATTCAACCCTATACTCCGTATTGTAAAAAGCTCTGGCCTTTCCAATGCTTTCCTTTCTGCTAATCCCACCCTATCACGGAATCAAGAAAAAAAGTAGTGCCAATTTGGCACCACAACTATTTTAAGTATTTTGCTACATAACTTTTATAAAATTCTTCATATATTTTTTCGGCATTTTCACAATTTCCTTTTATACAATTCACATTATTATTAACTATTTCAAAATTTATTGCTTTTTGATAATTGGAACAAGATATATTAACAGCCCACCTTCTTCTACATATACAAAATTATCATTTGAAACTTCTTCAATAAAGTTTAAAAAGAATTCTTCTAATTGAATAATTGTTCTAAATATATTTTTCATTAAGATTCATAGTTCTTAATTCTAAATAATTTGCACTCAGAAAAAGAAGCGCTAATCATACGCTTCTCAATTTATTTATAGATAAAGTTCTTTCATACTTTTATGGTTCTTGCATAAAAGTTGTGGGATAACTATTTAGTTCTAGATATATCAAAT
>ERZ1643251.5464-NODE-5464-length-10344-cov-11.884926_pt1 | contig 10344 bp, 7 predicted proteins | sample MGYA00579261_ERZ1643251 | MGnify/ENA primary metagenome ERZ1643251 (study PRJEB29033, sample SAMEA4952267) | chicken gut metagenome | biome: Broiler Chicken; feature: Gastrointestinal Tract; material: Caecum | place: Ireland | collected 2018 | study: Broiler...
AATAAATTACAGGCGTTCGTTCAATGTCTTGACAATGAGGACAGAGAGGGAATAAGGTCGCTTTTTGCTCAGAACAAAACAGCCGCATTGACGGATTTTGACAAGAGCGTTGAAGAACTGCTCTTATACTACGACGGCGAGTCTATCTCTGTCGAACGGCACTCGACAGGTGTAGAAGAGGACAAGGACGGAGGTACAGAGAGAAAATGGTACAATATGTCCTACGACGTCACGACGGATGCGGCAATATACCGAATGGCGTTCTATTGGTGCGCAAATGATACGGGCGATAAAGGCAACGTGGGGATCGAATCGTTTTATATCATCAAAGCGACGGACGATCCGAACTATCCGCAATATACCTACCGCGGTGACGGTTTGTGGACGCCCGGCATAAATATCGGCAAGGTATATGAGAAATCTGAATCTTAAATAACTTTTATCCGAGAGAAAGCTGAAAGTGTTAACATATAGACATTATTCTTTCTTTACAGTATTTGACCTCAGTGCATGGAATTCTTATAAGTATGTATAGGAGTTATAAATGGTAAATTTATTGACAGCGCACAAATTTTTTACTGATACTTTTGGAGCAGTCTGTTTTTATAATGATTCCGATGATGGATATGTTATTTTTTCAGATGAGCATAAAGCGGTAGAAACTCTTTCTGTATATTTTCCAAACAAATTAGATTTGTATGACAAAGAAACAAAAAATCGTCTAGTAAAAGCTGCCGGGGATAAGTTTTACGAGCGTTATTCGGGAGCGAAAGGAAAGACTCTTTGTGGTATGCGGTCATCACAATTAATGGTTGCATATTATGTCGATAAAAAAATTATCGGGATAAATTGCTATGCGCATTTAGGATTGAAGGGGTTAAGCGACTCTATATTTAAATTTTTTTGCGGTATTGATATAAATTGCTACGCTGAAGGAGTAAGGTGTTTTACGCAAACAATTGAAACAAACAACGGCCTACTTCTTGAAAAGGGAAATAATATTCAGGATGTTATGGAACAGTATCTCAAGGAAATAGATGTAAACCCGAATTTTTATTTTAGGATGCCAAAAAAAACTGATTATTATCCTGTATTGGAGCAGCAAGAAATGCTCAAAAAAATAAGTGATATATTTGCAGAACAGCACTCCTATTTCGAATTGTTGTCTGAACAGCGTACGATGCGCCATAATCAATTAATGAGCTTGCTTTCGGACAAAGACAGGGATTCTTTTTATGCCGATATGCATATAGCGGGTTCTTCTGGGTTAAAGAAAGAAAATTGAATTGTATCCTATAATTTTCAAAGATTTATTATGATTTGGAAACCTGTAGATTAAAATTCCAAATCAGCGATTTACGGCAGTAAAGCAGGAGAGAGGCATTTAGCGTCTCTCTTTCTTTATGGTCACATGGGTTTACTATATCCAAATTTAACCGAGTAGTTGAAATGTATCAGAAAATATGATAAAATAATGTCAAAGCCGACTGTCGGGGTGAAGAAAAATGAAAAAAGTATTTGTTTTGGCTATTGCAATAATAATGGCAACAATGACAATGATTATGGGCGGTTGCACATTTTTCGACGATTTGTTTGCACCGTCCGACAATGAAGATGCAGACAATAAATTGCAGGCGTTCGTCGATTGCCTTCGAAATGAGGACAGAGAGGGGATAAAATCTCTGTTTGCCCAGAACAAAATAGACGAAATATCGAATTTTGACGAGAGCATTGAGGAGCTGCTTTTATACTACGACGGCGAATATATGTCTGTCGAACGTCACTCGACAGGTGTGGAAGAGGACAAGGACGGCGGCATAGTAAGAAAATGGTACAATATGTCCTACGACGTGACGACAGATGCGGCAATATATCGAATGGCGTTCTATTGGTGCGCAAAGGATACGGGCGATAGCGGCAACGTTGGAATAGAGTCGTTCTATATAATCAAAGCGACGGACGACCCGAACTATCCGCAATATTCTTACGGTGGCGACAGTTTGTGGACGCCGGGCATAAATATCGGCAAGACGCATGAAGTGGATGAAATAGGGTGAGGAACTATGGAAAAGCTGATACCGTGACACAATTTTATGGACACAATAATAAAGGCTGTATGCGGATATCTTGATTTACGGTCAATCTTTCCTCAAACTCTTATAAAGTTCTTTTGCCATTGCTTCCATAACTTTCTGATAAAATTCCGTGTCGCTGAATAGTTTTTTATAAGAATCGGCGTTTTCAAGATAACATTGCGTAGCAATCTCTTTAAATTTGTCAGGGAACAGTGAGGTAACAAACATTTCGGGTGTTGTGTCGTGTGCGTAACGCCTGAATTTTTTCACTTCCTTATCTGACATAAACATTTGATAAATGCTTTCGATAATCACGCGGTCGCTCTCACTGAAATCGCTGTCGAAGAGTTCGTTTACCTTATCAATAATATTTTGTAGCGTATCTTTTTTAGAAATTTTAGGTTTACGCTTGCCCGAAGAAGGTACTAAATCCGTATCTTTTTTATCCAACAGAATCGCTCCCGCAAAAGATTCCTTCAAAGAAGTGTACTCCAGCTTGATTTTATCTAAAATATACGGCAGAAAAGGGACATCTACAGGCAAAAGTGGCAATAGGTTAGATAAGAACACATATTCTTTAAAAAGATCTTCATCGTGAATCCTTACGAGTTGCGTAATGTAGGCATAACACTTAACAAATTTTCTTATAGCAAACCGACAATTGAAGCGCTCTTCTTCGGTTGAAAGCTCCGAATAGCGTTCAACCACAGGCTTAATAATACTGCTAAGTTTACCCAAGTCTGCGAAATTTTGTTTGTCGGCTTTATGCTTTGACATAAAATCGTAATAAGTTTCTATGTCATTGAAATTGTAAAGCATATATGGCTGAATTTTTGTTCTCAAGTCATAAATCTTATTAAAATCTGTTCTGCCGTCCAACAATGTAGCCTCATAGTAGGGCTGAAAACTTTCTTTAATTTGGTCATCGGTATTTTCAAAGTCAAGAACAAAAGTATCATTCTTATTTTTACAAGTTCTGTTGAGCCTGGAAAGCGTTTGAACTGCATTGACGTTTTTAAGTTTTTTATCCACATACATGGAATGCAGCAAAGGTTCGTCAAAACCTGTCTGATATTTATTGGCAACAACAAGTATATTGTATTTTTCGCTATGGAAAGCTTTGCGAAACTTTTTATCCGAAGTAATAGCGTTTCCGTTTTCGTCAATGTTTAAGCTTGCTTCGGTATACTCCAAGCCGTCAAGTTTGACTGTACCGGAAAAAGCCACCATGACGCCGCAGTCTTTGCTTTCTTTCGGATGTCTTTTCATATACTCTTTGATGGCAAAATAATATCTTACCGCATTGGCGCGACTGTCCGCAACAACCATAGCTTTTCCTTTGCCGCCTATCTTGAAACGTCCGTTTTCCAAAAAGTTAGACATAATCATTTCGGTTTTATCGGAGATAGTGTAGCCGTGTTCCTTGTAATATTTGATTAAAGTCCGTATTGTGGGACCTTCCACGAGTTCGGGATTATCTGCCGATATTTTTACGAGCTTAAATGCCTCTTTAATGGTCGTATAATTTTGCAATACGTCCAAAATAAATCCTTCTTCTATGGCTTGGCGCATAGAATAGATATGGAAAGGCCGCATTCTATTACTTTTTTCGTCATACGTTCCGAACAATTCTATTGTTTTATTTTTTGGCGTTGCCGTAAATGCAAAGAACGATTGATTCATGTGTTGACCTTGCGCCAGAATCGAACACACGATATCCGACGACAAATCGACTTCGGATTCCTCAATGCCTTCCTCTTCGGCGTAAGCTTTTACCGCCTTATCCAAATCAAGCAAAGATTTACGCAATGTTTTTGCACTTTCACCGGATTGCCCCTGATGAGCTTCGTCAATGATAATTGCGAATTTTCGTCCGACAAGGCTGTCAAAATCTTTATACGCAAACAAAAACTTTTGTATGGTACAGATAATAATGCGCTTTTTATCGTTTATTGCGTCTACCAACCCACGGGAACGCTTTTTATCGTCGATTGCTTCCACCAAACCCGGTATATGCTCAAAACTGTTGATTGTGTCCTGCAACTGACTGTCCAAAACAACGCGGTTTGTTACTACTATAACGGTATCAAAAATGCAATCGTTGTTTTCGTTATGTAAAGATGCAAGACGATAGGCAATCCATGCAATGGAATTGGATTTGCCGCTGCCTGCGGAATGTTCGATAAGATAACTTTTCCCCACACCGTTTTCTTTTACGTCGGCGACAACTTTTTTCACGACGTCGTATTGATGATAGCGGGGGAATATGAGTTTTTCCTTTTCCACTATGCGCGTCGAACCGTTTTTGACGACTTCTTCTTTTTCTTTAACGTGGCAAATAAAACGGTGAATAAGGTCCAACAGGTTGTCGCGTTTCAAAACTTCTTCCCAAAGATAGGAGGTGGAGTATCCTTCTGGGTTGGCAGGATTTCCTTTGCCGCCCGAATTGCCTGCGCCGGCAGAACCCTGATTAAAAGGCATAAAATATGTATCGCTGCCTTTTAACTGTGTAGTCATGTAGGCTTCGTAAAGATCGACCGCAAAATATACAAGAAAGCGGTGATTGAATCTGAAACAAAATTCTTTCGGATCTCTGTCGTTTTTGAATTGTTCGATTCCGTGCTGTACGTTTTGTCCCTTATATTGGTTTTTCAATTCCAGGGCAACTACAGGTATCCCGTTGAGCGATAAAACCATATCGATCGAATTTGTGTTTTGTTTGGAATAGGAAAACTGTCGCGTGACGCCCAAGACATTGCTTTTATAAAGCGCAATTTGATTTTCGTTCAGATCCGATTCCGGCTGAAAGAAGTAAATCTTGATATTTATGCCCATATCGTCTACGCCGTGTTTTAAGACGTAGATGAGGCCGTTTTCCATTATGCTGTCCTCTAAACGGTGATAAAATTTTTCGGGAGCACTGTCTCCGTAGAATCTCACATAACGCGCCCATTGCTTTGGCTGCGTTTTCATAATAAAGTTTATGAGGACTTCGGGATAAAGCCCTTTTTCTTTATCGTAAACGTATTTATGTATCCTGTGCCCGTCCGGATTCAGATAAGAGAACTGCTCATAACCGCCTTGTTCGCTTATTAAAAAACTTTCAATATCCTGTTCAAAACGTTTTTCAGATTGGTCAAACATAATATTACTCCTTTATGTTTTCTTTCACAAAGTCTAAATCAACTTCTATGCTTTCAACTATATCACAGCCGATTGCTTCATACATCTTCACTCTCATCAGGCCTTGTTGTTTATAGCCTTTATTAGTATCCATTTTAATTTTAAGTTGGTAATAATACTTATTACCCAAAACATCTTCTATTTCGAGTATTTTTAAATCATTCTCTTCTTTACAGAAAAACTCAAAGTTCATTTGGCCTTTAGCAAAAATCAATTTGTTAACACGGATATCCCACCATTGATTTGTATGAAACAACCTACAGATTGTAAAAGTTGCCTTTTCTGTATTTCGTAAAACAGCTGTAACATATAACGGATATTTTTCAATATCTCCATTACCTAAAAGCTTACCTTTATTTATACTGTCCTCAAAACAAATAGTAACATTTCCATTGTCTTCGATATCATCTCTAGTGTAGAACCCAAATAGAGGTTTTGCTTTTTTCTTTTCTTCTTCTTTTCGTTCCTGTTCTCTTTTATCAAAATCGTCTTGACGATTTTTTGCTTCACTTTTTATCGTCCAAGCAACACCACCAAGTGTTAATGCCCCGCCTAATAATGCAGCGTAAATTCCTGTGATTGCTGAAAATAATGGTTGCGATTGACTATCTACTACCCAGCAACAAGTATATATAGCATAAACAGTTAAAAAGATAGTTAATGCACATATAATAATTAGATACAAAACCTCTGAATAACCTTTTAGGTTTTTTATATCTAAAAGTAATCTTTTTAAAACTAACGCAGTTAATAAAAGGGATATCCCTATTAAAAACCCTTTATAAAAACCAAAAACCACTTCGTTTTTTATCAACGGACTAAAAAGCGATATAACAAGGATTGTTGAAACATAAAGCCAAATGATATTTTCTTGCAAATCTTTATAAAAACCTGATGTACAGAAGAAATCATACAATAGTATAACTACTTTTACAAATATAATTGCTATTAACGACCAACCAATAAAATCTGGAAAATTTGATGTAAAAGCAAATATCGTTATGTTTAAAAATCCCCATATAATTAAGGTTGTTGTTGATAATTTTGATAAATATACTATTATCTTTGAAGGAATATCAGACATTTTAGAAGATATGTATTTGTGAATAAAATATATTTTCCATCCTAAAAGAAAAACAGAAACAAGTCCTATACATATAGCATATACAATTCTCAACCAGTAAAACGCTTGTATAAACCCAACTAAAACAATAGAAAGAACTAAAAAGATACCTGTCAGCCAATTAATTTTATTATTTAGGCTATGCGCTTTTACTATTTTATATTGTTTTATTTTTCGCAATTTTGTTTTAATTTCTTTTACTGTTTCTTTTACGCTTTGCTGTGTTTCTTTCAAAGCTTCTTCTATTTTATCAAGTTCCTTTTTGCTTTTTTCTTTCTCTTCATTATCTGTAATTTTATTTAACGATTTTTTTGTGATTTTTATCGCTTTTTTCAATTTGTGAATTTGCTCTTTTGTTTTAGAAATTTCTTTGTTTGCTTCTTCACAAATCTCATTATATACTTTTAAATACTCTTTTCTTGTATCTGCTGAAATAGAAAGTAATAAATTAAAAAACTCTCTTCTTTTTTCTTCATCCCCGCATCCATTCTTTAATTCTTGTATTTTACTAATAATTTCCTCAAATTGTTTATCTTTTGCATATCCCATACTACACAACTTCCTTTTTGCCGGTTACGTATTCATAAATCAAAGACTTTTTATACTCTTGTAACTTTTCAATTTTTTCTTGTTTGATTGCTATAAGTCTATCGATTTGACCGCATTTTTCATCGAGATAATCAACAATTTGTTGCTGCTCTTGAGACGGTGGAATTATTGTTTCAATCAAACCAAAATTCTCATCCGACAATGAACTTCTTAAATTTTTAGATAAGTACAATAAATCTTTCTTAAAATCTAATGCCAATAATAGATAGTAAAAATAATTGACGTTATCACCAGAAATAATTCTATACTGGCTATAAGCTGGACTCGTTAAACCATTATTTTTAATCACCCCAACACATCTCGGCGTAACATCAATATCAAAAAGACACAACAATAAATTCCCTTCTTTAACATATTGATAACCGTCAAATGTAGTCGGCATTTTCCCCATAGGATTGTCCAAATCTCTTACTATGACCCCATTCATTGTTAAAGACAATATATCTTCGCCCGCATATTTTTCACACAAAATTTTTTCTTTCTTGAAAACATATTTATGTTTTTTAACCCTCCAATGCAATGGAATTTGCCCTATATGTAAAATACCGCTGTCTTTAAAGGGGGCAGATTTATCAAGACCTTTGGTGACGGCTTCCGTAATCACCGATTGTTTATATTCTTTCAACTTCTCAATCTGCTTTTCCTGATTTGAAATAAGTTCGTCAACGGTGACAAATTTTTGTTCAAGAAAAGAAACAATCTTCTTTTGTGCTTCAAGTGACGGATACGGAATTTTAAACTGTCCCATATCCGTTGCATTTAATGCACTTCTTACACCATTTCCGCCCAAGCTATTATATACGCAATTATAGTACATCGACATCAAGAAATAGTAAGCAAATTTATTATATTGATTTTCTTTACGTGGTACAAATCTAATATAAGCAGGCGACACCAACCCCATATAAGGGGATAACCCTACACGGCTTGTACTAATATTTTGCAAATCAATCATTTTGAAAATGAAGTCATTTTCGTGAATAATTTGATAACCATCAAATTCTTTCGGTTGCAACCCCTCCGAATCATCTTTCGGACGTTTTATTACGCCGTTTAAAGTCAAAGCTAAACGCTCATAATCAGCAGAATTACTCCCTGCTACTTCTTTTTTATTTAAGCATATATCCTTAAAACGGACTAATCCCCAGCTATCAGGGATTTCGCCAATCCATTCAATTCCACTATTTTTCATTCCCCTAAAATCTCCTTCATAAGCGCGCTTTCTTCTTCGGAAAGGGTTTTGAACTCGGCAAAAATCTCTTCGCTGCTACGTGGCGCAACGAATTTATAGAACAACCGCGTGAACGGAATTTCATAGCCGATTTTGTCTTTACTCCTATCCATGTACGCGTTTACATTGTACGGAAGAACGTTCTTTGCAAAATATTCGTCGATATTTTCCTGCAAGGGAATAATTTCGCTGTCCGTTTTGCCTTTGGTGGGTTGGGGCTTGCCTTTCTTCAAAATTTTATTGCCGTTTTCATCGGCAAGTGCCGTTTCGACCGTAACTTTGGTGTAACCGAAATAATCGTTGTCGAAAGTCTTACTCTCCACAACGAGACTTCCGTCGGAATATGCTTTGTTGCCAAACTCGTTATACGCTTGCATAATCAGCGCAATGCAGTCGTCGTTCAAATCCACGCGCTTGTTGCCGATATTTTTGCGGCGTTTTACAAAGCACTTACTTGCGTCGATAAGCTGAATTTTGCCAAGCCTGTCCCCATTTTTCTCTTTAGTTACCACCCAAATATAGGTTGCAATGCCTGTGTTGTAAAACAGGTCGGTAGGAAGTTGGACTATTGCCTCTACAAGGTCTTGCTCAATGAGATATCTGCGGATTTCAGAAGGACCGCTGCCGGCATCGCCCGTAAACAGCGACGAGCCGTTCTGAATGATTGCCATTCTGCCGCTGCCTTCTTTGAGCTTTTTGACGCCGTTTAACATAAACAGCATTTGTCCGTCGGAAATAGAAGGAAGTCCCGGTCCGAATCTGCCGTCATAACCCAAGCGAGCCTCTTTTTCTACAGCTTCTTTTTCGCGCTTCCAATCTATACCGAACGGCGGATTGGAAATGATATAGTCAAACTCAAAACCGGCAAATGCATCATCGGAAAGTGTATCTCCGAACTTCATACCGCTTGCGTTGCCGCCTTTAATCAGCATATCCGCCTTTGCGATGGCGTATGTTTCGGGGTTGAATTCCTGCCCGAAACAGGTAAGATCTGCTTCCGGGTTGATTTCCTTTATGCGCTCGGTAAGGCAGCCGAGCATCTGACTTGTCCCCATAGTCATATCGTAAGCGGTCTTATAACAACCGTTTTGTTTAATTTCTTCCTTTTCGGGCGAGATGAGAAGCTCAGTCATAAGATAAATAATATCGCGGCTTGTAAAATGCGCTCCGGCTTCTTCGTTGTAACTTTCCGAAAATTTGCGAATAAGTTCCTCAAATATATATCCCATGTCTGCTGACGTAATTTTATCTGGCGACATGTCCGCTTTTTTGGAATTGAATTCTTGTATTACGACATAAAGAACATTAGCCTTTACCATATTCCGTACTTCGTCTGAAAACTTGAAGTTGGCAAGAATATCTTTTACGTTGTCCGAATAACCTTGCAAATAATCTTCAAAGTTTACCTGAATGTTATCGGGGTCGGCAAGAAGACGTGCAAAGTTAAATTTGCTCGTGTTGTAAAATGAATATCCCGAGGCACGGCAAAGAGCACCGTCACGGACTGCGCCTTCATATCCTTGCTCATTAAGCGTTTGATATACTTTAAGGACGTTATCCTTCGTTGCCGCTAAAGCGTCGTCAAAACGCTTTAATACCGTCATAGGAAGAATAACTTTTCCGTACTCATGCGGTTTATAAAAACCCACCAAATGCGTCGCAATTTCCCAAATAAGGTTGGCTTTTTCTTGTATATTTGCGTTTGTTTGTTTTTGCAATTCGTTGATAGACATTAGTTTTTATCCTTAAATGTGATTCCGTTATTCTTGCAATAATCGTAAAATTTGCGTTGAAGGGCATAAGTCGGCTTGCGGATGCCCAACTCCCAGCGGTTAAGAGAGGAGTATGCGACGCCTATGGCAGAGGCAAACTCCTTTTGGCTCATATGTATCGTTTCGCGGGCATGTTTGATTTGATCCTTAAATTCCATAAAGTTTAACCTCGTTGCAATACTGTTGCAACTATTATAGCACATTTTGTTACAATAATCAATACAGAAGGGCATAAAATTTTGTTTGATTTATACAATAAAAAAGCGCTTTGGCACCACGGCGTGTGCTTGTCATAGACAAGTGCGGCTCGCTAACGCTCGCCGCAGCCAAGCACACGCCGCTACAAAATAA
>ERZ1643251.5465-NODE-5465-length-10344-cov-6.562348_pt1 | contig 10344 bp, 8 predicted proteins | sample MGYA00579261_ERZ1643251 | MGnify/ENA primary metagenome ERZ1643251 (study PRJEB29033, sample SAMEA4952267) | chicken gut metagenome | biome: Broiler Chicken; feature: Gastrointestinal Tract; material: Caecum | place: Ireland | collected 2018 | study: Broiler...
GCTGGACATGGACACGCTGGAGCGGGAGGAGGACAACTACTCCGTCACCCTGACTGCGCGGGACGTGGAGGCCTTCGGGACCGCAGCCACACTGGCGCAATTCCGCTTCTTCAACTTCTCCCTGGAGGAGGGCGGCTACTGCGGCCTGGACCAGGTCCATATCGTCTTCCCGGAGAGCGCCGACAAGGAGGCGGTCCTGGCCGCGTTGACGGAGGCCTTCGGCCCGGAGGCCCAGGAGTACACCCAGTACGACTACATCACCGGCAGTCCGCGGACCTACGCCAAGGAGGAGGGAATCTCCCGCTGGTTCTCCCCGACCAAGCTGGGCAACGTTCTGTCCGAGGAGGAGCGGCCGGCCTTTCGGGATCTGTACCTGATGGGGCTCAGCGACGAGGATCTGGCAAGCCTCATGGAATCGGAGCCCGTGTCCATCGCCACCTGGACAGAGGACTACTACGGTCAGATCGAGGCCGAGCACGGCAGCACCCCCGCTCTGGAGGCCGCTGTCGAGGAGTACGGGCGGGTGGCGACCCTCGATCTCAACGGCGAGCACATGGCCCGGGTGCTCCAAATGTCCTAGCCCTCCGGAATATACCGGCAGCCGCCTCTCTCAGGAGGCGGCTGCCGTCTCGTTTTCGGAGCAGTCGGGCAGATCGTTTGACAACAAGAGAGCGCCGGGGCCTGTGCCCCGGCGCTCTCTCTTGAAATTGGAGGATCAGATGAAAAAGAAGTCTTGTCTCTTGCAAGTATTAAGATACACAGCTTTTGTTAAGAAAACCAGCGGCAATCGTTACAAAAGTCTTAACTCTTTTTTTGCTATGCAAAAGCATAGCAAAAGTGGCCCTGTGCCGTCTCTGACGGCACGGCCTGGAATTTCAGCGCGTGGGCCGGGGACGGCCCACATGCGCGAAACTTCATGCGCCTCGCACCTCTGCTCGTTATCGTGGCGCGCTCAGGGCGCATGAAGCTTCCCCCCGCCGCTCACTCGTCGATGGTGGAGATGCGGCTGGTCACCGCCTCCAGCACGTCCAGCAGGGCACGGACGGTGTCCAGGGAGGTGAAGGTGGTCAGATTGTTCTCGATGGCCAGGCGGCGCATGGCCACGCCGGCGTTCACGTGCTGGGTGGAGCTCAGGTCCCGGGTGTTGATGATATAGGCCACCCGGCCGCTGCGCATGAGGCCGGTGATCTCCGCCGGGTCCTCGGTGTAGTCCCGGCGGACCCGGGTGCGGATGCCGTGGTCCTTCAAAAACTGGGCGGTGCCGGTGGTGGCCTCGATGTTGAAGCCCAGGCGGTAGAACCGCCCCACCAGGGGCAGGGCCTCCTCCAGGTCCTCCGGGCAGATGGACAGCAGCACCGTCCCGTGGTCCTGGAGCTTCATCCCCGCGGCCTGCATGGCCTTGTACAGGGCGTAGGGCAGCCGGTCGTCGTAGCCGATGGCCTCGCCGGTGGACTTCATCTCCGGGGAGAGGTAGGCGTCCAGGCCGGAGAGCTTACTGAAGGAGAATACCGGCACCTTGCAGTACCAGCGCTGCTTCTCTGCCGGGTACAGCTGGGTAATGCCCTGGTCCTTCAGGCTCTCCCCCAGGATCACGTTGGTGGCGATGTCCGCCAGGGACCAGCCGGTGGCCTTGGAGAGGAAGGGCACCGTCCGGGAGGAGCGGGGGTTCACCTCGATGATGTACACCTTGTCCTGGCGATCCACGATGAACTGGATGTTATAGAGACCCACGATGCCGATGCCCAGGCCCAGCTTCTTGGTGTAGTCCAGGATGGTGTCCTTCACCGCCTGGGAAATGGAGAAGGTGGGATATACGCTGACGGAGTCGCCGGAGTGGACGCCGGTGCGCTCCACCAGCTCCATGATGCCGGGGACGAACACGTCCCGCCCGTCGCAGATGGCGTCCACCTCCACCTCCTTGCCGATGATGTACTTGTCCACCAGCACGGGCTTGTCGGCGTCCACCTCCACGGCGGTCTTCAGGTAGCGGCGGAGCATCTCCTCCCCCGTCACGATCTCCATGGCCCGGCCCCCCAGCACGAAGCTGGGCCGGACCAGGACGGGGTAGCCGATGGCGGCGGCCACCTTCACGCCCTCCTCCACGCTGGTGACGGCCTCGCCCCGGGGCTGGGGGATGTCCAGGTCCCGGAGGACCTGCTCGAAGACCTTCCGGTCCTCCGCCCGCTCGATGGCGGCGCAGTCGGTGCCGATGATCTTCACCCCGTGGTCCATCAGGGGCTGGGCCAGGTTGATGGCGGTCTGGCCGCCCAGGGAGGCGATGACCCCCACGGGCTTCTCCAGCTCGATGACGTTCATCACGTCCTCCACCGTCAGGGGCTCGAAGTAGAGCTTGTCGCTGCAGGTGTAGTCGGTGGAGACGGTCTCCGGGTTGTTGTTGATGATGATGGCGTCGTAGCCGCTGGCCTTGATGGTCTGGACGGCGTGGACGGTGGAGTAGTCGAACTCCACCCCCTGGCCGATGCGGATGGGACCGGAGCCCAGGACGACGATCTTCTTGTGGGGGGAGACCACGGACTCGTTCTCCTCCTCGTAGGTGGAGTAGAAGTAGGGGACGTAGCTGTCGAACTCGCTGGCGCAGGTGTCGATCATCTTGTACACCGGGAAGATCCCCAGCTCCCGCCGCTTCTCGTACACCTCCCGCTCCGTGCACTTCCACAGCCAGGCGATGGCCCTGTCGGAGAAGCCCTTCCGCTTGGCCTTCCGCAAGATGGTCTCGTCCCAGGGCCGGGCCTTGATCTCCCCCTCGTAGCGGACGATGTTGGAGATCTTGTCCAGGAACAGCATGTCGATCTGGGTGGCCTCCCAGATGACACCCAGGTCCGTGCCCCGGCTCATGAGCTCGGCGATGGCGAAGATCCGGTCGTCGGTGCCCAGCTTGATGTAGTCGGTGAGCTCCCGCTCGCTGTAGCTGTCGAACTTGCTCATGTAGATGTGGCCCACGCCGATCTCCAGGGACCGCACCGCCTTGAGGATGCTCTCCTGGAGGGTGCGGCCCACGGCCATCACCTCGCCGGTGGCCTTCATCTGGGTGGACAGGACGTTGCTGGCGCTGGTGAACTTGTCGAAGGGGAACCGGGGCATCTTGGTGACCACGTAGTCCAACGTGGGCTCGAAGCTGGCGGGGGTGTTGGCCAGGCGGATCTCGTCGAGGTGCATCCCCACGGAGATCTTGGCGGACACCCGGGCGATGGGGTAGCCGCTGGCCTTGCTGGCCAGGGCCGAGGACCGGGACACCCGGGGGTTGACCTCGATGACGTAGTACTGGAAGGACTGGGGGTCCAGGGCGAACTGGACGTTGCAGCCCCCCTCGATCCTCAGGGCCCGGATCAGCCGCAGGGCGCTGTCCCGCAGGAGGTGGTACTCCTTGTTGGTCAGGGTCTGGCTGGGGGCCACCACAATGGAGTCCCCGGTGTGGATGCCCACGGGGTCGATGTTCTCCATATTACACACGGTGATGGCGGTGTCGTTGGCGTCCCGCATCACCTCGTATTCGATCTCCTTGTAGCCCTTGATGCTCTTCTCGATGAGCACCTGGTGGACCGGGGAGAGCTCCAGGGCGTTGCGCATCATGTCCCGCAGCTCTCCGTCGTTGGCGGCGAAGCCGCCGCCGGTGCCCCCCAGGGTGAAGGCCGGGCGCAAGATCACCGGGTAGCCGATCTCTTCAGCGGCCTGGAGGGCCTCCTCCACGGAGTGGGTGATCTGGGAGGGCACCACCGGCTCCCCCAGGGAGAGGCACAGCTCCTTGAACAGCTCCCGGTCCTCCGCCTTCTGGATGCTCTCGTAGCTGGTGCCCAGCAGCTCCACGCCGCACTCGTCCAGCACCCCCTGGCGCTTGAGCTCCATGGCCAGGTTCAGCCCCGTCTGCCCGCCGATGCCGGGGACGATGGCGTCGGGCCGCTCAAAGCGCAGGATCTTGGCCAGATACTCCACCGTCAGGGGCTCCATGTACACCTTGTCCGCCACGGTGGTGTCGGTCATGATGGTGGCGGGGTTGGAGTTGGCCAGGACCACCTGGTACCCCTCCTCCTTCAGGGCCAGGCAGGCCTGGGTGCCGGCGTAGTCGAACTCCGCCGCCTGGCCGATGACGATGGGGCCGGAGCCGATGACCAGGATCTTCTTCAAGTCTGTCCGCTTAGGCATGGCGCTTTCCCTCCTCCATCATCTCAATGAACTGGTCGAACAGGTACCCGCTGTCCTGGGGCCCGGGGGCGCTCTCCGGGTGGTACTGCACGGAGAACACACGGTCCCTGGGGCAGGCCAGCCCCTCCACCGTGTCGTCCAGCAGGTTGATGTGGGTCACCTCCAGGCCCGTGCCCTCCAGGGAGGCGCGGTCCACGGCGTAGCTGTGGTTCTGGCTGGTGATCTCCAGCTTCCCGGTGCCCAGGTTCTTCACCGGGTGGTTGCCTCCCCGGTGGCCGAACTTCAGCTTGTAGGTCCTGCCGCCGTAGGCCAGGGCGATCATCTGGTGGCCCAGGCAGATGCCGAAGATGGGGTAGAGCCCCCGCAGCTGCCGCACCAGGCGGATCACCGGCTCCACGTCCTCCGGGTCCCCGGGGCCGTTGGAGAGGAACACCCCGTCGGGGGCCATGCCCATGATGACGGAGGCGGGGGTGTCGTAGGGCACCACGGTGACGTTGCAGCCCCTGGCGTTCAAGGAGCGGACGATGTTGAGCTTGATGCCGCAGTCCACCGCCACCACATTGTACCTGTGGTTGGAGGTCCGGGCGTACCAGCGCTTGCGGCAGCTCACCCGGGAGACCTGGTCCCGGGGCAGCTCCGTGGCCGCCAGGATGGCCAGGGCCTCCTCCCGGGGGGTGCCGATGTCCGTGATGAGGGCCTTCCGGCTGCCGTGGTCCCGGATGCTGCGGGTCAGCTTCCGGGTGTCGATGCCCTCCACGGCGGGGATGCCGTAGTCCTCCAGGATCTCCGAGAGGGTCTTGGTGTAGCGGAAGTTGCTGGGGATGTCGTTGTACTCCCGGACCGCCAGGCCGCCGATGGTGGGGATCTTGGTCTCAAAATCCTCGTCGGTGATGCCGTAGTTGCCGATGATGGGGTAGGTCATCACCACCAGCTGGTCGGTGTAGGACGGGTCGGACACGATCTCCTGGTAGCCCACCATGGAGGTGTTGAACACGATCTCGCACACCCGGTCCCCCCGGGCGCCGAAGCGGTAGCCCCGGTACTCGCTGCCGTCGGCCAGCACGATCTTGCAGTCATAGTCTCTGATCATTTGCTCGCTCCTCTCCTCGCCCCCGCGGACGGGGGCGGCTTTTTCAAAAAAAGAAAAACCCGGCTCACACAGACGGGAATACCAGTCCGTGGAACCGGGAAACAGAGGCGGCAGGGACAGCGGGACCAATGCCGGGACCCGTTTGGCAAACACTGCTCAAAAGCCCTCTCTCCATGGTCAGCTCCTCCTTCCGCCGCAGCTAAATTTTTGTGAGGTATGCTAACTTTTATTGCACATTTCCCCGTAGTTTCCGAAAAAACGTCTAAAATTTAACATACTTTTTTCACATTCGCTTTGAAAAATATCTCACAGATCCCGCCAAAAGTCAAGGCCGGGGAGAGAAAATATTTTCTCTTTATGGAACTTCCCCATAGGGGGGCTGGGGAAGGCGGGGCGGATTCATACAGAATTTCATCTTGCGTTTTTTTTCCGAAAATGGTAGGTTATATGTGTTAATTGAAGAAAAGCCCGCCTGCAACTGACGGGACTGTGGAGCACACCACATGGGAGCAGGCGGGCGGCACCTTTGTCGACCGTCTGGGCAGCCTGTCTCCAAAGGGGACGGGACTGCCCATTTTTTGTTGAAAGGCCCCTTTCAGCAGGAATTTTTACGCATCGCGAGGAGGAAAAACGAATGAAGAAAGTCGCCGTCATTATGGGCAGCGCCAGCGACCTGCCGGTGGTCCGCAAAGCCGTGGACACCCTGCGGGAGTTCGGCGTACCCACCGAGGTCCACGTCTTCTCCGCCCACCGCACCCCGGAGCAGGCCGGCGCCTTCGCCCGGAGCGCCCGGGACAACGGCTTCGGCGTCATCATCGCCGCCGCCGGTATGGCCGCCCACCTGGCCGGGGCCATGGCTGCGGGCACCACCCTGCCCGTCATCGGCATTCCCATCAAATCCAAAAACCTAGACGGCGTTGACGCCCTTCTGTCCACGGTCCAGATGCCCTCCGGCATCCCTGTAGCCACCGTGGCCATCGATGGAAGCGTCAATGCCGCCTTGCTTTCCATCCAGATCCTGGCGGTGGAGGACGAGGGCCTGGCCCGGAAGCTGGCGGAGAAGCGGCAGCGGGACGCCCAGAAGGTCCTGGACGCCGACCGGGAGATCGAAGACGCCCTGGCTCACTGAGTCCGGCCCCGCCGGCATCTGAAAAAGAAAGAAAACATTATTGATACGGGAGGAACATACCAATGGAAAAGACCGTTCAGCTCTACGAGGGAAAGGCCAAGAAGGTCTACGCCACCGACGACCCCCGCTACGTGATCGTCTCCTACAAGGACGACGCCACCGCCTTCGACGGGACCAAAAAGGGCACCATCCGGGGCAAGGGCGCCGTCAACAACCGCATGAGCAACTTCCTCATGCAGAAGCTGGCGGAGGAGGGCGTCCCCACCCACTACGTCTCCGAGCTCAACGACCGTGAGACCGTGGTGAAGAAGGTGGAAATCGTCCCCCTGGAGGTCATCGTCCGCAACGTGTCCGCGGGCCACTTCGCCAGCCGCTACGGCGTGGAGGAGGGCATCGTCTTTGACGAGCCGGTGCTGGAGTTCTCCTACAAGAACGACGACCTCCACGACCCCCTGCTGAACACCTCCCACGCCCTGGCCCTGAAGCTGGCCACCCGGGAGGAGATCGAGACCATCCGCTTCATGGCCCTGAAGGTCAACCAGGTCCTCAAGGCCTTCTTCGCCCAGTGCGGCGTGAACCTCATCGACTTCAAGCTGGAGTTCGGCCGCCTGCCCAACGGCGAGATCGTCCTGGCCGACGAGATCAGCCCCGATACCTGCCGCTTCTGGGACGCCAAGACCGGGGAGAAGCTGGACAAGGACCGCTTCCGCCGGGATCTGGGCAACGTGGAGGAGGCCTATCAGGAGATGATGCGCCGGGTCTTCGGAGAGCAGGCATGAGCGGTCTCCACGAGGAGTGCGGCGTCTTCGGCATCTGGTGCCCCGAGGGCTCCTCTCTGAGCCCCGCCCACGAGGCCTACGCCGCCCTGTTTGCCCTGCAGCACCGGGGGCAGGAGGCCTGCGGCATCGCTGTGAACCACCGGGGCGTCATCCGCTGCCACAAGGACGTGGGGCTGGTGGGAGAGGTGTTCGACCAGGAGAAGCTGGACGCCCTCCAGGGGAACATGGCCATCGGCCACGTCCGCTACTCCACCACCGGCGACCCCCGGCGGGAGAACGCCCAGCCCCTGGCCATCACCCATGTGAAGGGCAATCTGGCCCTGGCCCACAACGGCAACCTGGTCAACGCCGGGGCCCTGCGCCGGCAGCTGGAGCTGAACGGCGCCATCTTCCGCTCCTCCTCCGACACGGAGGTCCTGGTCTACACACTGGTTCAGGAGCGGCTGAAGGCAAAGTCCATCGAGGACGCGGTGGTCAACGCCATGTCCGTGGTGGAGGGCGCCTACTCCCTGTGCATCATGTCCTCCCGGAAGCTCATCGCCGCCCGGGACCCCCGGGGGATGCGGCCGCTGTGCATGGGCTCCCTGGGGGACGCGGTGGTCTTCGCCTCCGAGTCCTGCGCCCTGGACGCCCTGGGAGCCCGGTTCATCCGGGACGTGGAGCCGGGGGAGGTCATCGTGGTGGACCACACCGGCGCGGTCCGCTCCCTCCACGCGCCCCAGAAGCCAAAGACCGCCGTGTGCGTATTTGAGTACATCTATTTCGCCCGCCCGGACTCCGTCATCGACGGGGCCTCGGTGGAGCTGGCCCGCCAGGAGGCGGGCAAGTACCTGTCATTGGAGCACCCCGTGGGGGCGGACATGGTCATGGGCGTGCCGGACTCCGGCATCCCCGCCGCCATCGGCTACGCCCGCTGCTCCGGCATCCCCTACGGCGTGGGGCTCATCAAAAACCGCTACATCGGCCGGACCTTCATCCAGCCCGGCCAGGACAAGCGGGAGCGCAGCGTGCGGCTGAAGCTCAACGCCCTGCGGGAGGCGGTCCAGGGCAAGCGGGTCATCATGGTGGACGACTCCATCGTCCGGGGCACCACCTGTGCCCGGCTCATCAAGCTGGTCCGGGACGCCGGGGCCAGCGAGGTTCACCTGCGGATCTCCGCGCCCCCCTTCCGCCACCCCTGCTTCTTCGGCACCGACATCCCCGACCAGGATCTGCTGCTGGCCCACGGCCGGACGGTGGAGGAGATGCGGGAGATCATCGGCGCGGATACCCTGGGCTTTTTGTCCCTGGAGGCCACCCGGAAGATCGCCCGGGGCTGCCATCTGGACTTCTGCGACGCCTGCTTCACCGGGGAGTACCCCATGGACGTGCCCAAACAGGCCCAGAAAAATCTGTTTGAAAGTGAGATCGAGACATGAGTGAGAGCTATTCCGCCTCCTACGCCGCCGCGGGCGTGGACATCACCGCCGGCTACCGGGCGGTGGAGCTGATGAAGTCCCACGTGGCCCGGACCATGACGGCGGGGGTCTGTGGGGACATCGGCGGGTTCGGCGGCCTCTACCAGCCGGAGCTTTCCGGCATGTCCCAGCCGGTGCTGGTCTCCGGCACCGACGGGGTGGGCACCAAGCTTCGCGTCGCCCAGCTGATGAACCGGCACGACACCGTGGGCATCGACTGCGTGGCCATGTGCGTCAACGACATCATCTGCTGCGGCGCCAGGCCCCTGTTTTTCTTAGACTACATCGCCTGCGGCAAAAATATCCCCGAGCGGATCGCGGACATTGTGGGCGGCGTGGCCGAGGGCTGCGTCCAGGCGGGCTGCGCCCTCATCGGCGGTGAGACCGCCGAGCACCCCGGCGTGATGCACGCCGACGACTACGACCTGGCGGGCTTCGCCGTGGGCATCGTGGACCGGGAAAAGATCATCGACAAGAACAAGACCGCCCCCGGCGACGCGGTGCTGGCCCTGCCCTCCTCCGGCGTCCACTCCAACGGCTTCTCCCTGGTCCGCCGGGTGTTCAACGTGGAGCGGGCGGACCTTCACACCCCCATCGACGCCCTGGGGGGCCTGGGGCTGGGCCAGGCCCTGCTGACCCCCACCCGGATCTACGTCAAGGCCATCCTGGCCCTGCTGGAGCAGGTGGAGGTCCACGGCATCTCCCACATCACCGGCGGCGGCTTCTACGAGAACGTCCCCCGCAGCATTCCCCAGGGGCTGTGCGCCAAGCTGGAGAAGAGCGCCCTGCGGGTGCCCCCCATTTTCGATCTCATCGCCGAGACAGGCGCCATCCCGGAGCGGGACATGTTCAACACCTTCAACATGGGGGTGGGCATGACCGTGACGGTGCCCAAGAGCCAGGCGGACAAGGCCCTCTCCCTCCTGCGGGAAAACGGCGAGGACGCCTACCTCATCGGCGAGATCGTCTCCGGCGAGGAGCGGGTGGTCCTATGCTGACGGCCCGAATCGCCGTGCTGGTCTCCGGCGGCGGCACCAACCTCCAGGCCCTCATCGACGCCCAGCGGCGGGGGGACCTCCACAGCGGGGTCCTCTCCCTGGTCATTGCCGACAAGAGCGGCGTCCGGGCCGTCACCCGGGCCCACGAGGCGGACATCGCCTGCGCCGTCATCCCCCGGCGGGAGCCGGGGTTCGAGGAAAAGGTCCTGGAGGCCCTGGGCCACTACCGGATCGACATGGTGGTGCTGGCCGGGTTCCTGGGCATCCTGTCGGCGGACTTCATCGCCCGCTTCCCCGGGCCCATCATCAACATCCACCCCTCCCTGATCCCCGCCTTCTGCGGCAAGGGCTTCTACGGCCTGAAGGTCCACCAGGCGGCTCTGGACTACGGGGTGAAGGTCACCGGCGCCACCGTCCACTACGTCAACGAGGTCCCCGACGGTGGGAAGATCATCCTCCAGAAGGCCGTGGAGGTCCAGCCCGGCGACACCGCCGAGGTCCTCCAGCGCCGGGTCATGGAGCAGGCGGAGTGGGTGATTCTGCCCCAGGCGGCGGAGCTGGTGGCACAAACAATTATGAAATAATGTGGGGCCTTCGGTCCCACACCCCAAGACCTCGGGGGTTTCACCCCCGAACCCCGACCTACTTTTTCCTCGTGGAAAAAGTAGGCAAAAACACGCACGGAGGGAGAAACCCTTTCGATGGGGTTTCTCCCCCGTGACCCCCTCTT
>ERZ1643251.5467-NODE-5467-length-10341-cov-4.079914_pt1 | contig 10341 bp, 17 predicted proteins | sample MGYA00579261_ERZ1643251 | MGnify/ENA primary metagenome ERZ1643251 (study PRJEB29033, sample SAMEA4952267) | chicken gut metagenome | biome: Broiler Chicken; feature: Gastrointestinal Tract; material: Caecum | place: Ireland | collected 2018 | study: Broiler...
CCTGACGATCCTCAAAAATGGGGAAGAATTTGAAGCTATCAAGTTCCTGATCCATGAGATTGAGATTGATATTATTTTGAATCGCAAAAATTCAGCACAAGCCAGGGCTTGTCTGAGAGCAATCAAGAAAATCAATGCTGGGGAAAATGATGCTATTGATTCTCTCTGTGAATGTGATAATATGTAGGTGGTGATATATTGGGCAGACGAAAGCTATATGAAATGCAGGTCTGCAAATATTGTGGGAATCACAATATTTACGCCTTTGGTTATTGCCGAAAATGTTACCAGCGTTTCCGGTACAGGGATGAGCATGGAATATCCCATGATGCAACTCTGCATCAAAAATCATCGGATAGGACAGACGAAATTATCCGTTGTATGCAGCAGGGCATGAGCCAGATCGACATTGCCAGGAAATTCGGGGTAACAAAACAGTGGGTCAGCAAGATCAAAAAACGAAATATGGAGGGGAAAGAAAAGTGGGGAAACCGCCATGTAGCCAATGCAGACTTTTCCCATGCTTTAGGCGCTCCGAATGTCCAAAGTACAGAAAATGGGATCGAAACCGAAAAGCAGAACTAGAGCGAGTTAGAATTGAGAAGGAAAAGATTGCTTTCTTTCTTGATGAAATGACGCAAAGTGTCGACAGAAACACCAAAAGACTAAGACTAAGGGGGAAGTGGAAATACCGTGAATACTAAAGATGCTCTGCATGAGTTTGAAAAATGGCTTCCGAACAGGCTTTATCCATTCATCAGTGAGGAAGCCTTGGCTATTGCCGTTAAGGCTCTCATGGAAAAGGCTGAGAGAGAAGAAGAAAACAAGGTTGCTTCTTCCCCGGAATGTCCGTTTCGTAACTGGTAGATAAGGAGGTTTTTATATGGCTAGTGCCAAAGATGAAGTAATCAAGGGAGACTATCTGGGCGCTCTCTGTGGCAGCTTTCTGGAAGATTATATGTATATTTTTTTGAATGGAAATAGAATCCCTCTAACGAAGGAAACAGTGCAGCATTATGAAGTTCTCAGCGAAGAAACGTCTAAGAGTGGAACGAGTGCTATGCTTCGGGCTGGAACCGGGGCTATTCTTCTTGGGCCTATTGGACTTTTCGCAGGATTTACGGCAAAAAAGAAGGGGATTTACCTGATCGCAGTTGAATTTAAGGACGGAAAAAGATCCCTTATGGAGATCGGTCAGAAAAACTATAAGAAGTTCATTAAGGGTATGTTCTAATATTATAAGGGAGAGGGGGATTCCCCTCTCCCTTGTATTTTTTGAATCAAAGTTTTACTCAATTTTGTTTGACATATAGTGCAAAATGATATATAATGATACGGAAGGAGGGATTCTATGGAATATCTAACCATCAATGAAATCAGCAAAAAACTAGGAATCACAAGACAGGCCATTTCTCGTGCAGTAAAATCCGGTAGGATTAAAGCAGTTAGAATTGGTAAACAGTATCGTATTAGTAAGGAATGGTTCGATGAATACTTGAAGAATGGAGGTGACAAGTAAATTGTCCAAAAGATACTATTGGCTTAAAATGGAAAAAGATTACTTAACATCTCCTAAAATCAAAAAACTTAGAAAAATTGCAGGTGGAGATACTTACACTATCATATACTTAAAAATGCAACTTTTAAGCATAGATAGTGGAGGTATTATTGAATACCAGGGAATTGAACCAACTCTTCACGATGAACTTTCTTTAGTTTTAGATGAAGATCCAGACAATGTAAAAATCACAATATCATTTTTGGCATCCCTTGGATTGATTACAGAAGGTGGGGATGGCTCATTTTTATTGCCAGAAGCAGCAACCAGAATTGGAAGTGAATCTGATTCCGCTGACAGAGTTCGCAAGTTCAGAGAGAGGAAATCGTTACAATGTAACGCTCTTGTAACAGATGGTAACGCCAGTGAAACATCTGGTAACACAGATATAGATATAGATATAGATAAAGAGAAAGATATAGATAAAGAAATAGAAAAAGATTTAGATGCAGATAAGAGAAAAGAAGATAAGAATCCAAAGAAGAAATCGTCACCTCAAAAGAAAGACGATCACGATTTTACGCCTGAAATAGGGGAGGTTGTTTCGTTCTTGAACGGCAAGACCAACACCGGTTATAGACCAGATTCTAAGAGTACCCGTGAGTGCATCAGCAAAATCCTCAAAGCTGGGTATACTGTCGATGATTGCAAGGCTGTGATCGATTGCAAGGTTCAGGAGTGGAACGGAACGGAAATGCAGAAGTATCTCCGGCCTTCCACGTTGTTTGCTGACTGTCATTTTGAAGAATACCTACAGGCCAGCAAAATGAAGAAGCCTTCCTCTCAAAACAGACAGCCCAATTCCAAGTCCAGCTATGATGAGTATAACGATCTCAACAAGTTTCAAAGATGTGAACAAGAAATCGAAAGACAGATTGCTGCCGGGGAGCGGGAAAGAGCGCCTTGGGAGTAATTATATATAATATCATTTGGAGGTAAATTTTATGGATGCTATTAAGTATTTAGAAGTAAGAACTAAAATGTCTAACGATTGCAAGATGGGGTGTCAAAACTGTCCATTTGATGATGACAACAATGGAAGAGGCGTTGATTGTTGCACCCTGGAAGCCTTTTTCCCTGCTGATGCCGTGAGGATCGCAGAGGAATGGGAAGCCAAAAATAATTCGGAATGTCACGAAACAGATTCTAATGGGGCTAGAATGAATTTTAAGGCTATGATGGATAGATTTACGAAAATCAGATAAAAACGCAATACACGGAAAGCTAGACGTGCCAGGAGGGATTTTATGGAGAACGGATTCATCCTTATGATTTTGTTTGCGGTAATCATGCTTATGATTGCAGGATTTTATCTTGTTATCGACAATGTATCGAAGAAAAGAGCAGAAAAGTTTATAACCAAAATGATGGGAGATTTGAACAATGACTGAAATGCTGGAAAACGGAATGATCGTTGGGGCAAGTAAGTATGACAAACAGGATCAACCGATGCTCACCTGTCCTGTGTGCAAGGATTCCTGTTGGCAGCTTGTGAATACAGTCGATGGATTTATGTGTCCTGACTGTGAGGATAAGTTCCTGGATGCAAACAAGTCTGATTTTATCGATGATTTTATCGATGATAACAAGGAAGATTTCTATTTGGACTGGATTGACAGTTTAACTACGGAGGATCGCTTAAAAATTTTTGAATGGGCGTTGCTTAAATACGAAAGGACTCATCCGGTCGATGTGGCTCAATTCCGCTTAGAGTGGATTGAGGAAAACGAATTGGATTTCAAAAGATTCATGCAGGAGAGACTTGAGTATTTAGGACAGGGGGAATTTTAATGAGCCATGAAGTGCTGGTATACCAGAACGGAAAGGTAGTCAACCGGATAAATTGCAAAAACAAGAAACACGCCAAGACAACGTGGCTGAATGAGAGCCAGTACTTTTTCCAGTATGCGCAGCTAGTCGTGAATGGTCTCCCATATAATACTGCGGATGCAGAAGCTTATTTCAACAGGAAGATGAAGGAATGATTAAAAGGAGGAATAAGTGTGGAGAGATTAACGAGAAAATGGCCAGAAGGTAGTGGAATGATTTCAGGACGTGCAATTTGCGAATTTAATCATTGCCCAGAAGATGTTGGATGCAATGAATGTGTATATGGGAGAAAGAATAACCGGCTTGCTACCATCGAGGACATTCTAGGCGACGACTACGACCTGAAACGGTTGCGGGAACTGGTAGAGGCAGATCGGGATGGACGGTGCTTCATTACTCCGTGTAAACTTGGCACTAAGATAAAAACAAAGAATGGAGAAGAAACAGTAAATTGCTTCATCATCGGGCGGACAAACAGTGGAGAGATCAGAATGTTTGGCCCTGGGAAAGCAAATATCACCGGAGATTTTGATGAGGATTTCCCTGATGATGACATGAAATCCGCAGAGATTTGGTATGTAAGGATAGATGAGGAATGACCGATAATGAGTTCAAGAGAGCCAAAAGAGCCAGTCTGAAACGGCTGGGATTGTGTATGTGGTGTGGAAAAGAAGATGCCTATACCATGAGCGGAAGATCTATGTGTGCAGACTGTTGTGAGAAAATGAAAGAGTCTCACGAGAAGTTTTATTCAAATCCTGAAAATGCGGAGAAGAAAAGACAACACGCTCGGGATGTAAGACGAAAAAGAAAGGAAGAAGGAAGGTGCGTAGCTTGTGGTGTAAAACTTCCAGAAAACTATAGTTATACAAGATGTAATAAATGCCTAGCAAAAGAAAGAGGATATGACCGAAAAGGTAAAAGAAATACCGATATAAGAGGGACGTTGGTTTGCTTCCAATGTGCTAAGAATCCCCCAATGGAGGGGAAAAAGGTGTGCGAAGAGTGCCATAAGAAAAAGTTGGCTTGCTTGGAAAAAGCACACAAAAGAAAGGCAGAATTGAAGATGGAGAGATTGAAGGAGAGATCGATGGAAGCTGATTATTAACGGAGGAAATTATGAAAAATGCGTACTCTCAAAAATTAAAGAGAGATAGAGCGGCCAGAGAAATGCAGGTAGCAAAAGATTGGATGCAACTGAACAATATGTTGCACTGGATTGCAATGAATAATTTGTATGGATATGGCTGCGTTAAACTTGAAAGATTAGATGAAGAGGTCGATAGACTGTACGGGGAATTTGTCAGAGATCCCGAGTCTGCAACGGCTAGTATGCTTAAACGCATTGAACAGATCAAGAAGAATAAGAGGGCTAGGAAGTGATATTGTGGAACCGAAGGTTAAACTATGCCCGGTGTGCGGAAAGCCAACGGAGGGCGAAATTACCGTGTTTGGTAAGACGATAACCGTAGGGATCATGTGCGACTGCAAGGAAAAAGATGCTGCCAGACAAAAAACCATGCTTGAAGAAAGCAGAAAGACAGTAGAAAGAAACCGGATCAAAGAGTTGTTCTGTGATGTTTCAAAGCGGGATGAACTTCTGCTCTGCACATTCGATAAGGACGATGGAAGAGATGAGAAGGTTTCTAGGCTTTGCGAAAACTATGCAAAGACCTGGGACATGATGAAAAAAGAGAACATCGGACTTGTTTTGTGGGGAAATTCTGGAACAGGAAAGACGTTCTATTCTCTCTGCATCGCAAATCATCTCATGGAAAATCTGGTGAAGGTTCTTTTCACATCGATCCCGGAAATCCTGGTGAAACCGATGGAAGAAAGAAACGGATTTATCAGAAGAATGTCCGACTACGATCTGATTATCCTGGATGATGTGGGTACAGAGAGACGCAATCCATACACAAACGAAATTTTGAATCTCGTGGTGGATTCTAGGTATTCTGCAAAGAAGCCAATCATCATTACAACAAACTATACTGAGGATGAGATCAGGAATCCGTCGGACATTGCAAACGCCAGAATATTTGAAAGAATCGAGGAAATGTGTATAATTGTAAAATGCACAGGAGATAGCCGAAGAAAGGAGTTGTCACAGGAGAAGCGAAAAAAGGCTATCGGATTACTTTACAGGAAGGAATGAACACATTTGAACTCGATCAAGAAAAGCCACAAGAATATACGCAGGTGCGTAATAGGAACAGTAGCATTGATTGTTTTATGCTCTATGACAGCTTACGCATACGATTTCATGGAGCCTAGTAATCTCACCGAAGAAGAGTTGAGAAACGGGTTGCATGGAAATCTAAAAAACTATGCTGGTGAATTTTTAGAGTGCGAAGAACAATATGGTATCAATGCCGCAGCTCTAGCTAGTATCGCAGCCCTGGAAAGCGGCTGGGGAGAAAGCTATATGGCTACCGAAAAGAATAATTTCTTCGGATGGACGGACGCAAGCGGAGGATACGCTACGTTTGATAGTGCAGAGGATTGTATATCTCATGTGGCAAATTTCCTGTCAGAGAATTATCTGTCGGAAGATGGAACGTATTACTCAGGAGGCACAAGAACAAGTGATATAGCAGAAAACTATAGCCCCACAGAGGCTTGGCCTTCTGCTGTAAATGAGATCATGGCAGGAATCATAGAAAACTCGAAATAATAATAATTTTATGTTGACATTACCCCGCTCAAGTGATAGAATGATAACAACAACTTGAGTGGGGTGATTTCATGGAGGCAACAAAAAAGATTGAGATGTTTTCTTCTTACATGAGAAATATTAAGAACTATTCTGATAAAACTGTTTCGGCATATTCTTCTGATCTGTCTGAATATTTCGGGATCATGGGAGATGGGGATTTCGATTGGTGCGATGTAGAAAGCAAGTACATCAATCATCTTGTGGAGAATGGGAACTCTCCTGCGTCCAGAGCAAGAAAACTTTCGGCTCTGAGAAGCTACTACAAATGGGCTGTAAAAAGCCACTTGGAAGAAGATAACCCTATTGAAGCAATCGAATCTCCCAAGATTCCTACCAGAGAGCCGAAAGTTATGTCTGATAATGAGGTGGCAGAAGTTCTAAAGTGCGCCATGTCTGACCGGAATCACGTCAGCAAGGATGAGAGATACCGGAATTACTCCATGCTAGTTCTGATGTTCTCTACAGGAGTAAGACGATCTGAGGTAATCGAAATCAAATTGAGTGACATTGATTTGTCGGAAAACTCAATTACCATCCATGGTAAAGGAAATAAAGAGAGAATTGTATATTTCAATGATGAAGCAAAAGAGACTATCATTGGATATATTAACAATCACAGACCTAATCTGGAAAACTCTAAGGATTCCGACTATCTCTTTGTTTCCAGGAGATCGGGAAAGATGTGCGCAGCCAACGTCAACCTGATTGTAAACAAATACTACAATCAGGCCGGTGTAAAGGATAAAGGATACACTGTTCATAGCACCAGAAAGGCTTTTGCAACCAGAGTTTACATGAACACAAGCGATCTTGTAGCTACTCAGAAGTTGTTGGGGCACGAAAAGCCTGAAACTACTATGCGATATGTAAGAGCAAGTGAGCAATTGAAGAAGTCTGCGGCTATGAGTGTAAGATTTTAGGGGGGGTGTAAATAGAATAAAATAAACTGAGCAGCGAAAGCGTGAGACTCGATATGGAATAGAATTGAAACGGAAAAGTGGAGAGAAGGTATGAGATGGAAATGAATATAGGCGAAATGGAATAAACAGGATTAGTATGCAAAGAAAAGGATAAGAAAAGCGCGAACAGAAAAGGAGTGGAATAGTAGAGATTGAGCAGAGAGGGAATAGATAAGTGGAGACAGGAATCGAAACGGAGAGGAGTAGACGAGAAATGAAACGAAAAGGAATGGTAACGAAACGTTTAGAGGAGAGATGGAATAGAAAGGCGAGGAAATGAAAAGGAATAGAATTGTAATGAGATAGAAAAGCAAAGCGGAGAACGGAACAGAAAGGGAATAGAATAGTAATGCCATGATGAGAGATGGAATGGAGATGAAAAGATTCGTGTTGAAATTGAAAAGCAACGTTCTGAGGCGAGGAGATTGGATCAGATAGATTCGATATGTATTGAAATGGAAGAGATCGGAGAAGCCGTGTGTTGATTTGATAAGGAATAGAATGGAGGAGAAAGGAAATGGGATTGAACTGAATATATCAGTACAGAACAGATAGGAAATGGAATCTAACGGATCAGATAAGGATTTGCGAAGATCGATTTGAACTCAAAAGTATTTAATGGAGGTATGAAAAATGAAGGTTCGTATTATTCTGAATGAGGAAATGCTTGGTATGTCTCCCTCTATCCCCGACATTTATCGGGATTTCATCGCCAGCAAGGCCCCGGAAGCTGCAAGCAGAGAGGAAGAAATCGAAGCGATTGGCGTAGATGAAGTTGAGAAGAAGGGTATCACGGTCTTCCCGAAGGATGATGACGGAAATCCCTTTATGTGGGATTATCAGTTGAAAGGGTTCTTCAAGGATGTCTGTGCTATGCTCTCCAAGGCCGGTAAGGCTGGTTATCCCGGAGGAAAGAATTGTGCTGCTCTCAAGGCATATAAGAAGGCTGTGGACGGTCTTATGTTCATTTTTCCGAGAAGAATTAAGCTTAATTTGAATAGCGAAATGAACTATTGCGCCAGACCTCTTAGAGCGCAGACTGCACAGGGAGAGAGAATTTCTATCGCAAAGTCCGAAACCGTACCTGCTGGAACCACTCTTGAGTTTGAGGTTATGTGCCTTGATCCCAAGCTGGAAGATGTGGTAAGAGAGTGCCTTGACTACGGTGAGATGCGTGGACTCGGACAGTGGAGAAACAGTGGAAAGGGAATCTTCTCTTGGGAGGAAATGTAATGGATTTTAAGATCAATCATATCTTGATCGAGAATTTCAGATGCTTTGAAAGACTGGAAACCGACCTGTGGGATAATACGGTTATCGAAGCAGCAAACGAAGGTGGAAAGTCTACAGTAGCATCGGCAATCCTTTGGGTACTTACAGGTAAGGATATTGAAGGGAACTCTTCTTTCGAGATTGTTCCGTCTGGCAAGGTAGGGGTAGTAAGTCCTTGCGTTACCCTGGAATGTATGGTGGATGAAAAGCCGGTTCAGCTCAAGAGAGAATATAAGGCAGCGTTTACCAGAGATAAAAAGTTCGCTGATTATGTGACGGTCACATATATCAATGGACTCGAAACGGGAGTCAGAAAATTCGGTGAATGGATCTCTAAAAATATCTGCAATGAGCAGGTATTCAAGATCTTGAGCAACCCCAAAACATTCCCGGAAGATTGTCCGAAGGAACCAAAGGAACTCATGTGGCAAGCCCAGAGACGGCTCCTTATGTCCATTATCGGAGATCAAAAGAGTGATTTGGAGATTGCAAAGAGTGATAAGAAGTGGGACGTAGTCGTTGAGCCACTTGAAAGATACGACAGCGCAAGTCAATATCTTACATTTCTAAAAAAGCAGTATTCTGATGCTCAGAAGCAGTTGGAGGAATATGAGGTTCGGATTCAACAGCAAGAAAGCAATATTGTTGAAGAGCCTCATACCGAAGCAGAGATTGAATCGCTCGTTGCAGATGTGAAAAGATCTGCGGCAAACCTCAAGGCACAGAACGAAGCATACAAGAAATCCAAGAGAAGCAGTCAAATTGATGCCATCAAGAATACGATCTCCGAACTTTCCGCTCAACGTGATTCTTTGATGGATAAGTACAACGAAGAAAAGGAAGTTTTCAACAGAACTAAACAGGCTTATCAACTACAGGCAGACAAATATCGTGTAGCCTGTGAAGATGGAATGAAAACTCTGAAAACTTACGTTGATGCAATCGAGAAACTAAAGTCTACAAAGGTAGTTGAAGTTTGCGAAACCTGTGGACAGAAGTTGAGCCGAATTGCGGTGGAAAACTCCAAGAAAAAGATCGAAGCAAGAATCAAGGCCGGAGAACAAAAGACGGCAGATTTAAGCAATTCTGTGGCTCAGTATCGTGCAAAGTATGATGAGCTGATTCAGACGATCCGAAACCTTATGGAGCCTACCTATCCAGTAAAGGCAGATGAAATCAAACAGGAAATTAAGAATCTCACAGATCAACTCGCAGAAATTGATGTTGAGGAAGATCATCCTGATTTTGCAAGTAAAATATCTGAATTGGAAAGCCGGATGGAAGAACTCAAACAGGAGTACTTCACGATCCAGCAGAACAAGAAGATTGAGTCCACCATCAGAGAAATTGAGGAAAGCCACAAGGAGAAAGCAGCAGAGATTTCCAGAATCCAAATGCTCCTGGATACTACCAAGAGTTTTATTTCCTCTAAGTGTTCTTACTACGAAAGTGCAATCAATGCGCTGTTCGACAATGTGAGATTCGTCTTATTTGAGAAGAACAAGAGCAACGATGAGGTAAAAGAAATTTGTGCTTTGACGTTTAACGGGCACAAGTATCAAGATCTTTCTGCTTCCACAAAAACAATTGCCGCTATCGAGGTTGTAAGGGCGTTCCAGAAGTTTTATAATGTGTCTGTACCCATTATCCTGGATAACGCAGAAAGCATTACAGGAACCGTAGAGACGGGCGCTCAGACTATCCTTATGCGGGTAGTTGATGAACGATGCCCGAATTGTGGTGGAGAGAGCGGCAGACGCAGATCTGACGGTCTGTGGACGTGTCGGAAGTGTGGAAACAAGTGGAATAAAAATCTGAAAATTATGGAGGGTTAATAAATGAAAGTCACGATTGAAATGGAGAATTTGCAGAGTATTATTGAGGAATCTGCAAAAATTAACACAGAAAGAGCTATTGAAGACGCAATTCGTGATGTGGCAAGGGAAAAAGTAAATAATGTATTAAAGGATCAGATAGATGAAATTGTAAATAGCTCTATCGCA
>ERZ1643251.5469-NODE-5469-length-10334-cov-43.079872_pt1 | contig 10334 bp, 6 predicted proteins | sample MGYA00579261_ERZ1643251 | MGnify/ENA primary metagenome ERZ1643251 (study PRJEB29033, sample SAMEA4952267) | chicken gut metagenome | biome: Broiler Chicken; feature: Gastrointestinal Tract; material: Caecum | place: Ireland | collected 2018 | study: Broiler...
GTGAGGTTTATATGGAAGAAAACAAAGGGGTGATTTACATTTTAACTAATCCATCATTTCCAGAGTATGTAAAAATTGGTTATGCAGATGATGTTAAAAAAAGATTAGCACAACTAAATAAAAGCGAGTGTGTACCATTTGCATTTAGAGTTTATGCTACTTATGAAGTAAGTTCAAGATTGTCTGATATTAAGATACATGAAATTATAGATAAGCTTAATCCTAATCTTCGTTCAATTGAGAATTTTGAAGGAAAGAAAAGGGTGAGAGAATTTTATGCTATGAGTCCTGAAGATGCTTATGATTTACTAAAGGCAATAGCAGAAATTAATGGTATGGAGGGAAAATTAAAAAAAGTTACTCCTTCAAAAGAAGAGAAAAAAGAGGAACAATTAGCAAATAGTATAAGAAAAAGTGCTATTGATTTTTACGAACTTGGAATTAAACAAGGTGATGAATTTACATATATCCATAATCCAAACATTAAAGTTAAGGTGTTGGATAATAGGAATGTTGAATATAATGGTGAAAAAACTTCATTAAGTGCGCTAGCTCAAAAATTGTTAGGCAAGAAAAGTCCAGTTCAAGGAACATTACATTTTTCATATAACGGAGAAATATTAAAAGAATTGAGAGATAGAATTGAAAGTGAGAAGAAGTCGTGATGAGTTATGAGATAAATAAAAAACTGTTAGATAGAAACAGCAAGAAGCAATTTGTAAATAGTGCCATGGCGTTACAACAAATTGATCAAGAAAATGATTTCCTTGCAAGGGAAATTGCACATGAAGAAAATGTAAAATACAACGAATTAGTGGCTGGACAAAATAAACAAATAAAATTTTTGAACGAAAATTTGTGTAAATTAGAAAAAAATTATGAAAAGCTTGATGAATTATACGAAATAAAAAATAGAGAGTTAAAAGAAAATAAAGAAGCATTATTAAAAAGTGAAAAATATAACAAAAAAATGTGGATAGCTACGATAATATCGGTTGGAGTGAGTGTTGCTTCTTTATTATTTACAATAATTTTTAGTATTTTAGTTTAATGTGGAGATAAATTATGGCAGTTAAGAAAAGCGAATTATATAGCAAGTTGTGGGCAAGTTGTGATGAATTGAGAGGAGGTATGGATGCTTCTCAGTATAAAGATTATGTTTTAACATTATTATTTGTTAAGTATGTTAGTGACAAATTTAAAGGACAACCTTTTGCAGATATTGAGATCCCAGAAGGTGCCAGTTTTGATGATATGGTTGCACTTAAAAGAGATGCTCATCTTGGCGAAGAAATGGATAAAATTATTGGCAAACTTGCAGAAGTAAATAACTTAAGAAATGTTATTGATAATGCAAAATTCAATGATGAAGAAAAAATGGGAAAAGATAAGGAAAAAATCGATAGACTTTCAAACCTTATTGATATTTTTGATAATCCAGATTTGAATTTTAAAGACAACAGAACAGATGGGGACGATATTATTGGTGATGCTTATGAATATCTTATGAAGAACTTTGCAAAAGATTCTGGTAAAAGTAAAGGACAATTTTATACTCCTGCAGAAGTATCAAGAATTTTAGCAAAAATTATAGGAATAAAAAATGCTAAAAGCTCCGACACTTTGTATGATTGTGCCTGTGGAAGTGGATCACTTCTTATTAGAGCGGCCAGTGAGTGTGATAATAAAGTTACTATCTATGGTCAAGAAAAAGATGGTGCAACGGCTGGTATGGCAAAAATGAATATGGTTTTGCACAATCTTTCAACGGCAACAATACATAAAGACAATACGATGTCTGCTCCATTTTTTAAAGAACAAGACGGTAAGGGTAACAATATAGATAACAAATTAAAACAATTTAATTACATTGTTGCGAATCCACCATTTTCATTAAAAAATTGGAAGAATGGTGTTGATATAGAAAAGTATGGAATTTATCAAGGGTATAGTATTCCACCGGAAAAATGTGGAGACTATGCTTGGCTTTTGCATTGCATTAAATCATTAAAACAAACGGGCACTGGGGCTATTATACTTCCACATGGTGTTTTGTTTAGAGGTAATGCTGAAGCAGAAATTAGAAAAGAAATTATCGATAGAGGTTTAATCAAAGCAATAATTGGACTACCTGCAAATTTATTTTTTGGAACGGGCATCCCCGCTTGTATTATTGTATTTGACAAAAAAGATGCTGCAAATAGAAAAGGCGTTTTTATGATAGATGCAAGTAAAGGATTTGTTAAAGACGGACCTAAAAACAAATTAAGGGAGCAAGACATAAAGAAAATAGTTGACGCTTTTGAAGCTCAATTAAATATTCCAAAATTCTCAAGATTTGTTGAAAATGAAGAAATAAAAGTAAAGAATGAATATAATTTAAACATTCCAAGATATATTGATACAACAGAAATTGAAGATTTACAAAATATTGAAGCACATTTACATGGTGGAATTCCTATGGAAGATGTTGACTCTCTTGACAAATATTGGAAGCAATTCCCTAATTTAAAAGAAAAATTGTTTTCTAAATTAAGAGATGGTTTTTATAAATTAAATATCAATAAAGATGATATAAGGTCAACAATTTTTAATGATGAACAATTTTCTTCTTATTCTCAAAAAGTTGATAAAGCATTCTCTGAATGGAAAGAGTTTGCTGATGAGAAATTAAGAGCAATGAATAATTCTGTGAAACCTAAGGAGCTTATAATTGAACTTTCTGATAAATTAATTTCAGAATTTGAATCGGTAGAACTTATTGATAAATATGATGTTTATGAGGTTTTGCTTGAATATTGGCAAGAAATCATGCTTGATGATGCTTCTTTAATCTGTTCAGAGAATGGATGGAATGAAGCAAAAGAAACTGAATTAGAATATGCTAAACCTAAAAAAACAAAAGAAGGCGAGGAAAATAAACCTAAAAAAGATCCAAAAGTAACTGGCTGGCACGGTAAAATTATAAGCAAAGAACTTCTTGCTAGTGTTTATTTTAGCGACGCTGTTTTAGTAATAGAAACTACAACAAATGCCGTAGTTGAACAAGAAAGTTTATTACAAGCATTAATTGAAGAAAATAGTGAAGATGATTCTATATTTAATGATTGTATGAATGATAAAAACGAAGTTACAACAAAATTGGTTGAATCAAAATTTAAAGAACTTAAAAAACTTAATCAGTTAGATGATGATTATTATCTTCTTAAACAATATTTAGATATTAATGAAGTTATAAAACAATTAAATAAAGATTTAAAAATATTAAATGCAGGATTAGAATCAGATTTAATAAAAAAATATCCAACTTTAACAGTTGAAGAAATTAAAGATATTCTTATAAATAAAAAATGGTTAAAAGCAATTTTTGATTGGATAGATAATCTTTACACAACCATTTCTCACAACATAACAAATCGAATTATGGAACTTGTTGAAAGATATGAGTACACTCTTTCTGAAATAGAAAACAATGTTAATTCTTACGAAGCAAAGGTTAAAGAACATCTTAAAAGGATGGGATTCAAATTATGTTAGAAGATTGGAAATATTATGCATTATGCGATTTATTGCAATATGAACAACCGAATAAATTTATTGTTTCAAATACAGATTATGATACAAATGGGACCCCTGTTTTAACTCCTGGTAAAAGTTTCATATTGGGTTATACACATGATACAAAAGGTATATATGATAATTTACCTGTTATATTGTTTGATGATTTTTTAACTGTAAACAGATATGTTGATTTTAAATTTAAAATTAAATCTTCCGCTATTAAATTATTAACATTAAAGAATAAAGAAAATAATTTAAAAGTTATGAGTGAATTGATGAAAATGATATCGTTTAAAGTTTCGGATCATCAAAGACATTGGATATCTCAATATTCAAAACTTAAAATAAAATTGCCTACAGTGAATGAGCAAAAAATAATTGCAAATTATTTGTCAAATGTTGATAATTTAATTAATAATTTTGAAAAACTAATTGAAAAGAAAAAATTGATTAAACAAGGTGTGATGCAAGAATTATTAACGGGTAAAAAGCGCCTTCCTGGTTTTAATAAAGAATGGTCTTTAGAGTCTAACATATTTAAATTTGTAAAGGGAAAACAAGTATCTCATCAAGAATTAGATGGTTTTGGCAAATATAAAATGTATAATGGCGGAATCTCATTTTCTGGATTGTATCCGGATTATAACTATGAAGACAAAATAATTATTAGCGAAGGTGGCAATTCTTGTGGTTTTGTAAATTATATAAAAACAAAATTTTGGGCTGGTGGCCATTGCTATGTAATTATTAGCTGTGATTTAGATAAAGAATTTTTATATCAACTTTTAAAGTTTAACCAAAACAAAATAATGTCTTTACGAGTTGGTTCAGGACTTCCAAATATACAAGCTAAAAATTTATCTAAAATGAATTTTTACTTTCCAACATCAAAACAAGAACAAATAGAAATCGGCAAGATTTTAACAGATATGGATGAAGAAATAAATTCTTTAGAACAAGATTTAGAAAAGTATAAGAATATTAAGCAAGGAATGATGGAACAACTTTTAACAGGAAAGTTTAGGGTGGTATAAATGAACATTATAGTTTTTTCGGATGAAGTTGGTGTTTATGAAAAGAAACCAAATGAGAAGACAAAAAAAGCACATCCATTTTATATTCGTGGAAATTTATTTATAGATATAAATGATTATAAAATAATGCAAGAACAGTTTGTAAAAATTTCCAAACAGTTTAATATCCCAACAAATATAGAAATCAAATGGTCCGATCTTTATTCATTAAAGATAAAAAAGAATAAGAAACTAGAAAAATACAAATATGAAGATATAGAAAATTACATAGCTGAATTAGTTAAAATGGTTTGTGGGTTTGAAAAAGCAAAGGTATTCTTTACAGTAACATGCAATACAATAAATAATACTTATACCAAATACAATCTTATAAAATTTCATATTCAAGAATCTTTTCAAAGGGCTCAAATGGATTTAGATGGAACAGAAGAATTAGCATTTTTCGTAATTGATGAACTTAACAAAGAAGATTCTGATAGACTTAAAATTACATGTCATGAATTAACTATTGAAGGAGATTGTTATATCAATTATAAGAATGTTTATCAAGGTTTATTTATTGATAAAAGTGATCAAAGTGTTGGTTTAAAAATGATAGATTATATTTGTGGTGCTTTTAATTCTTATTTAAAAAAACTCGTTTTCAATAAAGAAAACAATTATCTATTTGGAAACCAATTATATAAAGACTATATTAGAAATATTATAAGAAAAGGCGATTTTGATGGTATATATGGGTATGGGATTAAATATGTTCCTAGTAATAGCCCAGTTAGCGGAAGATTTAAAAAATTAACATTTTAGGAGTGAATATGCAAGAAGTTGGTCAAATTGAAAGGAAAACGCAAGATAGAGTTGTAAAACTTTTTGTTGACAAATTAGGATACAAATATTTAGGTAACCTTATGGAACAAGAGAATCAAAATGTTGTTCCTGAGTTTTTGTGTGAATTTTTGCAAAAACAGGGTTATTCTGATTATGTTATAAAAAAGTCTGTTGAAGAATTTTTAAAATATACTTCAAGCACTCAAGATGACTTGTATCATACAAACAAAGCTGTTTACCAGATTTTAAGATATGGCTTAAATATAAAAGATGAGAATAATAATCCTATTAATGTTTTCTTTATTGAGTGGGATAAAGATAAAGTTAGCAACAATGATTTTTATGTTGCAGAAGAAGTTACTATTGTTGGACAGCACACAAAAAGACCTGATGTTGTTGTTTATGTAAACGGTATTGCACTTGCTGTTTTAGAATTAAAAAGATCAACAGTTTCAATGGCAAACGGAATAAGACAAAATCTTGCAAATCAAAAAGATTTTTTAATTAGTCATTTCTTTTCAACTATTCAACTATGTGTTGCAGGAAACGACACTGAAGGTTCTAAATATGGAGTAATTGAAACTCCAGAAAAATATTACCTTGAATGGAAAAATTATGAAGATCCGGGTGGTAAATCTATAGATATACTTTCTAAAAAGATTCATGAAGAAAGTAATAAGTTAGGAATAAAAATGGACAGACAACTTTATAGTATGTTTTACCCAAATAGATTTCTTGAAATATGCCACGATTTTATTATTTTTGACAAAGGTAAAAAGAAAACTTGCAGACATAATCAATACTTTGGTGTTAGGGAAGCTGAGTTTAGAATTCAACAAAATAAAGGTGGTATAATTTGGCACACTCAAGGCAGTGGAAAGTCATTAACCATGGTGTGGTTAACTAAGTGGATTTTAGAAAATTATTCTGATGGAAGGGTATTAATCATTACTGACCGAGAAGAACTTGATGATCAAATAGAAAAAGTATTTCTTGGTGTTGAAGAAAAAAATATTAAGAGAACAAAAAGCTGTCGTGATTTATTAGATAAATTAAACGAACAAAGACACAGAATTGTTTGCTCTTTAATTCATAAATTTGGAAAGAAAAATAAAAATCAAGATGATGTTGATTATGAGCAAACATATGATAACTTCTTAAAAGAATTAAAAGCTTACATGCCAGATAATTTCAGTCCTAAAGGTAGAATATTTGTGTTTGTTGATGAATGTCACAGAACACAATCTGGAAAACTTCATGAAGCAATGAAAAAAATACTACCTAATAGTATATTTATTGGTTTTACAGGAACTCCGCTACTTAAAAAAGACAAATCAAAATCAATAGAAGTTTTTGGAAGTTATATACATACATATAAATTTGACGAAGCTGTTTCTGATGGTGTTGTTCTTGATTTGAGATATGATCCAAGAGATATCCCTCAAGAAATATTATCGCAAGATAAAATTGATGCGTGGTTTGAAAGCAAAACCGCTGGATTAACAGATTCCGCAAAAGCAGCATTAAAATCTCGTTGGGGAACTTTGTCAACTGTTTTTAGTTCAAGAAGCAGATTGGAAAAAATAGCTGTTGACATAATTGAAGATTTTGAGACAAAGCCAAGACTAAAAGATGGTAGTGGTAATGCGATGCTTGTAGCAGGAAGCATTTATTCTGCTTGCAAATATTATGAAATCTTTCAAAATTTAGGATTCAAAAAATGTGCTATAGTTACATCTTTTAATCCAGGTGTTGGGACTATTAGAACGGAAGTTGTTGGGGGAGATGAGGAAACAGAAACATTTGAACAGTATGAAATTTATCAAAAAATGCTAAATGGTAAAGATGTTGAAACATTTGAAAAACAAGTTAAAGAAATGTTTATTAATGAACCAAATCAAATGAAATTATTGATTGTTGTTGATAAACTTTTAACTGGTTTTGATGCTCCACCTGCCACTTATTTATATATTGACAAATCTATGAGGGACCATGGATTATTTCAAGCAATATGTAGAGTAAATAGACTAGATGATGAAAGTAAAGAATATGGTTATATTGTTGACTATAAACAGCTTTTCGGGAAAATAAAAGACGCTGTTAATGATTATACAAGTGGAGCATTTGACGCTTTTGATGAAGAAGATGTTAAAGGTTTGATAAAAAACAGAGTAGAGGAAGCGAAAAAGTCATTTGAAGAAGCTTTAGAAAAACTTGATGATTTATGTGAAGGCGTTAAAGCTCCAAAATCAATGGTAGAATATCAACATTTCTTTTGTGGCGACTATTCAAAAGGGACAATAAACGAAGAAATATTTATAGCTAATCGAGAAAGATTATACAGATTAGTTTCTTCATTGGTAAGAGCTTATGTTGAAATCAAGCCAGACATGTCAAATGTAGGATACACTAATGCTGAACAAGTCAATTTTGAGAAACGAGTTAATTTTTATATTGACCTAAAAGAAGAAATTTATAAAGCAAGTGGAGATTATATTGACCTTAAGGCATATGAGCCAGGAATGAGATTTTTAATTGACAACTACATTAGTGCTGGTGCAAGTGCAAGAATTGGTGTATTTGAAAATTTATCATTATTAGACTTTGTTTTAGCGCAAGGTGAGCATTTAAAAAATACTAATTCAAAAACAATTAAAGAAAGTGTTGCAGAAGTTATAGAAAATAACATAAGAAAGAAAATTGTTGAAAAACAGGTAATGAATCCTAAATATTATTCAAAAATGTCAACCTTGCTTATGGAATTAATTGAAGAACGTAAAAAAGGAGTTATAGAATATAAAGAACTTCTTGAAGAGTATGTGAAGTTGGCAAACAATGTTGTAAAACCAGAAGATAATGGATTATATCCGCAATCAATAAAACATAGTCCAGCACTTCGTGCTATATATGATAATTTTGGAGAGGATGAAGAGTTTTCACTAAAAATTCATAATGCTGTATTAAATTCTAAACAAGAAGGATTTAGAGGCGATTTAGTAAAAGAGAGAAGAATAAAAAGAGCTATTTATGCGATCACTCTCGATGAAGCGAAAACAAATGAAATTTATAAATTGATTTCTATACAAGAGGAGTATTAATATGAATTTAATAATTCTCAACAATATAGAAATTCAAGTGATTAAAAAGAAAATTAAAAACTTACATTTATCTGTAATACCACCTAATGGACAAGTTAAAATATCAGCACCATTAGAAATTTCTGACGATGCAATAATAGCATTTGCTAGTTCTAGATTAACTTGGATTAAATCTCAAATAGCATCATTTAAAAATCACGAAAGAGAAAGTAAGAGAGAATATGTTTCTGGGGAAAGTTTTTATTTGTTCGGTAAAAAATACTTTTTAAATATCTCATCATCAAACAAAAATTTTATAGAGATTAAAAATGATCGAATAATTTTAAACTTAAAAAGTGGTATTTCTAATGAGCAGAAAAACAAATATGTTTCCATTTGGTATAGGAACGAATTAAAAAATAAATTACAACAAATTTTAAATAGATGGCAAGAGAAAACAGGTTTAGTTCCAAATAGTTGGCAAATAAAAGAAATGAAAACCAAATGGGGTTCATGTACTAATGATAAAAAAAAATTATGGTTTAACTTGCAATTAATAAAAAAACCAATCGAATGTATTGAGTATGTTGTTTTGCATGAGTTATTACATTTAAAAGTAGAAAAACATAATGATGAATTCAAACAGCTTATGCAAGATTATATGCCCGACTGGCAAGAACGAAAAAAAGAGCTTAATAATTTTATACTAGATTATATAAAATAGAAAATTAGCCACAAAAGAAAAAGATGTTAAACAACTAATATATAATCACTAACTTTCATAATAAAACAAGTTTTAAATTACGATTCTGAATGAGTTTGTAATTTTACTCTAATATAATTATATATATTAATACTTTTTGTTAAGTATTTACTTTCAAAAGAAATTAATAATAAAGAAAAGTTTTCTTTTAAGTAAATGAAGATAAAGACATCAGTTTGGTGTCTTTTTCTTTTGTGTTGAAATATGTTTTTCAAAAAAAATTAATTACTGCCTAAAATTTTTTCAAAGAAATGTCCTTATATAATAGAGGGATAAAAAGAATTTCGAAACTATTTTTTATAAAACCATAAGTTTATACCTGACAAAATAAAAAAATATGTCCTTAAATAATATAGAGGGGATATTAAAAATTAAAATTTACTTTTAAGTTTGAAGTCCTTTATTTTAGGGACTTTTAGGCTTAAAAGTGTATTACGATTTGTATATAAGTGAGGAGATAAAATCAAAAACTTTAAAGTTTTTTGAAAAAAAAATGTTCAAATATACTACACGAATCGAAAAAAAGGTGTCCTTAATAATATAGAGGGACGAAAATATTTTTAAGAATTTTTGCTGAAAACAGTAAAAACCCACGATACTTTTAAAAAAACATGTCCTTAATAATATAGAGGGAGTAAATTTTTTGTATAAGTGTATCAAGAAGAAGCAAAGTCCATGATGGTTTATAATAACATGTCCTTGTACATATGAAATTAAAAAATTTATTTTTTTGGATAAGGCTTAATTGCTTTATTTTAGGGACTTTTTAAGCTAAAAGTGCCTTACGATTTGTATATAAGTAAGAGAGATGCAAAATAGTTTTCAAAAGAAATTTTTTAAAGAAATGTTAATTTATACCTGACAGATTGAGAAAGTATGTCCTTATATATAATAGAGAGGTAAAATATTTTTAAGAATTTTTGATAGAAAACGGCTAAAAGCCACGATAGTTTTTGAAAAATATGTAGTTAATAATATGGAGAGATAAAAATTTTTAAACTTTTTATGGGGAATTGCCTAAAATGACCCCACGATTTAGAAAAACATGTAGTTAATAATATAGAAGGAGTAAAC
>ERZ1643251.5470-NODE-5470-length-10333-cov-9.424012_pt1 | contig 10333 bp, 9 predicted proteins | sample MGYA00579261_ERZ1643251 | MGnify/ENA primary metagenome ERZ1643251 (study PRJEB29033, sample SAMEA4952267) | chicken gut metagenome | biome: Broiler Chicken; feature: Gastrointestinal Tract; material: Caecum | place: Ireland | collected 2018 | study: Broiler...
TATTTTATCACTTGATGAATATTTGTCAAGAACTTTTTTGAATAAAAATTCAAATCATATTCATAACTTTCATCTTGCGACAACTTTTATATCATATCATCAACATCAATTGATGTCAACAACAATTTAAAAATTATTTTTGATGTCGTCTTTCGTAACAGACAACGATATATACTATACCTTGATTTTTAGGTTACGTCAACAATTAATTTCAATTTTTCTCAAAAAAATCTTCAATGCATACTTTATGAATAATAATTTTTTCGCCATATAATAGGAAGAAAAAAATTCAAGCTCTATTATTTAGCTCTTAAAATTATAGCTTTATTAAATAATTGCAAAAAGATTAAAAAAGATATTGATTTTTTAATATTTACTGATATAATAAAAACAATTATTAATTCAGTAAATTATTTAGATGGGAGTAGATGATTATGCGTACATGTTTTAATAGATTTAGCAATCGTATAATTTTAATTAGCTTAGCTATTATAATGCACGATGCGTCATCTAATATCTCAGCTAATTTTGAGTGAAGACTTTGATTCATCGTGCGTTTAGTATAGATTACATAACTAATAGTTGCAGCGGTGAATTGACTATATACTTTTTACCCACACTGCTCAACTAGCTTTGTGGGTTTTTCTTTACTCTAATTTATTGAATTACATATTAAGGAGGAATTTTATTATGACAGCAAAAGAACCATTAACAACTCTTGATTGGGACAACTTGGGATTTGAATACATGGATCTCCCTTATCGTTATCGCGCTTATTGGAAAGATGGCGAATGGCATAAGGCAGGTTTAACTGAAGACTCTACACTTGCAATGAATGAAGGTTCAACAGCTCTTCATTATGGTCAACAAGCTTTTGAAGGTATGAAAGCTTACCGTACAAAAGATAACCATGTGCAATTATTCCGTCCTGACCGCAATGCTGCCCGTTTACAAGACAGTTGTCGTCGCTTATTAATGCCTGAAGTTTCAACTGAAATGTTCATTGAAGCATGTAAATCAGTTGTTCGTGCAAATGAAGCTTATGTTCCACCATATGGCACTGGCGGTACTTTATACTTACGTCCATTAATCATTGGGGTTGGACCTAACATTGGTGTACATCCAGCTAAGGAATACATTTTTACTGTTTTTGCTATGCCTGTTGGAAATTACTTCAAGGGTGGCATGGTTCCTACTCGCTTCTTAGTTTCTAACTATGATAGAGCTGCTCATAAAGGTACTGGTGCAAGTAAAGTTGGTGGTAACTACGCTGCTAGTTTACTTCCTGGTGACAAAGCCCATAAAGAAGGTTTCTCCGATTGTATCTACCTTGATCCAGTTGAACATAAGAAGATTGAAGAAGTTGGTTCTGCAAACTTCTTCGGTATCACAAAAGATGGTAAGTTTGTAACTCCTAAATCACCATCTATCTTGCCTTCTGTTACTAAGTACTCTCTCTTGTATCTTGCTAAAGAACGCTTTGGTATGGAAGTTGAAGAAGGCGACGTTTATATCGATGAATTGGATCACTTTGCAGAAGCTGGTGCATGTGGTACAGCTGCTGTAATTTCTCCAATTGCTGGTTTCCAAGTTGGTGACAAGTATCATCAATTCTACAGTGAAACAGAAGTTGGACCTGTAACTAAGAAATTATATGATGAATTAACAGGAATTCAATTTGGTGATAAGCCTGCTCCTGAAGGCTGGGTTGTCCGCGTTGACTAATTAATTATTCTTGCTAAGTCAGCGTAAACCATTAAAAAACAATCTGCTACTTTGTAGTTGGTCAATGCTTAGCAAGTCAATAATTATAATTCCTCAAACTTAATTAAGTCAGTATGTCAATTCGCATACTGGCTTTTTTATATGTTTTTACTTATAGATTAAATTGCACTTTAATAATAAATTGTGGTATTCTTAATGAGATATATTTTAACATTTTATAATTTTCAGGAGTGTCGCCTATGCTAAAAAAAGCATTTATTTTTATTGTCAGTTGCTTATGTACTTTATTAATTTTTACTAACTTGAATAATAATCATGTTAATGCAGACACTAAAACCTACAATATCGGGACAGATGTTACTTATCCCCCTTTTGAATTCGCTAATAAGAATAATCAATATGTTGGAATAGATATCGATTTAATGAAAGCTATCGCTAAAGAAGAAGGATTCAAAGTTAATATTCGACCAATTGGATTTAACTCTGCCGTTCAATCTTTACAATCTGGACAAATTGATGGAGTTATTGCTGGGATGGCTATTACTGATGAACGTAAACAAAAATTCGATTTCTCAAAGCCATACTATAAAACAGGTTTCATCATGGCAGTTGCTAAAAATAGTAACATTACTAGCCTTAAACAACTACGTGGCAAACGCGTTGCTTTAAAAACTGGTACTGCCGCTGCTAACTATGCTCTTTCATTGAAAGACAAATATGGTTTTAAAACTGTAACTTTTGATGATTCTGACAACATGTACAATGATGTTGTTAACGGAAACTCTGTTGCTTGTTTTGAAGATATGCCTGTAATGCAATATGCAATTCAAACAGGTACTAAGTTGAAAATCGTTACTAAACCAGCTCAAAGTGGTTACTATGGTTTTGCTGTTATGAAAGGTAAAAACCAAGAACTTCTACATAAATTTGATGATGGTTTAGCTAAGTTAAAGAAAAATGGTGGTTATGATAAGATCGTAAATCGCTACATCAACCAAAATACAATTGCCGAACAAAAGAAAGCTAACGAAAATAGCAACAATGAACATACCTTTATTGGTTTGTTAAAACAAAACTCTGGCGTTTTCCTTAACGGTCTTTGGAAAACAATCTACCTAACTATTTTGGGTATTATCGGCGCAACTATCTTTGGGATTATCATTGGTTTCTTAGGAGTAATTCCTAACAAGTTCGCTCAAGGAGTTTCAACTACTGTTATTTATATCTTCCGTGGTCTTCCATTGCTAGTACTTGCCCTCTTCATTTACAATGGTATTCCTAGCTTAACTGGTACTAAGATTCCAGCTTTCATCGCCGGCATCATCACTCTTACTTTAAACGAAGGTGCTTATACTGCTGCCTTTGTTAAAGGGGGAATTGAAGCTGTCGATAAAGGGCAAATGGAAGCTGCTCGTAGTTTAGGATTATCATTTGGTAAAGCAATGAAGAAGATTATATTACCACAAGGAATTAAGATTATGGTTCCTTCATTCGTAAACCAATTTATCATTACTTTGAAAGATACTTCTATTCTTTCTATTATTGGTATTCTCGAACTTACACAAACTGGTAAAATTATCATCGCTCGTAACCTTGAAGGCTTCAAAGTTTGGGCAATTATCGGATTAATGTACTTAATCGTAATCACAGTTTTAACTTGGATTTCTAACTATTTACAAAAGAAAATGAATAACTAATAAAAAATGTCGTTACTTGTAATAAGTAGCGGCATTTTTTTGAAATCTTATTTTTTCTTCGTACTTTAAATAAGTCAAATACACTTTTGAAAGGATTATTACTATGGATAGAATACAAAAAGCCAAAAGATTAGAACGTGAACAGATTATTAAAGAAATCATTCAAAAACTCTCACACAAAGGATATCATTTAAACCGTATTATTACGATTATGCTTGATTTAACTGAGTTCAAAACTTACGAAATTACTAAATGTTATCACGAATTATATTTCAAATAAATTAATTTTTCCAAACAAAAAACTACTAGGTGCCTAAACATCTAGTAGTTTTACTTTTCTTATTTATCTTCTCCGTCGCGGACCTTTGCCATTAAGACATCGCATTTAGCTGTTCTAATTACATAAGATGCAACAGAACCAACAATCATTCTTTGTACAAAGTTCTTACCAGTAGAACCAACTACGATTAAATCATTACCGTATTCTGGTTGAAAATCTTGTGTGATAACTGCTTTAGGATTACCGAAACGTAGGTGAACACTAACCCTATCTGCATCTAGATTATATTCAGCTACAATCTTATCCTTAAGTTTTAACATATAGCCTTCATTTGCTTGTTCAATTTCATAAATCTTTTGACCGTCAAGAGCAATCCCTGCCCCACCGTATTCAAGAGAATTTAAGTCTAAAACACGTAATACATCTAGATGAGTGTGGTCATTTCTCTTAGTAACTTCAATTGCTGTACGTAATGCCGCATCTGCCCCTTTAGAACCATCAATTGCAACTAAGACACGTTTGTATTCTTGAGCCATAATAATCATCCTTTCTTTTGAATGCGTTTTATTTATCTAAGTTTATAATAGCCCTATACCCCTAAAAATTCAAGCTTTTTAATATTTTTCATCAAATATTTATTACAAAATTTTTCTAATTTATGTAAAAAACAACACCAACAAAACTGCTTTTTCACAGTTAAGTTAGTGTTGTTTAAGCTTATCTATCTAGTAATTTTTTAAAATCTAAATTATTTATCTGCATCCTTTCTTTCACTAATTACTAATTCGCCATCTTTCATATCAGCTAATAAATGTTTTACATCTACGTTATCCAAGTAGAAGTCTGTTACTTTATCACGAATTTGTTGTTCAATGACACGACGTAATGGACGAGCTCCCATTGCTTCATCGTAACCTTGTTCGATAAGATAATCCTTAGCAGCATCAGTTACCACTAAATCAATACCTTTCTTAGCCAAAGTCTTGTTTACTTCGTCTAACATCAAATCAACAATTTCTTTCAAATCTTCCTTAGTCAAATGTGAGAATTCAATTACGGCATTGAAACGATTCAAGAATTCTGGACGGAAGTAAGGAGCAATCTTCTTCATAATGTCCTTGTCTTCTTTTTCGTCTTTGCCCATTAAATCTTCGTTACCAAAACCAGCGTTAGATGTTGCGATAATAACTGTGTTCTTGAAGTCAATAGTGTTACCTTGACCATCAGTTAAACGACCGTCATCTAATACTTGAAGTAATAATGTGATTACTTGTGGGTCAGCTTTTTCAATTTCATCTAGCAAGATAATTGAATATGGATTACGACGTACACGTTCAGTCAAAGTGTTACTATTGTCGTCATAACCTACATAACCAGCTGTTGTACCAATCAATTTAGATACGGCAGTTCTATCGGAATATTCTGACATATCCAAACGAATAATCGCATCTTTAGAGCCAAACATATCCAAAGCTAATTGCTTAGCTAATTCTGTCTTTCCGACCCCAGTTGGTCCAACGAATAAGAAACTACCGATTGGACGATTTCCTTCGTCAAAACCAGCACGATTACGACGGATAGCACGAGCTACTGCATTTACAGCTTCATCTTGACCAATAACTTTGCCCTTTAATCTCTTGCCGATTTCCTTTAAGCGTTCGATATCACTAGCACCCATCTTGGATACAGGAATACCTGTCAAACGTTCTACGGCTTCAGCAACATCATTGACTGTGGCTGTTACTTTTTGAGATTCAGAATGGTTATCAATCTTCTTTTGCAATTCTTCAATCTTTGTCTTAGCATTTAAAGCTGCTTCATAATCTTCCTTGTCAGCAGCTGCTTGTTGCTTTTCTTTTTCATCTTTAATTTGATTTTCTAATTCTTTAACATCTGTAACAGGATGCTTTGCAGCAAGATGTGCAGCCGTCATATCTATCAAATCAATAGCTTTATCTGGCAAACTTCTTTGTGGTATATATTGAATTGAGTAGTCCACAGCAGCCTTTAAAACATTATCTGGCAATACAACATTGTGATGCTTTTCGTACAAGTTTCTAATACCTTGTAAAATCTTAAATGTATCTTCTGGACTTGGAGCATTTACCGTAACTTGATTGAATCGACGTGCCAAAGCTGCGTTCTTCATAATGGTATTACGATATTCATCTTGAGTTGTAGCACCAATAACTGTGATTTCACCTCTAGATAAAGCTGGTTTCAAAATATCAGCTAAACCTTTAGAGCCGTTGTCACCGCCCATACCACCAGCACCTAAGATTTGATGGATTTCATCAAAGAATAGGATCACATTTCCTCTATCTTTAACTTCCTTAATTAAGTTTTGAATATTTTCTTCAAAGCTACCACGATATTGTGTACCAGCTTCTAAGCCAGAGATATCAATACTGATAATTTCTTTATTCTTAATTGAAGCAGGTACATCGCCATTCACAATTGCTTGTGCCAAGCCTTCAACAACTGCTGTCTTACCAACACCAGCATCCCCTACTAGAACAGGATTGTTCTTCGTACGACGTGCTAAAATTTCAGCAGTCTCTTGAATTTCTTTGTTACGTCCAATAACTGGATCTAACTTGCCTTCACGAGCTTCTTGAGTTAAGTTACGTCCTAATTTAGCTAAAATTCCATCTTTATTTGGAGCTTTGCCTTGACTTGTCATTTGATTATTATTTGGTAATTTTCCGGTCTTACGATATTGAGCAAATTCTTCTGGGGTCACTTCACGACCATTAATTAAATAACGACGTTCAGAATTAATACCATTCATACTTCCCATCAATTCATTAAAAATATCATCCATATTATTAAAGTTATCAAAAGGTGTGTTATTCATAAAGAATCCCTCGTTTCTGTTATTTTCTTATTCTTAATTTATTAATTTGCGCAACCAAAATAGCCCCTAAATTAACAACGACGACTGCTGGAAACTTACGGACTTACGGTACTGCGACTATTCATCTAATTATCATCACTCAAATAATGCTCTTCAAGTTCTTTCAATACTTGCCACATCGCTTTGTTTTGCGATTGTGCCAAAGCATCCAAATCTCTTAAATTCAGAGATGTCGCACTTGTTTGCTTCTTGTTGAATGACTTGTGCAAGGTCGTGTACCCATAACCTGAATATTTGGAAACTTGATAAATCGTCAGCTCCTTGGAGTCCAAGTAAGCTTTGATATCAATCTTCATATCCATCACTTCCTTACGTTTTTAATTATACCACTTTTGTGATATATGACAAGTGTAAAATACCAAAAAAGTGAAATAATTTTTTTAATCAAATAAAAATTGGTTGTTAGCGATTTCATTTCAAAAAACACTTCATTTTTAATCTTTTTATAGTATAATGCTAATAAAATTAAAAATTATCTAATTATACAGAGGTGATATTATGTTTAGTAAGATAGGTCAATTAATCTTTGACAATGAAGCTGTTGCTAAGACTTCTGACTTTACTATGGGTTTAGAAATTGAAATGCAACGTGTTGATGATACCGGACATCTAAGCCAGGAGCCTTATCCGTCAGCTATTGGAGATGAGAAAACTAACCCTTGGATTACAAATGATTTCTTAGAAACAATGTCTGAGGTTGTAACACCTGCAGCTAGTCACGCACTTGATGCAATGCATTATCTTTACGCCATCAATAATGTGCTACGTTCTGCATTAGCTCCAGGAGAACTACTCTGGCCACTTTCAATGCCACCTAAATTGCCTAAAGATAAAAGTACAATTCAAACTGCTAAAATGGGACCAGTAAAAGAAGCTTATCTCAAGGAATTCATCAAGCGTCACGGCTTTTCCAAGGGTACTCCATGTGGTGCCCATATTAATTTGAGTATTGATGATCATATCATTGACTTGGTTTTAAAGAATTTTCCTGAGCGTTTCAAAAATAGAATTGAAGTCCAGAACTATCTTTATACTGTTTTAGCTCAAGGCTTTATGCGCTATCGATGGCTTATTACATATCTTTTTGGTGCTAGTCCAATTGCTGAAGCCAACTATTTCGACAAAGAAGATGAACTTCCCCATCCTATTAGAAGTATTCGTCAGAGTTCTTATGGCTTTGGTACTCGATTTAGTGGCTGCTTTGTTGATGTTCAAAAATATGTTAAACGTATTGAAGAAGGACTTAAACAAGGAGTATTGATTGCTGACCATGATTTCCATAGCCCCGTTCGTTTTAAAGGGACTAAAGATTTCAGAGATCTTCCTAAAAAAGGTGTTCAATATCTTGAATTAAGAATGTTGGATCTTGACCCTAGTAGTTCTGTGGGCGTTAGAACTGGCACTCTTCGCTTTATTCGTCTACTCTCTAGTTATTTCATCATGCACCCTGCTTTAAAGGCTGATGATGTCGACCAAGTTCTCAGTAAAGCTGATGAAATGAATGAAGATGTATCAGTAGAATTACCTACTGACCAATGTAAATATCAAAATAAGGCTCGTGCTTTTATCAAGAGTCTTGAACGTTTTGCGAATCAAATCCAGTTAGGACCAGAATATCAAGAAATTCTTGAAGATTTAGAAGATAGAGTTGAAAATCCTAAGACAACTCCTAGTGCTAAATTATTAAGCTACGTTGAAAATAATTCTTTAGAAAAATATGCGTTAAGACGTGCCAAACGTTATCAAGAAGCTGCTTTAGAATCTATCTATCAATTTAAAGGCTTTGAAGATGACGCACCTATGTCTGCAGAAGATTTAAAACGTGAATTATTCTATGGTAATTGGGAAGTGCAATAATAACAAAAGCTGTATGAAAAGTAATATTAATTACAATTCATACAGCTTTTTTCTAGTGCTTAGCTCTTTCAATAAAGTCAGCGAATATCTTTTGAGAATATTCATAATGCTTAAACATATTTTCTGGATGCCATTGAACAGCTAAAATTTGGTTATTTTCTTTTGATTCAATTGCTTCAGGCACTCCATCGTCGGCAAAGGCAGAAACACGTAATGTTGGTGCAATTTTCTTTAGTAACTGATGATGTCGAGAATTTACATAAGGTCGCTTCCCTAATAAAGAATAGAGACGACTATCTTCTTGTACATTGACGTGATGAGAAGGAAAATTTCCTGGTGCATCTTGAGAATGTTTGATTGTTGCTTCTGGATTTTCAGATAAATCTTGATATAAAGTTCCCCCTAAACCAACATTTATTAGCTGTAATCCTCGACAAATTCCCATAATTGCCTTATCAGCTTTTAAGGACTGTTTCAGTAATTCAATTTCAAATAAATCTCGCTTACGATAAGTTGCCCCTAACCTTTGATGAGGTTCCTCTCCAAAAAATGTTGGATCAACATCAGCTCCCCCTGCAAAAAGAACTCCGTCAAAAAGGTCGAGATAATCTGGTACCAATTCTGGAGAAACACTTGGAAAAATAACCGGAACCCCACCTGATTTAACAATTGCTTCAATTACCGGTTTAGGCGCATAGGGTGCCATTCTTTCATTAATAACATTTGTTGCTTCTGTTAGCGTATCAGCTGGTATTGCTATTCTTGGTCGCATCTTAATTCCTACCTTTCTAAAATAATCTTTTAATGAAAATATCATATTTTTCTAACAAAATCAACATATGTTTATCACAATACAAAAAAATCCCTCAATCATTAGCTTTTCAACTAACAATTAAGAGATTCTCTAAAAACTAATTTTTAATTACTCAGCAATTTCAACTGTTTCAATTACAACGTCTTCTTTTGGTTTGTCAGCCATATCTCTTTCAACTGCTGCAATTTCATCAACTACATCCATGCCAGATGTTACTTGTCCAAAAACAGTGTGGCGATGATCTAACCAAGGTGTACCACCATTTTCATAGGCAGTGATGATTTCTTTTGGATAGCCAGCTGCTTCCATTTGTCCTGCCATTTGTGCAGGTACGTTTTGGTTTTGAACGATGAAGAATTGACTTCCGTTTGTAGCTGGGCCAGCATTAGCCATGGATAAAGCTCCACGAATGTTGAATAATTCATTTGAAAATTCATCTTCAAATGGTGCTCCCCAGATACTTTCGCCACCCATACCTGTTCCAGTTGGGTCGCCACCTTGGATCATGAAGTCGTTGATAACGCGGTGGAAGATTACTCCGTCATAGTAACCTTTCTTCGCTAAACCAACAAAGTTTTCAACTGTCTTAGGTGCTTGTTCAGGGAAAAGTTGGATTACAATTTCACCATGATTTGTTTTGATTGTTGCCTTTGGTCCTTTTACATTTGCCAAATCTAATTGTGGATATGCCATTCTAAAAATGTCTCCTTTATTAATTAATCTTTCAAAATTATATCATGAATGACTTCAAATCAGAAATAAGTTCTACTTTTCAAAAAATTATCCCTATTACTTGACCTCAATCTTTTTTTCATTTATTCTATAAGTATCTTATATCGAACGGAGGTATCAGTCCATTGAAGAACTAATTCTGACTAACAAATTTAATCTCGTAAAGCCGAGTGTTTATTTTTTGTGGACAGAATTTAGTTTAACATGGATTGGTATGCCTTGTGCTGTAAAGGCGTAGTTTCTTTATGGCATACTATTATTCATATTATTACCCCTGAGTCTGTCCACTGTGACAGGCTTTTTATTTTACT